>ERZ808028.1728-NODE-1728-length-12221-cov-19.722003_pt1 | contig 12221 bp, 9 predicted proteins | sample MGYA00380184_ERZ808028 | MGnify/ENA primary metagenome ERZ808028 (study PRJEB31490, sample SAMN06133397) | mouse gut metagenome | isolation source: J8_1 | host: mice | place: China: Chengdu | collected 2015-05 ...
CACGGCTGGCTGCCGTGCCTTTCACCGTAACTATATTGTAGGAGGTCAGCGGTTCGATCCCGCTTATCTCCACCAAAATCAAAAGTGGCGAACTTATTTGATGTTCTCATCGCAAAAAATGTGTTCGCGCTTGTTTATCGCACAGCGGTATATGACCGCGAAAAGTGAGCCTGGGACGATAATTGTCCCAGGCTCACTTTTTTAATCTGGCCCAGCCGTCCGCTGCGCGGACGCCGCCCGGCTATCCCCCGCCAAAGCGGGGCCCCTCCCGGGCGGAAGCTGGAAGAGCTAACGTGCCCCCGCTGCGGCGGAAAGGGGCTAAATTCCAAATTGCCATGTGCCATGAAACCACTCCGACCTAATTTCCACTTAATTTCCCATCGCGTGTCGCAAGCGCCACAAGAGTGTGGAAATTAGGTCTCGTAGAATACGGCGCTGACGGGCGACTTTTCCACACTGTGGAAATTATTCCACAATTATTTTCGCCTATTTTGGAAAATGTGTGGAAATTGTTTTCGCCCGTCAGCTACGAGTTTGGCGGCAAATCGGTGGCAATTTGGCTGCTGGGTTGCTACGCAACTATCCCAGCAAAGAAAAGGGCATAAGGGGGGATGACACATTCGCTTCCGGGAGCTTAAGCACCCGGAAGCGAACGTGGCCGGCATAGCCGGCGTCCCTGGGCACGGACAGGCCGCTACGCGGCACGTCCGTACCCACCCCTAACCGCTGCGCGGCTAGGGGCCCTTACTGCGCTCACCGTGTGAGCTTGCCTTTGACCACTGGGTCAAAGGTGCCCAAAAATGCGCGCCTGCTCGGATAAACCTCGCAGGCAAATGCTGCGGCGTTGCCGCCGCAAAGTGGCCCGAGGGCCCCTGGTAAAAATCTTCCGCTATTCCTGCCTCCGTCGCTCCTGGTCTGTACATGGCCGCAGTTCGGAACGTGTGCAAAGTGGGCCTTGACAGGCCCGGTTCATTTTGCGGGAAGCCCTGCGAGGGAAAATCACACCCGCACGGAGCTGCCCCAAAATGATACAAGGGGGGTGAGCGCATGACGGAAGAAAGAAGCATAATACCCGTCATGCCAATTCAGGTCACGGGGGGAAACCCACAGGAAAAACTACAGTGCGTCTTGGATAAGTTGGAAAGCGGCGTCAAAGCCATTTTTGAAAGTGACGCATACGTGAATTATCTGAAATTCCTGTCCGGGTTTCACGACTATTCGGCCAACAACATGATACTCATTTTGTTGCAAAAGCCGGACGCAACTCTGGTGGCCGGGTACGGGGATTGGGCAAAAAAGTATCACCGCTATGTCCGAAAAGGCGAAAGGGGTATCAAGATTTTGGCCCCGACGCCGTACAAAGTCAGGATGAAAAAGGAGGTGGTTGGTGAGGATGGCAGCGTTCAAAGTGAGGAGGTTGAAGTGCTGGTCCCGGCATTCAAAATCGTGACCTGTTTTGACGTGAGCCAGACTGACGGGGAGCTTTTGCCGTCCTACGGCGTGAACGAGCTAGACGGAGCAGTTGAATACTATGACGCCCTTTGGAACGCTTTGGCGGTTGTTGCTCCATGTCCTATCGGTTTTGAGGATATACCCGGAGGGGCACATGGATATTATCATTTGACCGAGCGGCGCATTGCAATTCAGAAAAATATGAGCCAAGTGCAGACGCTAAAAACAGCCATTCATGAAACAGCCCACGCGACTCTCCACGCGCTGCCGGAGGACGGGAGCAAGGACAAAAATCCACTGGATAAACACACGAAAGAGGTACAAGCCGAAGCCGTTTCCTATGCGGTCTGTGAACACTACGGGCTGGACACCAGCGACTATAGTTTTGCGTATATTGCCGGGTGGAGCAGGAGCCGGGAGGTGCCGGAGCTAAAGGCCAGCTTGGAGACGATACGCAAAACGGCGCACGACCTGATTTGTGCAATCGACGCAAAATTGCGCGCCAACTGTGCGCTCACAGTCTGTGATAATCCTAAATAAACCGCCGCGAGGGCTGGCCCTCGCGGCGGCGGTCCAAACGATGAAATATGTTGGATTTCCGGCTTGCATTCAATCAGATAGTAGTTTATAATAGAAATGCGAGACACAGAAGCAAAGGCAGGGCGCGGAGAGGTGGAAGCTCCCCACGCCCCTATGCAGGAGAAGCGACCTCCCACACAGCAGAAACTTACTGCGCCAAAGCCTATTTTAACAGTTTCCCTTGCTTTTTACAAGGGGAAATAGTAGGTGTGCGTAGCTTCGGCGGTGTAGGAATTATTATCCTGCGCCGCTTTTGTTGTCTCGACGGGAACGCCAACGGGGGCCGGGAGAGTCCCACCCCCAGCGGCGGAACCGTTGAGAATATGACCGCGACCAGCGGCAACGGAAAATAGGAGGATTTTCATGAAGCTAGGAAAAAGGTTAGTGTCCCTGGCGCTTGCTTTGGTCATGGTGTTCGGCCTGACCGTCAACGTCAGCGCGGCCACGACGCAAAACATCAAGGTACAGCTAAGTTCTAATATCACGGTCAAGTATAACGGCGAAATCCAGAGCATGACCGACGTCAACGGCACTCCTGTATATCCCCTTCTCAATGGTGGGACCACATACCTGCCTGTTCGCGCCGTCTCGAATATGCTGGGCGTTGACGTGGACTGGGACGGGGCTACGCAGACGGTTATCCTGACGGACCCCGCTGGCGGCAGGAAGCCCGTTCCCAGTACTGGAAGCACCAGCGCGAAACCCGCCCCCAGCACGGTCATGGTCCAGCTCAGCCCCGGTATCACGGTCAAATACAATGGCAAGGTCCAGAGCATGACCGACGTCAACGGCACCCCTGTATATCCGCTCTTGAATGGTGGCACCACCTATCTGCCCATCCGCGCCGTTTCTAATATGCTCGGCTTGAACGTGGACTGGAATGGAGCCACGCAGACCGTCTATTTGGCCCAGCCTCGGTCCAGCGGCACGAGCACCGATTCCTCCGCGTACGTACACGAAAAGTGGAGCATCACCATCGAACGTCCCACGGTCGAAAGAATCCGCAAGGTCATGGAAATGCACGAGTACTCGGAGGAAACCATTGAAGCCGCTATTGCCGAATTTGTGGCCACCGGCCCCAACGGCACCAATACGTTCACTTACACCGTTATTAACGATTTCACTACCAGCAAGGACGCCAAGGTCCTCGGCGACAAGCACGTCGCCTGTGATTATGCCGAGGTTGACTACTCCATGGCTGATGACGGCTATGTAAAAGTCAAGCTGACCAAACAGCCCGCCACAGTCGTTGGCTGCAACGTCGTCTGGGCTAACTCGACCCTCGAAGTCTCAGTTGATTTTCCCCTCAAGCTCGGCGAATGGGTGAAGATTCCGCTACTCGGTGGAAGTGACAGATACAAGTTCACCATCCAGCGTTTTTACTCCAAAGCAGAGCAGAACTCCATGACAGTCGAAGATATTTTTCTCAACAAGGACTTCAAGGTGGCAGTTGCTGCAAACGTCAAAGACCCGGATGCCTGGATGCTCCTGCCTAACGCGAAGGTGGATTTTGAAAATGCGCCCAATGCCGTTGCCAAAGCCGCCGAGCTGACTGAGAACTGCGAGACTGACGCAGAGAAAATCACAGCGATTTTCGAGTTTGTCGCAAAGACCATCAAATACGACCACAAACTGTTTGAGGCCGAAGAGAAGCAACGGCAGACCGAGGGCAAGAGCGGGAGTTACCTAGAATGCAGTCGAGATTTCAGCCTTGACCACATCCTGGACACCAAAACAGGCGTTTGTGAGCATTATGCCGTCCTCATGGCCGGTATGCTTCGATCTCAGGGCATTCCCTGTAAAGTCGTCAGCGGCCAAGTGTATAAAGACAAAAAATGGGAGTGGCACGCCTGGGTCGCTGTCAGCCCCGACACAAAGGGTCTTAATATGAGCCGCCTCGGTGCCGGACACGACGAGGACGGCTGGATTCGGCTTGACCCCACCTGGGCAAGCACCGGTGGCACATACGGCCGCTCCCAAGCCGCCATCGACAAGAACCACAAATCCCAATACGCCTATTAAAAGCCCTCAACAAACAAATCACCCCCGTCGCCAGCAGCGGCGGGGGTTTGTTGTTAAAGTGGCTTGCTGCGGTATCGGTAGCTGGGTGGCCCGCCACGGGCGGAGCGTGGGCGCGTGTCGGTCCGTGCGCAAAAGGCGGGGCCAAAGGTGGGGCCGCTCCATGCAATCCCCCGCCGATAGCGTTGCAAATTCTGGGCGCTGGCCCCGTGGGGATTGCGTCGCTTGTATGCCCTGCGGGGCATGGGTGGAATTGTGTGATACGGTGTTCAATCTTGATAGCGGAGCGGATATGTGCTAAAATGGGCAAAAGAAGAAATCCGCGTTTTTGGAGGAAGGAGGAGAGCAATGGCAAAGAAATTTGTCCCAAATAATAACGATTTTGCAATTGCGTACTATCGCTTTTCATCCCACGCGCAGTCTGACGCCTCCATCCAGCAGCAACGGGACGCCGCTCAAAAGTACGCCGCCGGACACGGCTTACAAATCATCAAAGAGTACAAGGACGAGGCCATCAGCGGCACCACCGACCAAAGGCCGGGTTTTCAGCTCATGCTTGCCGAGATTGGCAAGATAAAGCCCGGTGCGCTTATCATTTGGAAAACGGACAGGCTGGGGCGTGACAGGTACGATTTAGCCATTGCCAAAAAGTATATCCGGGACGCCGGGTGCACCATTCATTACATCGCGGAGCCGATAGCCGGGGACGCGCCGGAATCGGCCTTGATGGAGGGCGTTCTGGAATCTATGGCCGAATACTATTCGCGCCAGCTAAGGACAAACATCAAGCGCGGGCACCTCTACAACGCGCAAAATTGCTTGTATAACGGGCACAAAACTTTGGGCTATGCAGCGGAGCCAGCGCCGGAGTTTGGCAAGGACAGACAGCGATATATCATCGACCCGGTGACAGCTCCCTTTGTGCGCAAAATTTTTGAGGACTACGCCGCCGGGAAACCCATGGTAGAGATTGCCAAGGAGCTAAACAGTTTGGGCGTTACCACAACGCGGGGGAAGCCCTTTACCGTCAATTCTCTTGCAAGTATCTTAAACAATCGCGCATATATCGGAGAATACCGCTATGGTGATATTGTCACGCCTGACGGTATGCCCGCTATCGTGACCCAGGAAGTATTTGAAGCTGCGCAAAAACGCTTGATACAGAACAAGCGGCAGGGAGGCCAGCGGGCGAACGGATTGGACACGAACGAGGCCCCGCGCTTTTGGCTGACGGGCAAGCTGTACTGCGGGAAGTGCGGGACGCCTATGCAGGGCTGTTCCGGTACGTCAGGCCACGGAGGAACGAAGCACTATTATTATGCCTGCGGAGCGGCGCGAAAGAGAAAATGCTTGTTGAAGTATGTGAAAAAAGACAAAATTGAAGCCATTGCCTGTTTTATGCTGTCCCAGTGCTTGAAGGATTCGGAGCTGCTTGCCTCTCTGGCCGTTGACGTGGCGGCATACTATCAGAAGGAGCACGAGGATAAAGGGTATATCGAAGGATTGAAAGCGGAGCGGGCAGAAACCGAAAAGGCTCTGAACAATCTTGTGCGTGCAATCGAAATGGGTGTGTTTTCCGAGACAACGCAAGCGCGCCTTTTGGAGTTGGAGAACCGGAAAAAGGCGTTGACAGAGGCCATCGAAGCGGAAGAAATCAAGCGCGCTGTTGCGAGGAACGAAATCAGCATACAGCACTTTTTCGACGAGTACAAAAATGCCGACCTGAACGACCCGGCTGTGAGGGATTATCTGCTCGACTATTTTGTGGACAAGATTTTTGTTTACGATGATAGGGTTGTTCTGACAGCGTGGTACGGGGACGATAAGAAGGAAATCACATGGGGCGATATTGATTGTGCTGTCGTGAAAGAGCGGAAGAGGAAAAAAGGTTCGAGTGCCTCGGAGTTGGTTCCACCAAACAAACCACAAAGTCGAGGCTTTGTGGTTTGGACTTTTTAACGGAAAACTGAGGATTTGGATACCTAAAGAGATCCTAAGATAAGAGCGGCATTTCGCAAGAAAGTGCCGCTCTTATCTTTTGTACGAAGCCCTGCTTGGCGCAGATAGAGATTCAGCCCGAACCGCTCAATTCACGCCGCATCTCTTCCAACAGCAGCTCTGCCGCCGGACTGAATACCTGGTATTTTTTCCAGATGACATACAGCTTCGTCTCCAAGGCAGGAGTCAGCGGACGGAAGCACAGTTCACTCCGCTCACTGGTGTCCACCAGCTTGTCGAAGGTCAAAACATATCCCAGTCCCTCACGGGCCAGGATACCGCCGTTATAAGACAGGTTGAGGGTAGCCGTGATGTGCAGCCGGTCTACCGCCTCTCCAAACAGCTTTGGGATATCCTCCCGGAGTCCCTGCCGGGAGACGATCAGCGGGAAATCCAGAAGGTCCTCAACATGGACGGTCTCTTTCTGCGCCAGCGGCGCGTCCTTTCGCATGACCACACCCCAGATATCCGCCCCCGGCAGCTCCAGGTAATTGTATCTGGACAAGTCAACAGCTTCGGCAATGACCGCAAAATCCAGCAATCCTTGATCCAGGCGTTCCGCTAAATCAGCGGTATCCCCACTGTACAGATGGACCCGGATACCCGGAACCTGTGCCTGCACCGCCTTGATGCGGCGGGCCAGGTATTTGATCGCGTCCGACTCCGCGCAGCCGATGTGGATATCCCCGCCTGTGATTTCATCCAAAGCCTTGAACTCCGCCGCCGTCTTGTCCACCATGTCCAGAATGTCCTCCGCCCGCTTGCGCAGCAGCATCCCCTCGTCCGTCAGCCGGACGCTGAAGCTGCTGCGGACAAAGAGCTTTTTCCCCAGCTCGGCCTCCAGGTCTTTGAGCTGCTTGGACAGTGTGGGCTGGGAGATATGAAGCCGCTCCGCCGCGTGGGTCACACTCCCCTCTCGGGCCACCTCTAAAAAATAGCGCAGGACGCGGATCTCCATTTCATCACCTCTGCAAAAGTATAGCACGGTATGTTATTCCATTCAAGAATAACATGATATAGAAATCAGGTATTTGCTATTTCCTTATCGCTGATTTATCATAGGAACACCGGGAGGTGATACTGTGCCGGAAACATCGGACGCGCAGGCCATCCTGCGGGAGAATCTGAGAGACGCAGGCTGCGATTCGGATATGATCTGCCGCTGCGAGGTCCTGGCCCATAGCAAAAAAAGGGGTGAGCTGCTGCGGGTCCTCTCCCTGCACAGGCGGGCGCTGCTGGACACCGTTCATGAAAGCGAGAGGCGGATCGACTGTCTGGACTATCTCATCTATCAAATTGAAAAACAGGACAAGAAAGCCAAATAAGGAGGAATTTCTCATGGAAGAAAAGCTGAATCTGACCCAGGAGTGGGATAAGACCTTCCCCAAAAGCGGCAAGGTAGACCACCGCAAGGTGACGTTCCATAACCGCTATGGCATCACCCTGGCGGCGGATCTGTACCAGCCCAAGGGCGCGTCCGGGAAGCTGGCGGCCATCGCCGTGTGCGGGCCCTTCGGCGCGGTGAAGGAGCAGGCGGCGGGGCTCTACGCCCAGGCCATGGCGGAGCGGGGCTTTCTGACCATCGCCTTCGACCCCTCCTTCACGGGTGAGAGCGGCGGTATGCCCCGATATATGGCCTCCCCCGACATCAACACTGAGGATTTCCAGGCGGCGGTGGATTTCCTCTCCGTACAGGACAACGTAGACCCGGAAAAAATCGGAATCATCGGCATCTGCGGCTGGGGCGGCATGGCGCTGAATGCCGCGGCGCTGGACACCCGCGTCAAGGCCACCGTGGCCTCCACCATGTATGACATGAGCCGGGTAAACGCCCGGGGCTATTTTGACGCTGAGAACAGCGAGGAGGCCCGCTATGAAAAGCGGAAGGCTATGAACGCCCAACGCACCGCCGACTACAAAAGCGGCGGCTACGAGCTGGGCGGCGGCGTAGCGGACCCGCTGCCGGAGGACGCGCCCTTCTTTGTGAAGGACTACTACGACTACTACAAGACGCCCAGGGGATACCACTCCCGGTCCCTCAACTCCAACGGCGGCTGGAACAAGATCGGCTGCGTATCCTTCCTCAACCAGCCCATCCTGTGTTACGCGGACGAGATCCGCAGCGCCGTGCTGGTCATCCACGGAGAAAAGGCCCATTCCTGCTATTTCAGCAAGGACGCCTTTGAAAAGCTGACGGGTGATAACAAGGAACTGCTCCTCATCCCGGATGTCGTGCACACCGACCTCTATGACGGCGGTGGAAAAGACGCAATTCCCTTTGACAAGCTGGAGAACTTTTTCCGCGCCAATCTACACTGATACAGAAGGAGGCTGTCCGATGAAACGAACCTGGCCCATCGCCATGATCCTGGCCCTGCTGCTGGCGCTGTCCGCCTGCGGCATGGGGTCGGCGGCGGAGAGCGTGGCAATTGCCTCGGAGAATCCCAGCACGGCTCAACTCAGCCAGACCGCCGCTCCCGCCTTCTCCGATATCCCTGCCGACGCTAAATATGCCGACGCCGTGAAATGGTGCCAGGAAAATGGCATCATGAACGGCGTTTCCACCACCGCCTTTGACCCGGATGGAATGCTGACCCGCGCCATGCTGGCAACAGTCCTCTATCGAGCAGAGGGCAAACCCTCCGTTGCCGGTGCGCCCGCTTTTACTGACACTCTGCCTGGAACCTGGTACTCTGACGCCGCAGTCTGGGCCAGCGAAAACGGCCTGATCCGAGGCTATGGCAATGGCCTCTTTGGCACGGACGACCCCGTAACGCGGGAACAGCTCGCAGTTATCTTACAGCGCTACCGCGGCGAGGAGGCCGTTTGGACAGGCGACCCAAGCTTGGCTGTCCCGGCCACCCGGGCCGAGGTGGCTGTGGCGCTCTATCAAAATCTACCCGCAAAGGCGGAGGGAGAAGCTGCTATGGATAAAATCATCCTTTCATTCAATGATCGCACTTATTCCGCGACGCTGGCGGACAATCCCTCGGCGGAGGCGTTCGCCGAACTGCTGAGCAACGGCCCGCTGACCGTCTCCACCCATGACTACGGGAGTTTTGAAAAGGTCGGTCCTCTGGGGACGGAGCTGCCCCGCACGGATGAGCAGATCACCACCTCTCCCGGGGATATCATCCTCTACCAAGGAAATCAGATTACAGTGTACTACGCTCAAAACACCTGGAACTTCACCCGCCTGGGCCGGATCGACGATCCCAGCGGCCTGCGGGAAGCTCTGGGCGGCGGAGATGTGGAGATCACCTTTCAGCTTGCCTCCTCCGGCACGCGCACCTATGACGGTGTCTATCCCCAGCACGAGCCCTATGGGACCGGCATCGGGGCCATGCCGGGGCGCGTGGTCTGGGCCCACGACCCGGATTGCGTGGAATGGGACGGCCAGGGTTGGTGGTGGGAGCTGAGTCATTTTGACGAGGCCGCCATTCAGGCCATGGTGGACGACAGCATCGCCTCCCTGGGCGGAGAAGCGACGGCTCGGGCTGGCTGGGACGCGCTGTTCCAGATCCATAATCAAAGCAGAGGAAAAACAGGCGGATATGCCGCCGGGGAGAAAATCGCCATCAAGGCCAACATCAACGGCTCCGCCGTCATGGATGACGATACCTCCGGGAAGACGGCCATGAGCTACACCAACCCGGTGCTGCTCAAGGCTCTGCTCACCTCGCTGGTGGAGGAGGCCGGGGTCCGCCCCGCTGAAATTACCGTTTATGATGTGTCGCGCCTATTCCCGGATTATATGGTGGAGCTGTGTACCCAGGGCAATTTGAACGGCATCCGCTTTGTCGGCAGAGACAACGGCGTAGCCGACGAGAACGCCCCCATCCAATGGTCCCATTCCTTCAGCGGCAAAGTGAATTACCTGCCCACCTGCGTCACGCAGGCGGAATACGTCATCAACCTGGCAAACCTGAAGGGCCACAGCTATGGCATCACCCTGTGCGGCAAAAACCATTTTGGCTCCTTCATCAACGGCAACCTGATGCGTCCCCCGGAAGGGGCCAACCTCCACCAGTGGCTGACCCGGAATGAAATGGGTATCTACAGCCCGCTGGTGGATTTGATGGCAAACGCCGATTTGGGTGACAAAACCGTTCTGTATATGCTGGACGCCATCATCTGCGCCCCCTCAGAGGGTGCTTCCATCACCGAAGACAATTCCCGTTGGCAGCAGGCCCCTTTTAACGGCCACTACACCGCCAGTGTATGTGTATCCCAGGACCCAGTGGCCATCGACAGCGTGGGGGCCGATTTTTTGATGAATGAACCCACGGTCACCAGCCGCAACGGCTCTTTGCGGGATAACCCCACTGTGGAAAACTATCTCCACGAGGCTGGGCTGGTCGGTCACGCGCCTTCTGGCGTAGCCTACACGGACAGCCAAGGCAGCACGGTTGTCAATCTAGGTACTCACGAACATTGGAATAATTCTGTGGACAAGCAATATAGCCGAAATTTGGGCAAAAATGAGGGGATCGAGCTAATTTACCTCAAGAAATAGCCCCTGTTTAAAATGTGGTTATCCCCTGCGCGCTCTCCATATTAAGCCTTGAAACCGTTGTTCAGATCATGGTATAATCGTAAAAGTGTTTGCCTACGGAAAAGAGGTTCAGAAACGTGACAAAAGCGGTTTTTATCGACTATATGGGCACCACTGTGGATGAGCGCAGCCCAGAGATGGCGGAGATCGTCCGGCGCATCTGCAAAAACAGCAGTGTCCATGACCCCCGGCAGGTCCAGCGGTTCATCCTGGACACACGCCGCCGCTATGAAGCGGACAGCTATTTAGACGCTTATCTCACCGAAGACGAGATCGTGGACCGGCTCATTTCGGATATGGAGGAACAGATTGGGCTGGCAGACGAACCAGACGCCCTGCGCAGCCTGATTCACAGCCATTGGATCAACGCTCCGGTATTCCCGGATGCCCGCACATTTTTTGAGCAATGCCAGGCCCCCATTTATATCATCACAAACAACGGGCTCCCCTACATGGAGCAGGCCCTGCGACACAACGGGCTGAGCCCAGCGGGGGTGGTCAGCGCCGATACTGTCCGGGCCTACAAGCCCCACCGGGAGGTGTTCGACGAAGCCCTGCGGCTCAGCGGCTGTGCGCCGGACGAGGCCGTCCATATCGGGGATTCCTACGCCACCGACGTAGTGGGGGCGAGGAGTGCGGGGATCAGGCCAGTGCTCCTCCTTCGAGGAGGAGCACAACTGCACGACAACGTGGACGCTGTAGACGACTTGGTACACGCCTTAAATTTGATTCTCAACTAGGCGATAAAAAATGGAGGTCAAAATCATGCGGAAAAACTTTGGAGCAAAGCCCTACACCTATCCCCAGCCGGTCTTTATCATTGCCACCTACGGCGAGGACGGCACCCCGGACGCTATGAATGCGGCTTGGGGCGGCATCAGCGAGGCCAATGAGATCTCTATGTGTCTGAGCGCGGGGCACAAAACGGTGAAAAACATCCTGACCCGCAAGGCGTTCACCGTGAGCATGGCCGACGCCGCCCATGTGGTGGAGTGCGACTATGTAGGCGTGGTATCAGGAAACGACGTGCCGGATAAGCTGTCCAAGGCTGGGTTCCACACCAGCAAAAGCGAATTTGTGGATGCGCCCCTCATCGACGAGCTGGCTATGGCGGTGGAGTGCAGGCTCATCAGCTATGACCCGGAGAGCTGCCGCCTGGTGGGAGAGATCGTAAATGTCAGTGTGGATGAAAGTGTGCTCACGGCTGACGGCAGGATGGATGTAGCTAAACTGGCCCCCATTGTGTTCGACCCCATGAACAGCACCTACCACCAGCTGGGTGAGAAAGTGGGGAACGCATTCAAGGACGGTTTGCAGTTAAGGTGAGACGAAGCACAGGGTGCCGGACTGCCATATGCCGAATACCTGGTAATTGGTCCTAACTCTCAAAATTTGTTTTTTTGCCGCCAGCATCACACGAAGTTGAGACTTTATGGTTTGAACTTTTTAAGGAAAAACTGAGGATTCGGATACCTGAACAGAAAGCCGCAGATGTGTTTCAACAGAAGCACACCTGCGGCTTTTACTAACCCTCACTCACCTGGACAACAAGCAAGGCTTGAATGAATCGGGACCATTTGGTTATTTGCTTTATTTAATAAATCCCACCTGTTTGGAA
>ERZ808028.1729-NODE-1729-length-12218-cov-4.436126_pt1 | contig 12218 bp, 7 predicted proteins | sample MGYA00380184_ERZ808028 | MGnify/ENA primary metagenome ERZ808028 (study PRJEB31490, sample SAMN06133397) | mouse gut metagenome | isolation source: J8_1 | host: mice | place: China: Chengdu | collected 2015-05 ...
TTCCTTGAAATTCGGTCGGCTCTGCCGTCCGATGTGAATTGTCAGGCGCCACAGCATACGCCTGACTTTAACCTGCTTAAAATAATCATCGAGAATATTGGTGATATTCTGTGATTATTTGCTCAAAAATAACGGTTCTTTTTAGTCATTATAATTACAAATTCACATTGTGTTTTATTTGCTTTTCTGACCTTGACAAATGCCCACAAATCGAGTTTTATTGTTATTTCGATTAGTTTATTGTTTTTAACTTTTTTCTTGCGAAAGGGTTTTTAATTGTTTGTTGCTACTTTTGACTAGTGGGGTGGTCTAAATATTTAACACGGTGTATAGGTTTGATTCCTGACCATTGTCTGTGAATCTTTGTGCTATATCAATCCAACCGTCATTTTCCAAATCTGTTAGTGCTCGCCTTACTGTTGTTATAGATAAGTTGCATGCCTTTGCTATTGTTTTTAGTGATGGATAGCATTGCCTCGTTTTCATATCTGAGCATCTTGACAGGTAGCAGTAAACAACAAACGCTCTTTTTTCAATTCCGCTGCCGAATATATCGTTGGGAACACGAAAATAATTACCTTCTTTGTAGTTCATCATTTTACCTCCTGATATTTTTTGTGATTGCTGATTTATTATTGCTTGCGAAATATCCTTGTGATATTATAGTAACAGAATTGAAGATAGCCCCTCAACTTTTTGAGTGAGGGATTGATGTCACCAAATTTTATAAGAAATTAATTCTTCACATGGAGGTTAGTTAAGTGTCGTTTGAATTAAGGATTGATAAAAATAAAAGAGCATTCACATTGTCACGCGGACAATACGAATACTCTAATTCGGTTAATGATGAAGTTATTAAAATCGTTACGCTTAACGCGTTACCTCTTAGACGAAGAATGTACTTTACGCAGGAGCATATTGATTACAAGTATGAATATCTTAAAGAAAATATAAATGAAATAATAGAATTGCTTTCAACTCAATTACCGGAAGTTACTGAAATCATTAGTGATGAATACAAGCTCAGCGATATTGAACAATGTTATGATGATTTATACAACCTATTCTTTTTGATTTTATCCGATGGCTCACAGCTAATGGAGCTTGCTATATCTCAAAGTGAATGTGAGGATAGGTACGCATTGCCCAAGTTAGAAACCATACCTGCATTTGATGCAAATATCAAGATCGATTATAGCAATTGCAAAACAGATTATTGTTATATCATAAACAGCGTAACTGAGTATATTAACATTCTATTTTATACTTTCATTTGTAATAATCCGATTGTATCTGTTTGTCAAAACTGTGATAAATTATTTGTACCAAAGACTAAAAAGTTAACCCTTTACTGTGACAGGACAACAAATGAACATGTTACCTGCAAACAAATTGGTGCAAAGAACAAGTTTAATGACAGGATAGAGGCTGACCCTGTGTTAAAAGTATATCAGTTAGAAAAGCACAGAATCCAAATGTACTGCCTTCGCAGTAAACAAGATAAATATGATTTCTTTGATGAGTACTATGATTGGTTAAATATGTTTGAAACTAAAATAAGAGAATACAAAAACGGCACTTATAACGGTGATAAGTTAATTGAAGAAATCAAGGAACAAACACAAAATTTTCAACCATATAGCAAAGGAAAAGATTTTGCTGATGAAGAATGATATTGAAAAAGGCTCAGCTGATAATTCGGCTGAGTTTTTTGTTGAAATATAACTTGTAATCTGTTTGCAACAGAGTTAATATACAGAAAAAATAAAGCCGTTGGTGTACTCACTCACCAACGGCAACTACTTTTTCGCAGAATAATCCCATCTACGAATAAAACTGTTTTTAAATTAATTACAATTTTATCATAATATCAAGGCAAAAACAACTGAAAGTAAAATATTAACATACAATTTATCATTACAGTACAAAAAATCAGACGTTTTAATTGGAATTATTTCTTTATTTATTGTATAAATTATGGTCAATTTATTTCGTTCAATTTAAAATTATCCTGAATAACAAATAGAAAGGATGATCAGTATGCCAAGACGAGGTGAAAATATTTTTAAGAGAAAAGATGGAAGATGGGAGGCTCGATATGTTAAAGAAATAATGCTTGATGGTACAAAAAAATACGGTTCAGTATATGCTAAAACATATACCGAAGTTAAGCAAAAGCAAAAACTTTGCGTGAACAAAGTTATAACAAAAAATATATCAGCACCAATTTTAATTAGTCAATTGATGCAGCAATGGTTATTTACTATTAAAAATCAGGTCAAGATAACAACTTACCAAAAATATGAGAGCATAGTAAATAATCACATTAATCCTAATATCGGAAATATGAGAATAGACTGTTTTACAACAATTATAGCATCAGAATTTTCAAATTTACTTTTAAAAACATTATCATATCGTTCAGTTAACAGTACTTTAATTGTTTTAGGTATGGCATTAAAATATGCTAATGAAAATTATAATATCAATATTGCACAAATAAGTTTTGTAAAGGAACAAAGAAAAGAAATGCGTGTGTTATCCAAAAAAGAGCAAAATATGCTAATCGCGTATTTAATCAATGATATAGACATTTATAAATTAGGAGTTTTAATAGCATTGTCTACAGGTATTAGAATAGGTGAACTTTGTGCGTTGCAATGGACTGATATTCAAAATGAAACTATAAAAATCAATAAAACCATGCAACGAATAAAAGATGATAAAGGCGGCACAAAAATAATTATTATGCCTCCTAAAAGCGAATCTTCAATCAGAAATATTCCATTACCGGATTTCTTAATACCTTTTTTAGTACAGTATAAAAAATCCGAAGGCTATTTATTATCACAACCTAATGGAAAGTATGTTGAACCAAGATTGTTGCAATTACAATTTGAAAAATATATAAAGGCATGCAATCTTAATCATGCAAATTTTCATTCTTTAAGACATACATTTGCAACAAGATGCGTTGAATCGGGTTGGGATATCAAATCCTTATCCGAAGTGTTAGGGCATTCAGATGTAAAAACAACACTTAATCGTTATGTTCATAGCAGTTTTGAGCAGAAAAAGCTTAATATGAATAAATTAAATTTTGACATTACAATTTAACTATTACTTGTCAATTATATGGTCAAAGGCACCGAACAATATGTTTGGTGCCTTTATTCTTTAATCGGTATTCGCAGATGGGATTATTCTGCGAATAGTTTTAAGTGGATTACGAATATAAAAGTTGTGATTTGAGTCAAGGAGATGGATGGAATGGCTGTGAAAATATTTGATAATGTTACAGAAATAGTTCGTGACGATATGGCCTCTACAATTAGTAAAGGTAGCAAGATATCAATTGCTGCAGCTTGCTTTTCTATGTATGCATATAAAGAATTGAAAAAACAATTGGAATCAATAGAAGAGTGTCGTTTTATTTTTACATCGCCCACTTTTGTTACAGAGAAATCCGAGAAACAGAAACGTGAATTTTATATTCCAAGACTCAGCAGAGAAAATAGTTTGTATGGTACTGAGTTTGAGTTGAAACTTCGTAATGAAATGACCCAGAAAGCAATTGCAAAAGAGTGTGCGGATTGGATTAAAAGAAAGGTGACTTTTAAATCTAACACTACTGGAGAAAATATGAGCGGATTTGTAACAGTTGCAGATAAAACGCAACAGGTGGCTTATATGCCTATAAATGGCTTTACTACAGTAGATATTGGATGTGATCGTGGAAATAATAGTTATAACATGGTTAACAGATTAGAAGCTCCTTTTTCAGAATCTTATATGCATTTATTTGAAAGTTTGTGGAACGATAAAGAGAAATTGCAGGATGTAACAGATGTTGTAATTGAAAATATTACTACTGCATACAATGAGAACTCGCCTGAATTCATTTATTTTATGACTCTTTACAATGTGTTTAGTGAATTCCTTGAAGATATTTCTGAGGATGAATTGCCTAACGATGCTACCGGATTTAAGGAAAGTAAAATTTGGAATATGCTTTATGACTTTCAGCGTGATGCGGTGCTTGCAATTATTAATAAACTTGAAAGATACAATGGCTGTATTCTTGCTGATAGTGTAGGTCTTGGTAAGACATTCACAGCACTTGCAGTTGTAAAATATTATGAAAACAGAAATAAAAGTGTATTGGTTTTATGTCCTAAGAAACTGGCTGAGAACTGGAATACATATAAAGATAACTATGTAAATAACCCGATTGCAGCAGACCGACTGAATTATGATGTTTTGTTCCATACTGATTTGTCAAGGTCTTATGGTGTTTCTAATGGTCTGGATTTAGACCGACTTAACTGGGGGAATTACGATCTTGTTGTAATTGATGAGTCTCATAATTTCCGTAACGGTACAGGTACTCACGCCAATACTCAAGAGAATCGTTATACTAAATTAATGGATAAAATTATCAGAGCGGGAGTAAAGACTAAAGTTTTGATGTTATCAGCTACCCCAGTAAACAATAGATTTGTAGATCTGAAAAATCAGTTGGCTATTGCATATGAGGGGAATTCTGAAAATATTAATAGTCAATTAAATACTTCTAAAACAATTGATGATGTTTTTAAACAAGCTCAAAAAGCATTTAATGCTTGGAGCAAAATGGAACCTGAGAATAGAACTACTGATGCTTTATTAAAAACATTGGATTTTGACTTTTTTGAAGTCTTAGATAGTGTAACAATAGCTCGTTCAAGAAAGCATATTGAAAAATACTATGATACAACTGAAATAGGCAAATTTCCTGAAAGAAAAAAGCCAATATCTTTGCGCCCTAAACTCACAGATTTGGGCTCGGCTATAAATTATAACGAAATTTATGAACAGTTGGAATTATTATCACTATGCATATATACTCCGTCAAATTATATCTTTTCAAGTAAAATTCAAAAATATATAGACCAAACGCACAACAAGGGGGATAACCTAACTCAAACAGGTCGTGAAAAAGGTATCAGACGACTTATGAGTATCAATCTTTTAAAACGTCTTGAAAGCTCTGTTAATTCATTTCAACTGACTTTGCAACGAATTAAAGAACTCATTAATAATACAATTGATGCTATCGATAAGTTTGAAAAGTACGGAAATACAGATATCGATATGTATGAAACTTCTGATACAGATTTTGATATGGATGACGGAAATACCGATTTTTTTACTGTTGGCAAAAAAGTAAAAATAGATCTTGCCGATATGGACTATGCAACTTGGCGCAATGATTTGAAACAGGATGCAGAAACACTGGAATTATTAACTCTTATGGTTGCTGATATTACACCGGAGCACGATAGTAAACTTCAGGAATTATTAAAACTCATATCAAATAAAATTGAAAATCCGATAAATAAAGACAATAAAAAAGTAATTATCTTTTCTGCCTTTTCAGATACAGCAGAATATTTATATGAAAATGTTAGCAAATACATAAAAGACAGATACAATTTGGAAACAGCTGTTATTACAGGCTCAATTGACGGGAAAACAACAATAAGCGGATTTAAAGCAACACTTAATAATGTTCTTACTTGCTTTTCTCCGATTTCTAAGGGAAGAGATGCTCTTATGCCCGGAAGTAAAACAGAAATTGATGTACTGATTGCTACTGATTGTATTTCCGAAGGTCAGAACTTGCAGGATTGTGATTATCTTATTAACTATGATATTCATTGGAATCCCGTTCGTATTATTCAGCGTTTTGGTCGTGTGGATCGTATCGGAAGTAAAAATGAATTCATACAGCTTGTAAACTTCTGGCCGGATTTAAATTTGGACGAGTATATAAATCTAAAAAGCAGAGTAGAAACAAGAATGAAAATTACGGTTATGACTTCTACCGGTGACGATGATTTAATTAATCCGGAGGAAAAAGGCGATCTTGAGTATCGAAAGCAGCAACTGAAACGCTTGCAGGAAGAAGTTGTAGACATTGAAGATATGTCAAGTGGCATCTCAATAATGGATTTAGGATTAAATGAATTTCGACTCGATTTACTCGAATATGTAAAAACACATAAAGATATGGACAAAAAGCCCAAAGGAATGCATGCAGTTGTACCCTCAACTGAAGAGCTTCCGGAAGGTGTTATCTTTGTGCTTAAAAATATTAACAACAGTGTAAATATTGATAATCAAAACAGAATCCACCCATTCTATATGGTTTATATCGGAACAGATGGCGAAGTTATCTGCGATTATCTGAATCCGAAGAAGATGCTGGACGATATCAGACTTCTTTGTAGAGGCAAAAAGGAACCAATCAAAGAATTGTGCAAGCGCTTTAATGAGGAAACAGATGACGGCAGAGATATGACAGAGATGTCTGAGCTGCTTAGCGAAGCTATTAATTCTATTATTGACTGCAAAGAGGAAAGTGATATTGACAGTCTGTTTTCTGCAGGCGGTACATCAGCATTGATGTCTGCAGTATCAGGATTGGATGACTTTGAGCTTATCTGTTTCTTGGTTGTTAAGTAAACGGAGGGCGAACGATGATAGGATTGCCAAAATCAACGGAATTCAATAAAAGAATTCCTAAAACAAAATTTTATGAAAACTTAGACATTTCACCTGCATTAAAAAAAGTTTTTGTTGAACAGGTCAAGATAATTTATTGGAAAAATAAAATAGCTGCAACTACAACTAATCTTGCAGCAGGCAGTGAAGTAACGGAAATTGAAGTTTTTGAAATTAAATTAAGTAGTCCTGCTTTTGATGAAAGTGTGCTTAGGCAGATTGATAAAAATATTCCTTATCATATTTTATTTTTGATGGAATATCAAGAACGTTATCAAGCCTGGATTGGCTATAAAGAGCGTGCTTTATCAGGCACAACTGCCTTTAAGGTTAATTGCTATTATTATACAGAATGGTTTGCGCAAGAGGATTTGCCGGTAAGACTTGAAGGACTAAATTTAGATTCGGTTTACGAGAATTTTGTTCGCCAAATTGCCGGAGATAAATTTTTGATAAATTCCTCAGATGAAACGCTGAAAGAATCTGTAGCTAAAGATGAGCAAAAGCGTAAACTGCAAAAGCAAATTACTGGATTGCAGGCAAAAATTCGTAAAGAAAAACAATTCAATAAACAGGTTGAACTGAATACGGAATTGAAAAAACTCAAAAAAGAATTGGAGGATTTGTATTGAATAAATTAGATGAAGCATTTATATCCTACGCTTGTGATATATTAGCAGATACGGATGCAGGTTTAAGCGGAATGAAGATCGTCGAATATTGTAATGCTTATGCAATTGAATTTAATAAAGTTACTCCACATGGAAGTTATCCATTTGATGCTCCAAACAAAAGGACAGCATTGAAGGATAATATTCGAGTATTTGATGCATCTGAGCAGTTTAGAATTATAAAAGAACTATGTGAAAACGACAGGTTTATTGATAATAATAATGTTCATGAGTTAAAACTTAAGTTATATGAGAGATATGGTAATCTTGCTACTGAAAAAATAAGTGAGACAGAACTCATTCAGAAGACGAAGCATTGGCTTTCAAGCTGTCCGCAAGCATTAACTCAATATGAGAATGCTCTTACAAAATATGAAGGTGGAGTGTTTGAACGAAATACTCTAGATGATATGCGGTTAGCGTTTGAATTGTTGGTGAAGGATATCCTAAGTAATGGACGTAGTTTGGAAAATCAAATCACAGATTTGGGTAATCTGCTTAAATCAAAGAATACGTCTGTTGAACTGAGAAATATGGTTACACAGATAATAAAATATTATACTGATTTTCAGAACCATCATGTTAAACATAATGATGCTATAAATGCAGAAGAAATCGAATATGTAATTGAACTAACAAGTGTAGTCATGAAGTTTCTTATTAAAATAAATGGAGGACAAAACTGATGGATAAGATGAGAATGGAATCGGTTGATATGACCGAAAAGAATATAGATAAAATCGGAGAATTATTCCCTAACTGTATTACAGAAACAGTTGATGAAAAAGGAAAACTTAAAAAGGCTATTAACTTTGAATTATTAAAGCAAATGCTTTCTGATGAAGTTATTGATGGTGATGAGGCGTATGAATTCACATGGGTTGGTAAAAAGGCATCAATTGTTGAAGCAAACAAGCCTATCCGTAAAACTTTGCGTCCTTGTAAAGAAGAAAGTGTAAATTGGGATACAACTGAAAATCTTTATATTGAGGGCGACAATCTTGAAGTGTTGAAACTTTTACAGGAAAGTTACCTTGGCAAAGTGAAGATGATTTACATAGATCCTCCATATAATACGGGAAATGATTTTATCTATAATGATGATTTCAAAATGTCAAATGAAGAATATGCAGATGAAAGCGGAGAATTTGACGATGATGGTAATCGTATGTTCAAAAATACAGATTCAAATGGACGTTTCCATTCTGATTGGTGTTCTATGATTAATTCAAGACTGTTGCTTGCGAGAAATCTATTGAGTGATGATGGTGTTATTTTTATTAGTATTGATCATAATGAGGTTGGTAATCTGAAAAAGTGTTGTGATGAAGTGTTTGGCGAAACAAATAGACTAGCAATCATTTCTACAATAAATAATCTTAAAGGTCGTTCTGACGATAAATTCTTTGCAACTTGTAATGAATTTTTAATTGTTTATGCCAAAAATATTTTTGATGCTTCAACGAGAGGATTCAAATTAGATGATGAAGAACTAGAAAAAGATTACGATAAAGAAGACGAAATTAGTCCCTATAAATTAATAGGATTTAGAAAAACAGGCTCTGGTTGGGAAAGAGCAAATAGACCATTTATGTTCTATCCAGTTTTATGTAAAAACAATAATTTTTCAACAATACCTAATGATGAATTTAATAGAATTTATAACGAAAGAACTAATTCATTTGATGATTCTTATGTTGAATGGCTAATAAAAAAATATGAATCTTTAGATTACAAAGTTGTTTTGCCCACAAATGAAAATGGTGAATTTGGAAGATGGCGTTGGGGAAGAGATACTTTTAATGAACAAAAAGATATTAATCTTGAATTTAATAATGCAGGAACTTTGTGTACAAAAATGCGTGCTACATTAGAAGATGGTTCTATTCGTATGAAAACAGCAAAAACTTTATGGTATAAACCTGAGTATGATACAGGTACTGGAAGCAAAGTTGTGAAATCTTTGTTTAAAAATTCAAGTGATATTTTTTCTAATCCAAAATCATTAATGTATATTATAGATATATTAAAAATATCTTCATCAAAAGACGATATTATATTGGATTTTTTCTCTGGTTCAGCTACAGTAGCACATGCTACAATGAAATTAAATCAGTTAGACAATGGTAACCGTAAATTCATCATGGTTCAGTTACCAGAAAAAACAAATGAAAAATCTGAAGCGTACAAAGCGGGTTATGTAAACATTTGCGAAATTGGCAAGGAACGTATTCGTCGTGCTGCTAAGAAAATTCATGAGGATAACTCCGATGCTAGGTTTGATGATGGCTTTAGAGTATTAAAACTTGATGACACAAATATGAATGATGTGTATTATGGTGCAGATGAGTATGATCAGAATTTGATTTCTATGCTTGAATCTAATATTAAATCCGACCGTACAGATTTAGATTTATTATTTGGTTGCCTTCTTGAATGGGGACTATCGCTTTCAATGCCATATAGTTCTGAAAAAATTGAGGGCTACACGGTACATAATTATAATGATGGAGACCTTATTGCTTGCTTTGATGAGAATGTACCTGACAGTGTAATCAAGGAGATTGCAAAAAAACAGCCTCTTCGTGCGGTCTTCCGTGACAGTAGCTTTGCTGATAGTCCATCAAAAATTAATGTAACTGAGATATTTAAACTTATGTCACCGGATACAAGAGTAAAGGTAATTTAAGGAGGCTGCTATGAAATTACAATTTAAGCATCAGAAGTTTCAGGCAGATGCAGCAAAGGCTGTTGTTGATGTTTTTGCAGGACAGCCTTACTTAACCCCTACCTATATGATTGATAAAGGCTATGAGAATTTTCAGCAGTCTTTATCAGATAATCGAGATTTTACAGGATGGAGTAACCAAAAAGTAATTCCGGAATTAAATGACAGACGTATTTTAGAAAACATAAATAAAATTCAGCGAACAAATCAGATTTCACCATCAGAAAAATTAGAAGGCAGATTCAATCTTACCATTGAAATGGAAACGGGTGTCGGCAAAACATATACATATATTAAAACAATGTATGAACTTAACAAACATTACGGTTGGAGCAAATTCATTGTTGTTGTGCCAAGCATCGCAATTCGTGAGGGCGTATATAAATCCTTTGAAGTAACGCAAGAGCACTTTGCAGAAGAATATGGCAAGAAAATTCATTTCTTTATTTATAATTCTGCGCATCTTACCGAGATTGACCGTTTTGCATCGGATAATTCTATCAACGTTATGATTATCAACTCTCAGGCATTTAATGCTAAGGGTAAGGATGCAAGACGTATTTATATGAAATTGGATGAATTTCGCTCTCGTCGTCCAATTGATATTATTGCAAAAACAAATCCTATCATGATTATTGATGAGCCGCAGTCTGTAGAAGGTAAACAGACAAAGGAAAATTTGAAGCAGTTTAATCCGTTGATGACCCTTCGTTATTCTGCAACTCACAAGTCAGATAGTATCTATAATATGGTCTATAGACTTGATGCAATGGAAGCATATAATAAGCGGCTTGTTAAGAAGATTGCAGTTAAGGGTATTACTGAATCCGGTAGTACCGCTACTGAAAGCTATGTTTATCTTGAAAGTATAAATCTGTCAAAATCTGCCCCTACTGCTACAATTCAATTTGATATGAAGGGTGCAACTGGCATCAGAAAAATTACGCGTACTGTTTCAGAAGGCTATAACCTTTATGATAATTCCGGTCAGATGGAAGAATACAAAAATGGTTTTGTTATTTCTCGGATTGATGGTAGAGATGATTCTGTAGAGTTTTTAAATGGTATCAAAATTTATGCAGGTGATGTTATTGGCAAAGTCAGTGAGGAACAGTTGCGCCGTATTCAGATTAGGGAAACGATTCTTTCCCATATTCAAAGGGAACGGGAGTTGTTTTATAAAGGTATAAAAGTCCTTTCGCTTTTCTTTATTGACGAAGTTGCAAAGTATAAGCAATATGATGCAGCCGGACAAGCTGTAAATGGTATTTATGCTGATATATTTGAAGAAGAATATAACGATATTATCAGTACTCTTCAAATTGGTGCAGGAGAGGAAGATTATATAAAATATCTTAACTCTATTTCTGCTGGTAAAACACATTCAGGATATTTTTCTATCGATAAAAAAGGAAAAATGATAGACAGTAAATTGAAGAGAAAAGAAACAACCGCCAATGATGAAGATGCAACACGAGCGTATGATTTGATTATGAAAAACAAGGAATTGCTTCTTGATAGAAATCCAAACCGTTCGCCTGTACGTTTTATCTTTTCACATTCTGCACTTCGCGAAGGTTGGGATAATCCTAATGTATTCCAAATTTGTACACTAAAACAAAGCAGCAGTGAGGTGCGTAAGCGTCAGGAAGTGGGTCGTGGGCTTCGTCTTTGCGTAAATCAGGATGGAGAGAGAATGGATACCAATGTTCTTGGCAATGATGTTCACAATATTAACATTCTTACTGTTATTGCAAGCGAAAGTTATGACAGCTTTGCCAAAGGTCTTCAAAGCGAACTTGCTGATGCTGTTGCAGACAGACCGCGTGCTGTAACTGCTGATTTGTTTATTGGTAAAGTAATTAAGGATGATAAAGGTAATGAGCAAGTAGTTGATTCGGATACAGCAAGTTCAATATATTATGACCTCATCATAAATGGTTATATTGATAAAAAAGGTGCTCTTACAGATAAGTACTATGAAGACAAGGGAAATGGTGAAATAGTTGTAGCAGAAGAAGTTGTAGATTCTGTAGCATCAATTATTGAAATTATTGATTCAATATATACAAATCGTTCTGTTGAAATCGAAAATGCTCGTAGTAATAATGTTGAACTTCGGGTTGACGATGACAAATTAGCAATGCCTGAGTTTAAAGCTTTGTGGGAAAAGATAAATTCTAAATCTGTTTATGTTGTTGATTTTGATACGGATGAACTTGTGAGGAATTCAGTTGATTCACTTAATTCTAAATTAAGAGTTTCTAAAATTT
>ERZ808028.1735-NODE-1735-length-12185-cov-3.600182_pt1 | contig 12185 bp, 8 predicted proteins | sample MGYA00380184_ERZ808028 | MGnify/ENA primary metagenome ERZ808028 (study PRJEB31490, sample SAMN06133397) | mouse gut metagenome | isolation source: J8_1 | host: mice | place: China: Chengdu | collected 2015-05 ...
GCTCTCCTCGGTCAGCCCGTCCATCGGACAGATAATCGGCAGTCGTCCGATAAATTCCGGTATCATGCCGAATTTCTTAATGTCCTCGACTGCCACCTTCTTTAACAGATTCTCCTCCTTGTCAAACGCGTCCTTTAGCTGCGCGTTAAAACCGATGGAGGACTGTTTCGTAAGCCTTTGTTTAATAATATCCTCAAGGTCCGGAAACGCCCCGCCGCATATAAACAAAATATTTCTTGTATTGATTGTGGTAAGCGGTACCATCGCGTTTTTGCTGTTTGCTCCGACCGGCACCTCAACGTCCGCTCCCTCCAAAAGCTTGAGCATTCCCTGCTGCACCGACTCTCCGCTTACATCGCGTGAAGTCGTGTTTTTCTTCTTTGCAATCTTGTCAATCTCGTCAATAAAGACAATTCCCTGTTCCGCCCGGTCTACGTCATTGTCTGCGGCAGCAAGAAGCTTGGAAACAACAGACTCAATGTCGTCACCAATATAGCCTGCCTCCGTAAGCGATGTCGCGTCTGCAATCGCCAAAGGCACATCAAGAAGCCTTGCAAGTGTCTTTACCATATAAGTCTTTCCGCAGCCCGTGGGACCTAACAGTAAAATATTGGATTTTTCAATCTCAATATCATCCATTGTGCCTGTGCTCACACGCTTGTAGTGATTATAAACCGCCACCGAAATAACCTTTTTTGCATAGTCCTGCCCTACCACAAAATCATCAAGCTGTGCCTTTATTTTGTGCGGCGCGGGCAAATCATGAATGTTAAAGACAGCCTCGTCCTTGTTCTTCTCTTTCGTCTTTTTCTTTTTCAGCTTTTGGCGGTTGGGAATTCCGCCGTCTCCCTGAAGGTCGGCGATATTTACAAAACTTATGTTCGGAAAACGTCTCTTATTATTTTTTCCGTCATTCTCCTTGTCAGAACCCATGTTTGTATAATTCAACATGCCCTGATAGTCAAACTGGCTGACTGTATCCATCGTCTTATGCATACAATCGGAACACACGGAAATATGATTCGGAAGCTTAAACATTCTGCCCGTCTTACTCTCGGGACGCCTGCAGATAAAGCACACGTCCTCATAGTCGTTTTCCTTATCCTCCTCATATTCGTCATCCTTGACTTCATCGCCGCCTTCACTCATATCCAGCATTTCCATATCCAAATCGTCTAAATCAAAATCGTCTCTCTTTGCCATTCTTAACCTCCATTTGACCACAAACCCGTGATATAAATATGCCGGTATCCTAATCCTGCTTTAACCCGAATGTCACTTCCACTGTCATCTTCTCGTAATCTCCGTCCTGAATGCGCATCAGCGTAATTTCCGCTTTTGTATCCGCCTCATAATATTCCAATATGCTCTGAACCCTCGACATGGAGGTTACTTTTTGGTCATCAATCGCCGTAACGATGTCTCCTTTTTTGATTCCAGCCTTCTCTGCCGCCGTACCGGAAAGAACGCTTGAGACATAGACGCCCTCCGGCATCTCGTATTTCTCCATCGCATCCTCGGAAACATCCGTTCCTGATATGCCCAAAAACGCGCGTTTTTCAACTGCAACCTTTCGCTTTGTCTCCTGTTTTACAAGCTCATCCACAATCGGGCGCGCTGTGTTAATCGGAATGGCATATCCCATTCCCTCTATCGCATAATCCGCAATTTTGCTTGAATTTATCCCGACAACTTCGCCGTTTACATTGAGCAGCGCACCGCCGGAATTTCCGGGATTAATCGCCGCGTCGGTCTGTATCAGGCTGCTCAGATTAATCTCCTCGTCATCCTCAAATATATCGCAGTTGAGTGCGCTGATAACACCTGTCGTCACCGACTGTCCGTAGCCGAGTGAATTTCCGATTGCAATAGAAGGCTCTCCAACCTCAAGCGCATCCGAATCCCCAAGCGCTGCAATCGCAATCGTATCGAGTGCGGCGTTTGGCACATCTTCCAACAGAACGCTTACAACCGCCAAATCCTCGTTTGGCGCAACACCCTTCGCGTATGCCACAACCTCCGTATCATCAATAAACTGGACATACAAATCGTTGGCGTCCTCAACCACATGATAGTTGGTCAGAATCAGCAGCTCCTCATCGTTTTGTGCAATGATAATACCCGAGCCGTTTGCCTCCTCGTCATATTCCTCATCATACCAGTAATCGTACGCCGTATACTCGTTTGTAATGGATACTACACACGGCATCGCCGCCTTTACGACCTGCGTCACATCGGTCACAACCGCCTTTGCCGTATCCGCCTGCTGTATCGTCTCTACGTTTCCTATGTGAATGTCCGCTTTACTGTTCTTTTTCTCGTCTGTCTCCTGTTCCGCTTTTATCTCCTGGTCTTTTTCCTGTTCCCTTTCGGGCTCTGTTGTCTCGTCCTCATTTGTTTCCGGCTGTGTTGTATGACGCTCCTGCGTCTCCTTTGCCGTTTCTTCATTCGCTTTCGGTTTTTCTATGGACTCTCTTTCATCCGCCTTGTCGGCATCTGCGTCAAACCGTGGTTCCTGCTCTATGGTATCGGCGCTTTCCCAGTCCTTCGTTCCCCAATTGTCCGTCTGCGTTTCAAGCTCAATCTCCACTCTGTCAACCCACGCAGGCAGCGACTCTTTCTCATCCGACTGGGATTTTTCCATGCCGCCCCTGGCAAAAGAACCAAACGAACGCACATAAAAAGACATGTCAAACACGCCTGACAAAATATAGAGCACAGTCACCGCATAAAGCGCTGCAAACATCGTGCATCCTGTAATAACCAGGATGTTTTTGAAAACCGACGGCTTTTTTTTGTTGTTTCTCATATTATTTCTCTCCTTATCGGATGTTTCATCACTCAACAGTAACCGACTTTGCCAAATTTCTAGGCTTATCTACGTCACATCCCTTGCCGACCGCCACATAATATCCAAAAAGCTGCAACGGTATAATCGCCAGCGAGTTGGTAAAATACGGATTGGTACGCGGAAGGTAAATACAGTAATCCGCCGCTTTCTCTATATCCGTATTGCCCTCATTTGTGACCGCAAGCACAAACGCCCCTCTTGCCTTGACCTCTACCATGTTACTGAGCGTTTTTTGGAACAGCGCATCCTGTGTCGCCACTGCCGCGACAAGCGTTCCCTCCTCAATCAGTGAAATGGTTCCGTGTTTTAATTCTCCTGCCGCATATGCCTCCGAATGAATATATGAAATCTCCTTTAATTTGAGCGAACCCTCCATTGAGATTGCATAGTCAATACCGCGCCCGATAAAGAATACATCCTTCGCACCGATATAACGGTTTGCAAAACGCTGTATCCGCTGTTTATTCGCAAGAAGCCGCTCAATCTGCCCCGGAAGCCGCTTTAAGTCTGCCAGCATGGAGCGGAACATGCCTTCGTCAAGCGTTTCGCGCACTTTTGCAAATTTCATCGCAAGCAGGTACAGCGCAATCAACTGCGCACTGTAAGCCTTTGTAGTCGCAACCGCAATCTCCGGTCCTGCCCACGTGTACATTACATTGTCCGCCTCTCTTGCAATGGAGCTGCCAACCACATTTACAATGCCCAGCACCTTGTGACCGCGTTTTTGCGACTCCCGAAGCGCCGCAAGCGTGTCGGCTGTTTCTCCCGACTGGCTGATTACCACAACCATTGTGCCTTCTTCCAAAATCGGGTTTCGATAGCGGAATTCGCTCGCTACTTCTACCTCTACGGGAATGCGTGCCAGCCCCTCAATCACGTATTTTCCCGTCACTCCGGCATGGTATGCCGAACCGCATGCCACAATGAAAATCTTTCGGATCGCATTCATTTCCTCATCGCTCATGCCAAGCTCCTCAATCACAATGTCATTGTTTTTGATTCGCGGCATCAATGTGTCCGTCACGGTCTTTGGCTGCTCATACATTTCCTTGAGCATAAAGTGTTCATAACCGCCCTTTTCCGCAGCATTTGCATCCCAATCAATCGTGACGGGCTCCTTTTCAATCTCTTCCTCGTCCACGGTATAAAAATGCATGTGATCGGCGCGCAGGCGCACAACCTCCTGATTTTCGATAAAGTAGACTTTTCTCGTATATTTCAAAATGGCAGGGACATCCGACGCAATAAAACATCCTGTCTCATTTTGTCCGACAATTAACGGACTGTCCTTGCGAACCGCAAAAATCTGATCGGGATGCTCCGCAAAGATGATGCCGAGTGCATAAGACCCCTGTACACGGTGCATGACCTTTGTAATTGCCTCGAGTGGATTTCCTTTATAATAATAATCAATCAGGTGCGCAAGCACCTCCGTATCGGTCTCCGATACAAACTCGTACCCCTTTGATTTCAGCTTTTCCTTTAAAGGCAGATAATTTTCAATAATACCATTGTGTACGACCGCAATCGTCTCCTGCTGATTATAATGCGGATGTGAATTGACATCGCTCGGCGCACCGTGCGTCGCCCATCTTGTATGACCGATTCCAATCATTCCGGGCATTGTCGCACCATCATGCGTAAGCTCCTCCAACACCTTTAACCGCCCTACCGACTTTTGGATCTGTATTTTCTCTCCGTTAAAAACAGCCATTCCTGCCGAATCATAACCCCTGTATTCAAGCTTTGAAAGCCCTTCCAGTATCACGGGCGCCGCCTCGTGTGTTCCGATATATCCTACAATTCCGCACATATTTATATTCCTCCTGTTTTTAAATACACCTGCGAATTTGGACGCAGGCACAAAGTTCTTATTTCCAATAATTCTTATTCGAACTGCACCACCATACCGCCTTTGCGGGTAAATGCCGATATGCCTTTCCAAGTTTGTACCCTGCAAGCTTAAAAGCGCTTGACACAAAAAGATACGGTATCAGTCTTTTGTGTTTCGTATCCCAAAGATGTCTGACCGTGTCTGCCACGAGCCTTGAACCCTCGCTTTCTGACGAAATTCCGTCAAATACCTCAGGGTGTTCCCGCTGTGATACGCCCAAATCAAAATTTCTTCGAAACTGCTGCATACATGTAAGGTTATGCGAATGAATGACCTTCGCTTCCGCCGCGTAAGCAATGCGCTTTCCCGCCTTCACCGCATGTCCCGCGTATATCATATCCTCGTTGAAAATCGCGCGTTTTTCAAAACCGCCCAACGCGTCGTAAATTGTCCGGTTATAAGCCGCACATACATTCGAACAAAAAAACGTCTTGATTCCCAGCCGCTCAATGTCCTGTGCAGATTTGATACCGGATTCGTCCGGATAATTAAATTTTCTCGTAAACCGCTCAATTTCGCGGCAATCGGGACGCGCAAGCTGCTTTGCATAGGCTGCCGCGACATCCTCCCCGCACATCAGCGCATCGACAAGCGCCTGTATCAAGTCCGTGTCCGCAGGTATGGCATCGTGCGTCATACACACAAAAATATCTGCATTGGAATATTTTAGGGCTTTTCTGCGCGTACCCGCATGATCAAACTCCCTTGCAGAAAGATGATGTACCTCAATATTATGATACACTTTCAAAATTTTGGTACCATGAAAAAGCCGCTCAAAGTATTTCTCCTCCGTATTCATTATTATAATTTTATGAATCGGATATGTCTGCGACTCCAAAAGCCTGATTAATTCAAAAAATTCTTTTGACGGCTTGTAAGTCGGCAGTATAATGTCCACAGTGTACTGCATTCTGCTCCTCCGTGCTGTCAGCATATAATGCCTAAAAGGGGGCCTTATTTTCGGTCCCCTTACCGGCATCTTTTATTCTCCCTTATAGCTTATTCCTGTATCTGCTGCAATCTTTTTGCTGCACTTCTTTACGGTTTCCGAAGGCTCATAGTCCTCGTCGCCGAACATAAACTCGTGCAAAAGGATTACATTCTGCTCCAAGTCCACAGGCACGACCACGCTGGCGCTTCCCACACGGCCGTTTGGTACAATATGGTCTTCAAACGGAAAACCGGTTGTTTCACCTATGTCATAACTTGCAATATCCTTGAGCAGCTCTAATATTTCGGTAAGCGACAGCGATGTCATTACCTTTGGAAATACCGCATCCGCAATTTTATCAAGCGTCGCCGGATTGAGCGTCATCGCCTTTTCCGCCACCTTTGTAAGCACGGTACGCTGTCTCTGTGCACGCTCAAGGTCGTTTCCCACATAACGCACGCGCGCGTAAGCCGTCGCCTGAAGTCCGTTTAAAGTCTGCACGCCCGCACGGGTAACAGCTGTGTACGTTCCGGGGTCCGCTACATAGTTCGGCTCACCCTTTGCATTTGTCGTACCGTCGGGATGACCTACCATACTGATTTGATAGTCGTTAATATAATTAATCTCCGCCTGCTTTACGTCAATTTCCACACCGCCTACCGCGTCAATCACATCAATCAGACCGTCAAAACCAATCGTGACAAAGTCCTCCACATCAAGATCAAGATTCATGTTCAGCATTGCCATCGCCTGTTTATATCCGCCTCTTGCATATGCGGCATTTGCCTTATTATAATTGTCCGTGCTTAAATTCAGCCACGTGTCACGATATACGGAAATCAGTCTGACCTCTTTCGTATCAAGATTGATGGAGGCGATCATAATCGTATCCGTACGCGTGCTCTTATCAAGCTGCTGATCGCGGGAATCCACGCCAAACAAGGCAATATTGCGGTAGCCCTTGAGCACCTCGCTGTCCGCGATGGTTTCGTTAATTGCAAGCTCCTCTTTTTTCTCTTCATCCGTTATCTTTACATGCTGAATTTTGTTTGCCTTCGACATTGCCCAGCAGACACCGACAAGCGTACAGATCACCAAAATCTCCACTGCAAACAATGCGATCTTCCACTTCTTTTTCTTTGCATTCTTTTTTCTTCCGGCTTTCGGAGCCGTATTCGGACGCGGTCTTGGCTGTCCCTTGGGCGCCTGCCCGTTTGCAGGTCGGCGCCTTGCCGTACCCTGCGGCTGTCCCTGTCCGTTTACAGGGCGGCGTTTTTGTCCCTTGGGCGGCTGCCCGTTTGCAGGTCGGCGCCTTGGCTGTCCGCCTTGCTGCTGACCGCCTGCGGGGCGTCTTGCTCCTTGTCTGTTTCCGTTTGGTTTATTGTCATTGTAATCCTGCATTTCATTTCTCCTGTCTGATACTGGAATTCAGTATGCGTTTTTACTGATAAAGCCCTTGAAAAAAGTGAGAAATAAGATTTTAATATCAAATGTCATCGACCAGTTTTCAATATAGTACAAATCATACTCGATACGCTTGCGAATCGAGGTGTCTCCTCTATAACCGCTTACCTGTGCCCAACCGGTAATCCCCGGGCGCACCTGATGCTTTATCATATACCGCGGTATTTCTTCCTTAAATTTCTCCACAAAAAGCGGCCGTTCGGGACGGGGTCCTACAAGACTCATATCACCCTTCAATACGTTAAAAAACTGCGGAAGTTCGTCAATGCTTGTCTTGCGGAGCAGCTTTCCGATTTTCGTAACACGCGGGTCATTTTTCTTTGTCCAACCCTTTTTCTCCTCCTCGGCAGGCTGCACCTCCATGCTCCGAAACTTATACATCTGAAACGGTCTGTTGTGCAGTCCGACACGCTCCTGCTTAAAAATCAGCGGTCCTTTGCTTGTTGTCTTTACACCGATTGCCGCAATCAGCATAACGGGCGAAAACAAAATAATCGCAATCGACGCGCCAATCATATCCACAATGCGCTTTAACACCCTGTTTACCAAATTGGTAAGCGGCACGCGCCGGATATTGACTACTGCAAGTCCGTCCATATCTTCCAAATAAGGACGGCTTGGAATCACACTGTTGTAATCCGGAATAAACTTTGTATGAACGCCTGATTTTTCACAGATATTGACAATCGACTCCAGCCTGTCATAATCGGACAGCGAGAGTGTAATGCCGATTTCATCCAGCTCGTTTTCCGGAAGCATCGCACTTAGCGTATCAATCTCACCGATAACGCGAACGCCCTTATAAACGGCTCCCACCGGTACGCGGTCATCAAGAATGCCGCACACTTCATAGCCCCACTCGGGATTTGCCTTAATTTTGCCGATGTATTCCTCCGCCGCCCTGGAATATCCGACTAAGAGCATATGCTTGAGATTGTATCCTTTTCTGCGGACATAACGCAGCACAATCCGAACACCCTTTCGCATCAGCGACTCGGCGACAATATTGAAGCCGTAGAATACACCCACCATTCCTCGTGAAAAATCGGGGATGTTAATCGCAAAAAGCACCACCATAACGGCTACAAGTCCCACCGTGTTCGCCTTTATAATGTTAAACACTTCGTACATCGTCCTTGAAGTGCGCTTCGACGAGTACATGTCAAATGCATTATACAAAATCAGATAGCCCGGTACAATCGCTGCAAACGCCGTAACGTATATTGCTATAGGAAGAATGCCTGTCTCCGGATTGTTTACCTTAACATAGACATTAATCCACAAAAACCATGCAAGCCAGTATGTGGCTGCAACAACCAGCGCGTCGAGCAGTACGAGCAGTCTGTTGAAATATTTCTGATTATCTCTTATCAATTATCTCACCCTAACTCCCCCTGCCTTTTATAATTCCCTTTTCTTTTCCATATTATAAAAGGCTCCAAATCAGGATTGTGAATTTCTTATTTTATTGCGCTTTTTTTATTTTACATTATTCGCGCAAAAAGTACAACAATTTTGTGTCATTGTGTCGAAGATTTTTACTTTATCCCTGTATCAGCTTTACCAAATTCAGCCATAATTCCAACTGGATTTTACAATAATTTGCGAGTCGTTTAGCGCAAAATTTCTGCTTATGCGCTCTTCCTTCGGGACTGGATGACAGCCGCACACCGTTTACAAGCCCCGACACATACGCTTTGCCTAACCCCTTTTTTATAAAGAACAAAGTCTTTATAAAAAAACCCGCAGCAAGAAACGGCAGGTTGATTAAAATCTGCAAAAAGGGCATATTTTTATAAATCAGATAGACACTGTTTCTTGCGGCAAGCTTTGTCTTAAATTCATTGTACCTTGAACCGCTTGTAGCGCTGCCTGCATGATACGCGACGGCATTTGCGGCAAACCAGTTGCGGTATCCGTGAATTTTTGCGCGGTATCCGATGTCAATGTCCTCTAAGTAGGCAAAGTGCTCTTTGTCAAAAAGCCCCACCTGTTCACCGGATAAAAGCGACCGTCTGTAAATTGCCGCGCCCGCACATGCCGCAAAAAGCGCACAATCCTTCTTATACAGCGCCGGATTTTTTCCTTTTCCTCTTGCAAATGCCCAGCCAAGCGCACAGTAAAAATCCCCGGCATCATCTGTCTTATCTTTGTCGTACAGCGAAATCAGCCGTGCCGATGCAGAGAAGATTTTATGGTCCCGGTCGTTGTCAAGCACTCTCTCGAGCTCTCGAACAAATGTTTTATCCACTCTCGTATCGTTATTTAAAAGGATGACATAAGGGGTAACGCTTGCCGCAATGCCTTGATTTACGGCAACGCTAAATCCCGTGTTCTCACTGTTTTTGATAACGCGCACCTGCGGGAACTTTTCCTCGACAAGCGCAAGACTGCCGTCCGTCGAAGCATTGTCCACGACGATGACCGCCACGTCCGTGACCGTGCCCTGATAAATGCTGTCAAGACATGTTTCGATATATTTTATTCCATTGTAGTTGGGTATCACTATCGTCGATTTTGCCATCGCCCATTCCTTTCTGCCGGTTTTACGCTACTTATGAAAATTGTCCGCCCTTCCTTTTACGCCGCGGACGCATACAGGATCTAACAAAAGCCGTCCGCCTTTCTGAAGCAGCCTGCGGCTGAGCGTACCGCTCAAAAGCGCAATCTGCGCACGTCCCTCTGCGGTTCTGTCAAGATCCCTGAGCCACTGTGGAAGCTCCTTTTCATCCGTATACAGCGTACTTTGATACGGATGCCCTGTCACTTCTTCATAAATCGTCTGATATGCCTTGTTGACCGCCATATTGCGAATATCCAAAAGCTTTGTATTCTGATATAAATCCATGCGGTTCATATAGCCCGCATAGACAAGCGGCTGTCCCTTGTAAGTGCCGCCCGCCACTTTTCCGTGATATGCGGTCAGTCCGCCGACTGCCGCAAGGTCCGGTCTGTGTGTGAGCACGTTGTTGCGATACTCAATCCGGTAAAAACCCAAATGCTTATTGTGGCGCACATCGCCCTTCCAGCCCATGCGGTCCACAAAGTCAATCAATGCTTTCTTTCCCGCCTCGTAAGCATACATCTTACTCTGCGGATTATCCGCCGTTGAATTTTCGTGGCAGCGCCAGTGATACAGCACTTTCGGCACATGCGCAATCTTTTTCTCCACACGCTGCGCACCCGTATTCTCCCGTTCTCTTAACAGCAGCGTACTGACGACGCGCAGCACCAAATCGTAATCCTGCGAACCGTCATACTCTTTGCGGATGCCCAGTTTCTTGAGCGTTGCCGTTTCCACCACCGTAAAGTGACACATATAATTGTTTGTTAAAATCAAGTCCAAATTAAAGTCCAGCTTCAAATGCGGGTCATAGAACCTTGTCCCCGACGAGTCACATTTATCTTCATCCGAATACACAAGTATCGGCTTATTTTCGTCGTTTTTCTTTTTAATGGCATGCGCCATTTCGTACAGCGCATCCGGCGTAATCATATCGTCATGGTCCAATAGTCCGCAGTAATCTCCCTGCGCCAGCTCGATTGCCCGGCTTGTGTTGCCTGCAATACCGCTGTTTTCAGGAAGCCGCTCATATCGGATACGCGAATCCGCGTAACCTGCAACGGTCTTTTTCACCACATCGCTTTTGCTGCCATCGGCGATAATCAGCTCCCAATTTTCATAAGTCTGTGCCAAACAGCTCTCAATCAGCGCCGTCATATATTCCGTGCGTGTCTCGAAGGCAGGCACCAAAATGGAAAACCGGATATCCGTTATGCTTTGATCGCTTCTCTGACGCGCAAGCTCGTCCGCATCCGGCTTTTGATACGTGTAATTTCTGTAGTATTTTGCCGTTACACGCTCCCAAGCGGCAAAAAATGCCTCGCTGTAACCGTTTTTTCTGCAATAATTTATTGTCTTCTTTATATTCTGTGCCAAACTCATATATTCAATACCTCAAGATTTCGATTGTGTCAAGTTCTTGAAAGACCGCCCGCACTTGGCGTTCTTTTTGCATGAAATTCTTTTCATGCTGATTTCTTTTCCAAAAATATCTTCCTGCTGATAAAGTTGTAAACCATGACAACTGCCGTCGCGGCTATTTTTGATACCGCAAACCAGTAGGTGTCTCCAAAGATGTTCATCAAAACGGCGCTTGCCTCATAAACTGCCCTGCACGCAAGCAGAATAACTTCATTGAGTCCTAATCCGATTAAACTAAGAATCAGAAAAATCACGAACTCTTTTCTTCTGCTCAAATCCTCCTTGCGCTCAAACACAAATTTCATGCTGAGAATATAATTGATGATAACCGATATGGTAAATCCAAAAAAACCGCCGGCTGCCGTCGCCATATTTTTGGACGTCACATTGCCCAGCAGATGAAACAATCCTGTGGATATGGCGAAATCAATCAGAAAGCATACGCCTCCCACAAAACCGAATTTAATAATCTGTTCCCATAATTTTTTCATAATGCTCCTTTGTCCCAAATCAACAAGGCATGTCCCTTGCGCCGTGTTTCCGATAACGGGTCTACGTAATATAGGATAACCAAAAAGCCGCTTTTGAGGCAGCTTTTTGGTTATCCTTTCATTTCCTTTTATTTAGCTTTCAATCACAGCCTTGACCGCATTGGTCAAATCTTCGCTCTTCTTCTGTGCATCCTCAAGGCTTGTGCCCTTAACGCCCATGTAAAACTTAATTTTGGGCTCCGTGCCGGACGGTCTTGCGCAGCACCATGAGTCGTTTGTCAAATCAAAGTAAAGCACATTTGACTTGGGAAGCCCTGTTGTTCCCTTTTCGCCTGTCTCCATATTGACAACAACGTCGTTTGCGTAATCCCTGAACTGCGTAACCTTCAGCTCGCCGAACTCCTTGGGCGGATTGTTTCTGAATTTGTCCATCAAAGCCGCGATCTCCTTTGCGCCGTCGATGCCCTTCATCGTAATCGAATACTGGGTTTCTTTATAATAGCCGTACTTCTCATATACGTCAATCATCATATCCCACAGCGTCATATTGTTCTTCTTGCACCACGAAG
>ERZ808028.1737-NODE-1737-length-12180-cov-7.891184_pt1 | contig 12180 bp, 9 predicted proteins | sample MGYA00380184_ERZ808028 | MGnify/ENA primary metagenome ERZ808028 (study PRJEB31490, sample SAMN06133397) | mouse gut metagenome | isolation source: J8_1 | host: mice | place: China: Chengdu | collected 2015-05 ...
ATGATACTTGACTGGCTGGAAGAATGGTTCAAGGGTGTGCTGATCGACGGCATCACCAGCAACCTCACCGGCCTTTTTGACACGGTGAACGGAAAAGTGGGCGAGATCGCCGCCGATGTGGGAGCCACACCGCAGGACTGGAACAGCGGCGTGTTCAATATGCTCCGCAGCCTGTCGGAAACGGTGATCGTCCCCATCGCCGGGGCTATCCTCGCCCTTATCATGTGCTACGAGCTGATACAGTTGATCGCGGAACGGAACAATATGCACGACATGGACAGTTGGATGCTGTTTCGCTGGGTGTTCAAATCCGCCGCCGTGATCATCCTTGTGTCCAACACCTGGAACATCGTCATGGGCGTGTTCGACCTGACCCAAAGCGTCGTCAATCAGAGCGCCGGGGTTATCATCGGCAATACCAGCATCGACATTACAGCCGTTGTCACCGACCTGGAAAACCGGCTTTCGGATATGGACATCGGCGGTCTGCTGGGCCTGTGGTTCCAGTCCCTTTTCGTGGGGCTGACGATGAATATTCTCTCCATCTGCATCATGCTTGTGGTCTATGGCAGGCTGATTGAAATATATCTTGTGACATCCCTGGGGCCTATCCCCCTTGCCACCATTGGGAACAGCGAGTGGCGGGGCATGGGGCAGGGCTATTTGAAATCCCTTTGTGCCCTGGGCTTCCAAGCGTTCCTTATCATGGTGGTAACGGGCATCTACGCCGTCCTGATACAGAATATCGCCCTTGACGGGGACGTTTCCGGGGCGATATGGGGCTGTATGGGCTATACGGTGCTGCTGTGCTTCTGTCTGTTCAAGACCGGGAGCATCGCCAAGGCCGTGTTTGCCGCCCACTGATGGAGGGAGGACAAGCTATCAAAAAATACGGCATTATCTACGCTGACCCACCCTGGCAGTACAAGGTGTACTCCAAGAAAGGGGCTGGCCGCTCCGCTGAAAGCCACTATCCCACCATGAGCATTGAGGACATCCGGGCCTTGCCGGTTAGCGAACTGGCCGACCGGGACTGCGCCCTGTTTCTCTGGATAACCTTTCCCATGCTGCTGGACGCATTGAGCGTCATAAAGGCGTGGGGCTTCACCTATAAGACCGTGGCCTTTGCCTGGGTAAAGCAGAACAAAAAGGCCAACACCCTGTTTTGGGGCATGGGCTACTGGACACGGGCCAATGTGGAGCTGTGCATCCTGGCGACCAAGGGACGGCCACGTCGGAAATCCGCAGGCGTTCATCAAGTGGTGCTGGCCCCGGTGGAGGAACACAGCAAGAAACCCAATATTGTCCGGGATAAGATCGTTACGCTTATGGGCGACCTGCCCCGGATAGAGCTGTTTGCCAGACAGACGCCCCCCGGCTGGGACGTTTGGGGCAACGAAGTGGACAGCGACATCACGCTATGAAGCGGAAAGGAGGCTTTTTGTTATTCCGCAGTACACATTAGCATCTCTTTTTGACGGCATAGGGGGCTTTCCCTACGCCGCTTCTTTTTACAATATCACATCCCTGTGGGCAAGCGAGATCGTCCCGGCCTGCGTGTCGGTGACGAAACGGCATTTCCCGGACATGGCCCACGCCGGGGACGTGACCCAGCTCCACGGCGGGAAGCTCCCGCCTGTGGACATCGTGACATTCGGCAGCCCGTGTCAAGGGCTGTCGCTGGCGGGCCAGCGCCGGGGGCTGGCGGACGAGCGCAGCGGCCTTTTCATGGAGGCCATACGGATAATTGATGAAATGAGGGAGGCGACACATGACAGATACCCAAGGTTCGCGCTGTTCGAGAACGTCCCCGGCGCTCTGTCGTCCGCAGGAGGACGTGACTTTGCGGCTGTGCTGCAATCGTTCACAAAGGCCAAAATTCCAATGCCTTATTCTGGACGGTGGGCAAACGCCGGGATGGTACGAGGCGGAGGCGTTGATCTCGCTTGGTGCGTGTACGACGCCCAATATTTCGGAACAGCACAGCGGCGCAGGCGCCTGTTTCTTGTCTGCGATTTTGCAGGAAAATGTGCCGGAGAAATACTCTTTGTCCCCAAAAGCCTGCGCGGGTATTTTGAGGCGGGCGGAACGCCGCGGCAAGGACTTGCCGCCTTTGCTGAAAGCCGCCCTGATGCAGCAGGCGGGCAACTGGTGAGGCCCCCAGCCGTCACGATGCGTATTCGGTGCGGCTGTGAGGGCGGGGGCAAGGGGCCGCTGCTCCAAGTGGAGAAAAGCGGGACGCTGGCGACGGGGAACGACCAATACCTGTTCGCCCCGCAGACGGTGGAGATATTGAACGATCAGGGCGGGGCGTCGCTGACGGTGGAACGCTCCGGCCTCTCTCCCACCCTCCGCAGCCAGACCCACGGCAATCTGCCGGTGGTAGCCGCTGGCTTCGACTTACAGCAGATCACCAGCAAGACCAACCGCTCCACCCTGCGGCCCGTCCAGCCCACCCTATGCGGAACGGGACAGCCCCATGTGGTGACGATGGCGACGGGGCAGGCCAACGCGGAAGTGCTGGCGGACATCGCCCCCACCCTCAACTGCAATCACGAACAGCCCCTTTTGGTGCATCCGCAGATCGCCGGAACGCTGTGCGCCTCCGGCGCTGGCCTCTCCCGGCCCGCTGGCATGGGGAGCGAAACCGACTTCTGCATCACCAGCGCGGGCTTCCGCTATAAGGCCGGGAGCGCGGCGGGGAGCCTGGGCTATCAGGAGGAAACCGCCCCGACCCTGCTTGCCGCACAGCAGAGCGGCGTACTGCATCATCATTACGCCGACCTGATCGTGCGCCGCCTGACGCCATTGGAATGTGAGCGTTTGCAGGGCTTCCCGGACTTCTGGACGGAGCAGGGCGGCGGGCGGAGTATCAGCGACACCAGCCGCTACCAAATGCTGGGAAATTCTATCGCCGTCCCCTGCGTGGCCTACATCATGCAGGGCATCTATCACGCTCTGGAAAGTCTGCAAAGGAAAAGTCAATAGGAAAATGAAATAAATTTGTGGACATAGAGGAAGGTGAAAAAGAGCAACACAAAAAGACCGCCGTGTAAACGCCGGTCAAATGGAAACAGGGCGGGGACGGTCAATCGGCGTTTTCCAGCGATGCCAGATATTCTTTGACCCTGCCGTAGTAGATGCGCAGGAACTTGTTGGCCCCGGCGGTCATGTAGACCAGGTAGGGCTTGCCCTCGGCGCGTTTCTTGTCCATGAACTGGTAGACCGGGTCATCCTGGGGCATGGATTTCAGCAGGCCGTCCATCACAAGGAACAGCGTCCTGCGCAGCTCCGGCGGGCCACTCTTGGAAGTTCTGACGCTTTTAGCTTCACGCTCACTGGACTGGTTAGCGCCAGGGTCAACGCCGGCGAAAGCGGTGATAGAACCTCTGTGGGCGAACCGCGTCACGTCCCCGATTTCCGCCATGAGCTGGGGGCCGAGAGAATCCCCTACACTGTGCATCTCCATAACGACAGGGAACTCCGGGAGCTGGGATGCCAGTTTCAGCATCTCAGCCTTGAGCTGTTCTACAGTCCTGGAAACAGTATTGAGGGAATCAATGGCCTGCCGGATCAGCCGCTTGGTCAGATCGTCCTTTGGTATCATGGCAATCTGGTCTTTCGCTCCGGTATAGACTTCGGCAGCTTTGTCGCTGCTGAAATTGTAGCGGTTTCGCTTGCACCACTTGCGGTAACGCTCCGTGAAGGCGGCCTGGCTCATACCCCGGACACAGTCTACGTGCCAAAAAGACGCGGCAAAGTCCACCCACTTCTGCGTCCCATCCTCACGGGCAGGGCTGCCGAACAGGGCGTTGACACCGGGGTAGGTCTGATCCAGGAGGGCGATGAGGTTGTTCTTCATCGCGGTTTTCATCTTGGAGTACAGAGCGTGCTGCCGGTTCAGCGTTTTCAGTTGGTAACGAATCATATCCATGGAAGCATATTGCCGCAGTTCTCCCCAGTTGTCAAGGCCATATTTCGCAATTTTCTTGGAATCGGCCTTGTCGGTCTTGACCTTGCGCAGCGAGTTGTTTCCATAGTCCTTGATAAGTTTCGGATTCACCGCGCTGACGTACAGCCCCGCGTCATGGAGGAACTGAGCCACCGGCTCATAGTACCGTCCAGTATGCTCCATGATCACCCGCGTCTCACCGTCCAGGCTTTTCAAGTAGTCTGCCAGCTCCTTGAGTTCACTGCCGGTGTGACACACAGTAAACGGTTTTGCCACCACCTCGCCCAGAGGCCGCATAACCGATACCATGCTCTTCCCCTTGGAAACATCGATCCCCGCTGCGTTCATTGCTTAACACTCCTATCGTAGATCATGATTTGGCGACCAGCCCTTCCATCATTGCCGATTCAATCTATTTGATGACACGGACGCACCGGGTCGGAGCAGTGGCCCCGGCGAGGCGGCTCAACCTGCATAAATCGAACGCTGCGAATGAGAGGCTGGCTGACGGACTTTCCAGCGGACGTGTTGGTCCTTGGAGGATTACGTCAGGCCATTTCCTTCTCATTCTAACAGCTTTGGCAACAATGCGGAAAAAGACACGGCTGGCTGCCGTGCCTTGAACCGTAAATCTATTGTAATAGGAGGAATTGACCTATGGCCTATGTGTCCGTCCCCAAGGACTTGACCCATGTAAAAAGCAAGATGCTGTTCGGCCTGACGAAACGGCAGATCGTATGCTTCGGCGCGGCGCTCCTGATGGGTTTGCCGCTCTTTTTTATGCTCCGGGGCAGCATCCCCACCAGCGCCGCCGCCCTGGTGATGATCTTCGCCATGCTCCCCGGCCTGCTGTTCGGGCTGTACGAGAAGCACGGCCAGCCGTTGGAGGTGGTGATCGGGCAGATCGTCCGCAACCGCTTCACCATGCCGAAAATCCGGCCCTATCAGACCAATAACCTTTACGCCGTGTTGGAGCGGCAGCGTCAAATGGAAACGGAGGTGAAAGCGGTTGTCCAGAAAGCAAAACGCAGACAGGCCGGTAAAGCTGTCCCGCGCCGAAAAGCGGGAGATACAAGCCATCATCCGCAGGTATAAGGGCGACGGCAAGCCCCATACCGCCCAAGAGAGCATCCCCTATGAGGTCATGTATCAGGACGGCGTTTGCAGGCTGAACCAGCGTTCTTTCTCCAAGTGTATTGAGTTTTCCGATACCAATTACCAGCTTGCCCAGCCGGACGACCGCACGGCCACCTTTGAATACCTGTGCGACCTCTATAACTATGTGGACGCCTCCATCCATGTCCAGTTTTCTTTTGTCAACCGCAGAACAGACCCGGCGCAGTACGCCCGCAGCTTCGAGATCGCCCCGCAGGGGGACGACTTCGACGACATCCGGGCCGAGTACACCGGCATTTTACAGCGGCAGTTGACACGGGGCAACAACGGCATCGTCAAGACCAAGTATCTGACGTTCACCATCGAGGCGGACAACCTGAAAGCGGCACGGGCGAGGCTGGAACGCATTGAAACCGACCTGCTGGGCTACTTCAAAATGATGGGAGCCGCCGCCCGTGTGCTGGACGGGGCCAAACGGCTGGAAGTTCTGCACGGCGTTTTCCACCCGGACGGTGACTTGTTCCGCTTCGACTGGAAGTGGCTTCCCACGGCGGGGCTGTCCACGAAAGATTTTATCGCCCCGTCCTCTCTCCGCTTCGGGAACAGCCGGGTATTCGGCATCAGCGGCAAGTACGGCGCTGTGAGCTTCCTGCAAATCCTCGCCCCGGAGCTGTCCGACGAAATGCTGGCGGACTTTCTCAACACGGAAAACGGCATCGTCGTCAACCTCCATGTGCAGGCCATTGAGCAGACCGAGGCCATCAAGCGGGTAAAGCGGAAGATCACCGACCTGGACGCCATGAAGATACAGGAGCAGAAAAAGGCAGTCCGCTCCGGCTACGACATGGACATCCTGCCCTCCGACCTTGCCACCTACGGCACGGATGCAAAGCAGCTTCTTTCCAAGCTCCAAACCCGGAACGAGCGCCTTTTCATGGTGACGTTCCTTGTCTTGAACATGGCCGATACACAGCGGAAGTTGAGCAACGAGGTATTCCGGGCCGCTGGCGTGGCGCAGAAGTATAACTGCGCCCTGGTGCGGCTGGACGACCAGCAGGAGCAGGGCCTAATGGCCTCCCTCCCCCTGGGACAGAACCATATCAACATCCAGCGGGGGCTTACCACGTCCAGCGCCGCCATCTTCGTCCCGTTCGTCACGCAGGAGCTTTTTCAGGGCGGCGGGGCCATGTACTACGGCGTCAATGCCAAGACCCACAACATGATTATGCTGGACAGGAAGCGGGCGCGGTGTCCCAACGGTCTAAAGCTGGGTACGCCTGGAAGCGGCAAGTCCATGTCCTGCAAGTCCGAGATCGTCAGCGTGTTTCTCACCACGCCGGACGATATTTTTGTCTGCGACCCGGAGGCGGAATATTTTCCCCTTGTCCAGCGGCTTCACGGGCAGGTTATCAAGCTATCCCCTACCAGCAAGGACTATGTGAACCCTTTGGACATCAACCTGAATTACAGCGAGGACGAAAACCCGCTGGCACTGAAAAGCGACTTCGTGCTGTCGTTCTGTGAGCTGGTGATGGGCGGCAAGAACGGTTTGGAGCCTATCGAAAAGACGGTGATCGACCGGGCCGTGCAGGTGATCTACCGGCCCTACCTGGCAGACCCCAGCCCGGAGAAGATGCCCGTCCTCTCCGACCTCCACGCCGCCCTGACCGCCCAGCACATCCCGGAGGCCGACCGGGTGGCGCAGGCCCTTGACCTCTATGTGTCCGGCAGCCTCAACGTCTTTAACCACCGTACCAATGTGGACATTGAAAACCGGCTTGTGTGCTTCGACATCAAGGATTTGGGCAAGCAGTTGAAAAAGCTGGGGATGCTGATTGTCCAAGATCAGATTTGGGGCCGTGTCACCGCCAACCGCAGTATGGGCAAGGCCACCTGGTACTTTGCCGACGAGTTCCATTTGCTTCTGAAAGAGGAACAGACGGCGGCGTACAGCGCCGAGATTTGGAAGCGGTTCAGGAAGTGGGGCGGTATTCCGACCGGGGCCACGCAGAACGTGAAAGACCTGCTTTCCTCCCCGGAGATCGAAAACATCCTGGAAAACAGCGACTTCATTACCCTGCTCAATCAGGCCAGCGGCGACCGCAAGATTTTGGCCGAACGGCTGAATTTATCCCCCGACCATCAGAAATACATCGACAACTCCGAGCCGGGGGCCGGGCTTCTGATTTTTGAGAACGTGATCTTGCCCTTTACCAACCCCATCTCCAGCAATACCGAGCTGTATAAAATCATGACGACCCGGCTTTCCGAGGTCGTGGAGGGCGGCGCATGAGCAGGAAGCACCTGAAACCCCGTGACAAGGTGACGCAGCGCATGACCCGCGACGGCGTGGTGCTGGAAAATCAGACCACCGGCGAGGAAATCAACATCTCCGACCGGGAGGCGGAACAGGACTTCACCCCCGCCGGGGCCACCGGCAGGGCCGAAAAGGTACTGGAACGGGCCGACCAAGTGCGGGAGCGCCGCAGTATGAAAAAGGCGGCGAAACAGACCGGGCAGGTGGAGGCCGACACCGGCCCCCGCCCGTCCGCCCGCCTGCAATTCTCCGAGGAAGAACGCTCCACGCCGGAGCTGAAGAAGTACATCCGCAAGTCTGACCAGCGGGCCGACCGTCTGGACGCGGCAAGGGCCGCTATTCCGAAAGAAACCGTCAAAATCAAGGAAAAGGTCTTTGGCGAGGCCACCGGCAAGGCGAAAACCCGTGTGCGCTGGGAAACGAGGGACAAGCCGCCAACCGCCATGAAGCCCCACCCGGCCAGCCGCCCCGTTCAGGAAGTTTTACTGTTCGCCCACGGCAAAATCCATGAAGTGGAGCATGAGAATGTGGGCGTGGAGGGTGGACACAAGGGGGAGGAATTGGCCGAGCGGCAGGCGGGCCGGGCCGTCCGGGGCGCTGTCCGCCGCCACCGCATGAAGGCCTATCGGGAGCTGTCCAAGGCCGAACGTCTGGCGGAAAAGGCCAACATTGAATATTTCTATCAAAAGGCCCTCCATGATAATCCCCAGCTTGCACAAGCGGCCAGCAACCCCATTTCCCGGTTCTGGCAGAAGCGGCAGATCAAGCAGCAGTATGTCAAGGCGGCGAGGGCGGCGGGCCAGACGGCGGCGCATGGAGCCGGGGCCGCGCAGGGGGCGGCGAAAGCGGCCAAGTCCGGCAGTAAAGCCGCCAAGGAAGCGGCCAAGGAAAGTGAACGGCTGGCCTCCTTTGCCGTCCGGCACTGGAAAGGCTGTCTTGTGGCCCTGGCCCTGCTGATTATGACGGCGTTCCTGATGGGCGGCTTACAGTCCTGTTCCTCCATCGTGGGCGGGTTTGGTTCCGGCTTCACGGCTACCTCCTACCTCTCCGACGACGCCGACCTGATTGCCGTGGAAAACGCCTATGTGGGCATGGAGAACGATTTACAGCGGCAGATCGACAACATCCCCAGCACTTACCCCGGCTATGACGAATACCGCTACGATCTGGACGAAATTATCCACAACCCCCACGAATTGGCCTCTTTCCTGACCTCCATCCTCCCGCGCTACACTTTGGCCGAGGTTCAGGCGGAATTGCAGCGGGTATTCAACAAGCAGTACACCCTTACCACCACGACGACGGTTGAAGTCCGTTACCGCACGGAAACCCGGACGGACAGCGAGGGCAACGACTACGACGTGGAAGTGCCGTACAATTACTATATCCTGAATGTGAAACTGTCCACCCGCTCTATTGTTTCCATCGCCCCGGAACTGCTGACGCCAGAGCAGTTGGAAATGTTCAATGTCTATCTGGAAACCAGCGGCAACAATCCGCTGGTATTCGGCGGCGGTTCCTACGACATCAGCGCGTCCGAGGACATCAGCGGCGTTCACTTCGTCAACGGCGCACGGCCCGGAAATACCGCTGTGGTGGACATAGCAAAATCACAGGTAGGAAATGTGAACGGCCAGCCCTATTGGAGCTGGTACGGCTTTGACAGCCGGGTAGCCTGGTGCGCCTGCTTCGTGTCCTGGTGCTACAATCAGGCCGGTTTGAGTGAGCCGAGATTTTCCGGCTGCACGTCCGGGGGCATGGCCTGGTTCCAGTCACGGGGCCAGTGGGCCAACCGGGGGTACAGCGACATCGCCCCCGGCGACGCGATCTTCTTCGATTGGGACAACAGCGGAAACGCCGACCATGTGGGCATCGTGATCGGCACAGACGGTACAAACGTCTACACCGTGGAGGGCAACAGCGGAAACGCCTGCAAGATCAAGAGTTATCCTTTGAATAGCAGCGTTATCCGAGGTTACGGATTGATGAATTGGGATTAAAAAATCTATGGAAAATTGGAGGTAAATCTATCAATATCGTATCCTTTGGCGGCGGCACGAACAGCGCCGCCGTTCTTGTTGGGCTTCACAAGCACAGCATCCCCGTTGACCTGATCTTGTTTGCCGACACAGGCGGCGAACAGCCCCACACCTATCAATTCATCCGCACGATGAATGATTGGCTGGCCGCTCACGGTATGCCGCAGATCACAGTGGTAGAGAAGTACGACCGCAGCGGCCACCGGCTGACCCTGGAAATGGAGTGCCTGCGCTCCTGCACCCTGCCGTCCATCGCCTACGGCCATAAGCGATGTTCCCAGAAACACAAGATCGGGCCGCAGGAAAAATTCTGCAATCACTATCCGCCTTGCCGGGAGGCATGGGCGCGTGGGGAGAAGATCACCCGCTTCCTGGGCTACGACGCCGGGGAAATGAGGCGGTACGAACATTCCAAGAAATTCAACAACACCGACAAGAAGTACATCAACCGTTATCCCCTGATCGAAGATTGGGGTTGGGACAGGAGCGATTGCGTCCGGGAGATATTGGCGGCTGGCCTGCCGCTTCCGGGCAAGTCCTCCTGCTTTTTCTGCCCCAGCATGAAACAGCCGGAGATTTTGGCGTTGAAAGAGCATTACCCCGACCTCTACCGGCGGGCCGTCGCTATGGAGGACAGGGCCATGCCACATCTTACCAGCGTTAAGGGGCTGGGCCGCAACTACGCCTGGCGGGAGCGGTTCGGAGCGGCGGATGGAGGGCCGGGGCCATGCTGATGCCCGTTCCTCACAAAAAATCGAAAAGGAGTTTTGACTATGGCGAACAAACTTGACCGCATCGAAAAGGACATTCAGAAAGTGAAGTCCAAGATCGCGGAGTACAACAAGCAACTTCGGGAGCTGGAGGGGCAGAAAACCGAGCAGGAGAATTTGCAGATCATCCAGCTTGTCCGGGGCATGAACATGACGAGGGAGGAGTTTGCGGTGTTCCTGCGGGGCGGGGCCTTGCAGACCGCCCCCACCCTGACGCCCTATCACGAAAAGGAGGACACCAGCCATGAGGAATAAGATCATTACCCGTTTTCTCTCTGTCATTCTGGCTGTGGGCCTGTCCGCCGCCATGTTCACCACGACGGCCTTTGCCGGAGGCGGCGACGAGGAAGGGGATGTCATACCCACCCAGCCGACCGGGGAAGTAGCGTCCGAGCTGACGCCCAAGCCCCTGACCCCGGAGGGTAATCTATCCCTGGTGGACGACATCGACGGCGAGGCGTCCGAGGATAAGCAGTTTATCACCGTCGTTTCTAAGAGCGGCAATTATTTTTACATCATCATCGACCGGGCCGGGGACGGCGAGAATACGGTGCATTTTCTCAATCAGGTGGACGAGGCCGATTTGCTGGCGCTGATGGAGGTGGAGGAAGCACCGCCCGCCGTCTGTACCTGTTCCGTGAAATGTGAGGCCGGGGCCGTCAATACCGCCTGTCCTGTCTGTGCCAACAATCTGACCGCTTGCGCCGGGAAAGCGCCGGAACCGCAGGAGCCGGAAGAACCTGAACCGCCCATAAAGGAGAACAAGGGCGGCATGGGCGGTCTGCTGGTGCTGCTGATCGTGGCCCTGGCTGGCGGCGGGGCGCTGTACTATTTCAAACTCCGCAAGCCCAAGGCGGGTGTGTCCGGCAGTTCTGACCTGTCCGAATACGACTTTGACGACGAGGACGAGCCGGAGGATGAAGAAATGGAGGACGAGGAAGCAGAGTAAGAACAAGTGGCCCCGGAACAAATTCCGAGGCCACTACACTTATTCTTCACTTTCAGGAACAGACATTGGAAGAATATATTCAAAATTTCCCAACAAGTCCTTGACCTGACACAATGAAGAATTGCAAATCCGATATTTTTTAGTGTCGTCAGATACATCAAAAAGGACATAGTTTGTTCCATCAGAATTTAGGGAGCTACGGAAGCACAATCCATCAAACATAGCTTGTCCCTCTGGATTTTTCATGTGCTTAATATACTCGCTGATATACTGTGTTACTAAATAATACGATTTCCCGCCATAATTCGGCGTGGCAAAGTACCTGGATATTTCGTCATAGTCAACACAAGAAAGCAAGTTTTTTCCCTCACTATCAATTTCCAGTGGCTTTGCAAAGCTATAAATGCTTATATCTTCAAGAATTTCGATCTGCGCCACACTAACACACTGTGTTGGAACAGGGCGAACCTCTAAAATAGCAGTCCTTATGTCATCAGCGGTATATAGGTATCTGATACCATCAGGATTTATTCTGCCAGGGGAGGCAGTTCCTATTGGCGGTACATCTGACTGTTTTTCGTCGTAACCCCAAAAAGACACATTAGAATGGCTGTCTATAAATTGTTTACGGGCCATTTCCCACCGAGGGAGTTCTTCTGGATGGGCTTCAAAGTAGAGGGCAAATGTTAGCTCTTGATCTGTGCCACCTTTATCATCAAAAGTTGGAACAAAACTTCTGAACAGCTCTAAAAGTTCACCAGAGAATTTCTTGAACAGCTCATCTTCGTTTTCCCTGTTCACCAAGCGACATCGGTATAATATTGTACCTTTTTTCAAATGAATTGTAGATGTTTCAGCCAAAGAGTTAATTGTATCTGCCATTTTACTTTCAGGGAAAAATCTATTTGACAAACGCAGTTCATTTTCTAATTCACGGTGTTTTCGGTAAAATGAAAAGTGTGCAAAAGGGCTTGAAAAAGTTAGCAGTAGGCGAAGGATAAAAAGAGAGCCATTGTCAGCACCGTAAAAATCAGCTA
>ERZ808028.1738-NODE-1738-length-12179-cov-4.451661_pt1 | contig 12179 bp, 10 predicted proteins | sample MGYA00380184_ERZ808028 | MGnify/ENA primary metagenome ERZ808028 (study PRJEB31490, sample SAMN06133397) | mouse gut metagenome | isolation source: J8_1 | host: mice | place: China: Chengdu | collected 2015-05 ...
GGACAGCTCTATCCAGGACTGCGTGGACAACGGGACCCCCTTCCACGCCTACTATATGACCATCAGCGCCCACGGCCCCTACAACTTCAGCGGCCACAACATGGCCATCAAGTACCAGGAGGCGGTGCAGGCCAAGTACCCCGACCTGTCCGAGCCCGCCCAGGCCTATCTCGCCTGCAATATGGAGCTGGACCGGGCGCTGGAGTATCTGGTGGACAAGCTGGAGGAGGCGGGCATCGCTGACGACACCCTCATCGTCATGACCGGCGACCACTACCCCTATATGCTGGTGGAGGACGGCGGCCCGGACTACTACAACGAGCTGCGGGGCTTTGAGGACACGGACGACGACACCTCCCGCTACCGCAACACCCTGCTGATGTGGTCCGGGGCCATCGAGAAGCCCATTGAGGTGGACACACCCTGCTCCGCCATCGACATCGTGCCCACCCTGTGCAACCTGTTCGGGCTGGACTACGACTCCCGGCTCTACTCCGGGCGGGACATCTTCGCCGCCAACTACCAGGCGGACCAGTACTCCAACTGTATGCCCCTGGTGGTGTTCGCCAATAAGGGCAAGGGCAACGCCTGGATCACGGCGGCGGGCACCTACGAGTGCTCCACCGGGGAATTTACCCCCAACGAGGGCGTGGAGGTGGACGAGAACTACGTCAGCCGGGTCAAGCGCCTGGTGGCCGCCAAGGTGAACTACGCCAAGCTCATCATCCAGGAGGACTACTACGCCCACATTCAGAAGCTGTACCAATAGACCCCAGCACACATCCTTGCGGCCCAAATAGCCGCCAGGCTGCGTTAAAAAATCTTGAAATACACAAAGTATTCCTGCGATTTTTTGCCTTGTCGGCGGCAATTTTTCCTCGCAAGTCTGCATACTCGGCTATTGGTACAGCTTCTCAGTTCCCGGAATAGGCAGTCCTGTATTTTGAAGTGATGATTGCAAAGGACCAGGCTCCGCCGCATGCGGCGGAGCCTGGTCCCTTCTGATTCCCGGGAAAAGGCGGGGGGCGTCTCCCGGCGGAACGGTCTCAGATATCTCTGGTCCACAGGCTGCACAGGGAGGGGCCGCTTCCGACGCACAGCGAGGCGCCGCCGGTGCGAAAGCCGCTGCGCCTCATCTCATAGAGCATGGTCACGACGATGCGCAGGGCGGTGCAGCCCACCGGGTGGCCCAGGGAGATGCCCGAGCCGTTCACATTCACCCGGTCCATGGGCAGGACAATGCCCTGCTCCTCCTTCAGCATCCGGGCCACGCCCAGGAACTGGGCGGCAAAGGCCTCGTTGATTTCCCAGTAATCGATGTCATCGAAGCGCAGTCCCGCCGCCTTCAGGCATTTGGGGATGGCGCGGGCGGGGCCCAGACCCATATACCTTGGCTCCACGCCCTCCCCGCAGATGTGTATCATCTTTACCAGCGGCTCCAGGCCCAGCGCCGCCGCCCGCTCCCGGCTCATCACGATGACGGCCGCCGCCGCGTCGTTGATTCCGGAGGCGTTGCCCGCCGTGGTGACGCCGTCGGGCCGGAAGCCCGGTCTCATTTGGGACAGCGCCTCCATGCTGCATCCCCGCACCGGGTGCTCGTCGGTGTCAACGACCTGCGGCCCCCCTCTGCCTTGAACCGTCACAGGGACAATTTCCTCCCGGAATCTGCCGTTGTCGATGGCGGCGCACGCGCGCTTGTGGCTTTGGACCGCCAGGGCGTCGCATTCCTCCCGGGTAATGCCATACCGCTTTGCCACGTTGTCCGCCGTCGTTCCCATGTGCCCGCCGGCCAGCTCGTCTGCCAGGCCGTCATGGAGCATGCCGTCCACCAGCGCGCCGTCGCCCATGCGCATTCCGCCGCGGGCTCTGGGCAGCAGGTAGGGGATATTGCTCATGCTCTCCACCCCCACCACCAGCCCCACATCTGTCTTTCCCAGCTGGATGTTATGACATGCGATTTCCAGCGCCCGCATTCCGGAAGCGCAGTTTTGATTTACGCTGACCGCGTTGCTCCGGGGGGCCATTCCGACGCGCATGGCCACCTGCCGGGCGGGCAGGGAGCCCTGCATGGCGGTATACAGCTGCCCCATCACAATTTCGTCAATGACCTCTGCCGCAATTCCGGCCCGCCTGATGGCCTCCTCCGCCGCTGTTATGGCCAGGTCTCTGGCTGGAACGGCGGCAAACTGCCCCTGAAATTTCCCAATTGGGGTTCTGCACGCGCTGACAATGACTGCTTCATGAAGTTTCATACGTTGAATTGCCTCCCATCGCCGGTATTGATGCTTAAACTGCTCCATATTCGCGGATGGGCACAGATCTCGAGGACCTGTGCCCATCCACGCTTTTGCCTCCCAGGCCGTCTGCGCTCACCGCTGGATATTGCGGGGGAATTCCTCCCTGGGAAACCAGGGATAGCTCTTGGGCATATCGGCGACCGGATCGGTCTTCCAGTCGGGCGCCCTCTTCTCCAGGAAGGCCTTGGCGCCCTCCTCCGCGTCCGGGGACTGGGCCACATAGTGGTAGCACACGGACTCCAGCTTGTGGGACAGCATGGGGGTTGCCGCGCCCATGCCCTGCATGATCAGCTGGCGGCACATGGCCACAGACATGGGGGAGCAGTTGATATACATCTCCTTGGCCACCTCAACCGCCCGCTCATACACCTTGTCCTCGGGGACCACCTCGGTCACCAGGCCCATTTGCAGCGCCTCCTGAGCGCTGAAGATCCGGCCGGTGCAGCACAGCTCCACCGCCTTGGAGGGGCCCACGATTTTGGGCAGGAACCAGCTGGAGGCCGCGTCGCACACGAAGCCCCGGCGGGCAAACACGAAGCCCATTTTGGCCTTCTCAGAGCAGATCTTCACGTCCATGGGCAGGGTGATGGTCAGGCCGACCCCCACGGCGGAGCCGTTGATGGCGGCGATGACCGGCTTTTTCATCTCCCAGATGCGGATGGTGTTCATGCCGCCGGTGTCCTCCGCCTCAAAGACGGAGTAGTCGGTGAGGTAGGAAAACGGGTTGTCGCTGTAGTTGAGGTCGAAGCCGGCGCAGAAGGTGGGCTTCTTTGTTCCCGGCCCGCCTGTGAAAATGACGGCGCGCACCCCGGGGTCGTTGTCCGCCGCGTCCAGCGCCATATTGATCTCATCGCACATGAGCGGCGTATAGGAGTTCATGCTGTCCGGCCTGCTGAAGCGGATGGTTGCGATTTTGTCCTTGACTTCATACTGAATCTGCTGATAATCCATGATGTCCCACTCCTTTTATCGATGCTTTGTGCTCACCACTCAAAATAGCTGTCCTGGCTGCGCAGGATATAACCGCCGGCAATCAGCCGCTGAATGTCCGCGGAGCCCTCGATGTTGGGCGCCACCAGGGAGTCCCGCACCATGCGCTCCACCTTGTATTCGTCCGTCACGCCATAGGCGCCGTGGATGTTCAGGGCCATCACGTTGGTCTCCACCGCCAGGTCGGAGATGTACCCCTTGATCAAGGCCGTGCTGCACTGGATTTTTCGGATATCGTCGCGGTACTCGTCGGCGTCGGAGGCCGCCTTATACAGGCACATTTTCGCCGCCAGCACGTGGGCCGCGATTTGGGCGATCCGGGATTGGATGGTGGGGAACTTGGCGATGGGCTTGCCCCGGTGCAGCTTCTCCTGGGCGTATTTCACCGCCATGTCGTAGGAGCCGCCCATTGTCCCCGCAAAGACGGCGGAAAACGCCAGCTTGCCGTAGGCCGTGGTGGCAATGAGAATATCGAAGCCCTGACCATGCTCGCCCAGCACGTCCTCCTCGCCCACCTCCACGTCGTCCAGGAATACGTCGTAGACGTGGCTGCCGTGGAGGCTGGCCTTCTCCCAGGGGGTGGAGAGGGAGTAGCCCTTGCAGAACTTCTGGATGATGAAGCCTGTACAGGTGTCGGTCCCCTCCTCCCGGGCGAAGACCACCATGGGGCCCTCGTAGGAGGCGTTGGAGATGAAGCGCTTTGTGCCGCTGAGGCGCCACTTGCCGTCCACCCTGCGGGCAATGGTGGTCAGCTGCTTGGGGTCGGACCCGGTGCCGGGCTCCGTGAACGCGAAAGACCCCCGGTATTCACCGGCGATGCCCGGGGCGAGGTACTGTTCCAGCTGCTTCTCATTGCCGTAGAGGTGCAGCGCGTCCAGCGCCAGATAGCACACGCACAGCAGGGTGGCCGCGCTGGCGGAGACCCTGCCGATCTCCTCCAGGGCCAGGGCGGCGGAGAGGTATCCGGCCTCCAGCCCGCCGTGGGCCTCGGGGTAGGGAATCCCCAGAAGTCCCATCTCGGCCATCGTCCGGAACAGGTCCTCCGGATAGCTCTCCGCCTGTTCGATCTCCTCCACCCGGGGCAGAACGTACTTCTGGGCATACGTCCGCGCGCTGGAGCGGACGGCCTCCTGCATCTCAGTCAGTTTGAAATTCATAATGATCCGGCCTCCTTTTGATTTTGACTTGCTGTGGTGGTCAGGTACCTGCCCTATATGAAGAGCACATTCCGTGCCAAGCGGGGCCGGAACGGCACCTCTGCCGCTTTAACGGCGTTTTCGCCAAAATCATCCTCCTGCTTTTGTGCCATCTGGACAATTTGGGCGGGCCCTGCGGGGCTGCGTCCATGCTGGCGAAGGGGGACGGCCGGTGCGCTCCCGCCCATATGTATCGTTGTGAGTACAGCGTGTATTGTTTTCCCCACAAAGCCATGCGGCGGCGGAAAGGGAACCTTGACTTTTGGCGGAATCAGAATATAATGGGTTCAGAAAGATGGAAGAATGATACATTACTCCAGGTTCAGCCCTGGTTCTGTGCAAAAGCGGAACGGCGCTGAGCCCAGACCATTGGGGAGGTGCGTGGATTGAGGCCGCAGGATATGCTAAAGCTGCTGCCCAAGGGGCCCAGGACGCCGGACAGCGAGATCGACTGGCTGAGCCTGTACAAAACCGTGCTGGACAACATGAACGGCAGTATCTTTATCATTGACCAAAACGCCAATGTGCTGTACTGCAACGGCGTTGGCGCGCACATGATGGCCCACACGGTGGACGAGGTAGTCCAGATGTCCATGCAGGATATTCTCATTAATAACCTGGCTGAGGACAGCGGCGGCATGCGCGCGCTGATCACCCACGAGCCTGTGGATACCTACATTCGAAATTCCAGGGGGGAGGGGATGCTGATTCATTCCGTCCCGCTGAACTTCCAGGATGGAAAGCCCGCCTTTGCGGCGACGTACAGCTGGTACGAGGAGTCAACGCGGGAATTCTGGGAACGTGCGGCGGCTGACAGCAATATCGCCCTGGACGCGCTGAAGTTCATCAACCGTTACGTGGAACCGGCCCAGACCACCGCCGCCTCGGAAAACGCCCACATGCAGGAGATCTATTCCGTCGCCAGGGCAGTGGCCGGAACGGACGGGAGCGTCCTGCTGCTGGGGGAATCCGGCGTGGGCAAGGAGGTCATTGCCCGCTATATCCACAAAAACAGCCCCCGCTCCAGCAATGTGTTTATCCCGGTCAACTGCGCGGCCATCCCGCCGAATCTGTTTGAATCGGAGTTTTTTGGCTACACCAAGGGCGCCTTTACTGGGGCGCTGAAGGAGGGCAAGGCCGGGCTCTTTGAGATGGCAAACGGCGGAACGCTGTTCCTGGACGAGGTGGGGGAGCTCCCCCTGGATATTCAATCCAAGCTGCTGCGGGTGCTGGAGGACGGAGAGGTCCGGCGGCTGGGCAGCAATACGGAATCCCATGTGGATGTGCGCATCATCTCCGCCGCCAACCGGAACCTGCGGCAGATGGTGGATGAGCACCTCTTCCGGCTGGACCTCTACTACCGCCTGAGCATCATCCCCATCTCCATTCCGCCGCTGCGGGAGCGCAGGGAGGATATACTCGCCCTGTCTGAGCAGTTCCTCAACGAGTTCAACCGCAAATATGGCACAGACAAGCCCTTTTCCGGCGACCTGAAGCAGATGCTGCTCAACTACTCCTGGCCGGGCAACATCCGGGAGCTGCGCAATGTCATTGAGCGGCTGGTTATCATCAGCCGAAGCGACAGCAAGCCCGAAATCTACCCCGATTCCTATTTTCAGTTCGCTATACCCGACCAGATGCTGGAGCCGGCGGTCCCGGAGCGGCAGCCCGCCCCGGAGCCCGCGTCCGCCGGCGGCGGGCCGCGCCCCCTGCGGGAGGCGGCCCAGGAATGGGAGTACCGGTATATCCAGCAGGTGCTGGCCCTATGCGGCGGGAACGTGGCCAGGGCGGCGGAGGAGATGGGGATTCACCGGACCGTGCTGTACGCGAAAATCCGGAAATACAAGGAGCTGTACCCCCACGGTCTGCCGGACTGAGGGGGATGAGAAATCCTCGGTGAGGCAGTCCGCCTGTCGCGGGCCGCTCACCGAGGATTTTTTGCAGTCTTGGCCGCAAAGCGCTGTGCCGAGGCGGCTTACAGCGGAAGCCCCAGCAGCTTGGGGAGCAGAAGGGTGATCCCGGGCACAAAGGTGACGGCCATCAGCACCGCCAGCATCACCAGCAGGAAGGGCAGCACCTGCTTTGACACCTGGTTGAAGGGCAGTCCGCTCAGGCCGGAGGCCACAAACAGGTTTGCCCCCACCGGCGGTGTGCACAGGCCGATGGCCAGATTCAGAACCATAATCAGTCCAAAGTGAATCAGGTTGACGCCGTAGGCGCTGACCAGCGGATAGAGCATGGGGGCCAGAATGATGATTGCGGCGGTGGTGTCCACGATGCAGCCCACAACCAGCAGGAGCAGGTTGATCAGCAGGAGCAGAATGATGTAGCTGTCGGTGACATTGGACAGCAGCTCAATGATTTTGGCGGGGATCTGGGAGACGGTGAGCACCCGGCCGAACACGGTGGCCGTGGCCACCACGATCAGAATGGTGGCGTTGGTGATGGCCGTGGACTGAAGGCCCTGGAGGAGCTTTTTCACCGTCAGCTCCTTGTAGATGAATTTGCCCGCCAGAGCGCTGTACACCACCGCCACCGCGGCGGCCTCGGTGGGCGTGCAGAAGCCGCCGTAGATGCCGCCCAGAATGATGACGGGGATAATCAGGGCCCAGATGGAGTCCTTGAGCTGTTTGGCCACGTTGCGGAGGGAAAACGCGGCGCCGTTCCCCTTGTAGCCGCGCTTTTTGCACATGAAGTAGGTGACCGCGCACAGCGCCAGCGTCAGGAACAGCCCCGGGCCAAACCCGCCCATGAACAGGGTTCCAATGGACACGTTGGTGGACGAGGCATAGAGCACCATGGGTATGCTGGGCGGAATGATGATGCCCAGGCAGCCGGCGGCGGACATCAGGCCCCAGGCCCACTTCTGGTCGTATCCCGCCTCCACCATCACGGGGACAATGATGGAGCCGATGGCGGCCACGGTGGCCAGCGCGGAGCCGGAGATGGCGCCAAAGAACGCGCAGGTGATGATGCCCGCCATGGCCAGGCCGCCGGTGAACTGGCCGATGAAGGCCTCCACAAAGTTGATCAGCCGCCTGGCCAGGCCGCCGCCCTCCATGAGCGCCCCGGTGAGCACAAACAGGGGAATGGCCATCAGGGGAAAGGAGTCCACCGAGGAAAACATGGCGGAGCCGAAGGAATTGAGGGTGATGGCGTTGGACTGGGTCATGAAATACAGGCACGCAAAGCCGATGGAATATCCGATGGGCACCTGGATGAGCAGGCACACCGCGAATATGAGGAACATGATCAGGATTACGCTGTTGCTGGCCATGCTCAGACCTCCTCCTTTGCTTGTCGATTCTCTTTGTACTCCACGGTGGCTCTCACAATGTCCTCAATGTACCGGATGCAGGAGAGGACGGCGCACACGAACACCGACAGGTAGGCGAAAAACATGTCATAGCCGATGGCCGCGGAGCGCTGGGGCCGGACCAGCATAAATTGCAGGACCAGGGTCATGATGTAGGACAGCACGACAAAAAACAAAATAGAGCTGACGTTGGTAATCAGCCTGAAGACATAGTTTCCCCGGTCCTTCACAAAGGTGGAGAGTATGTCCACCTTCAGGTGCTTTCCGTAGCGGGCGGCGTGGGCGGTTCCGATATAGATGCACCACACGAACATCAATCGGGCCAGCTCCTCCGTCCAGCTGGAGGGGAGGCTGGCGATTCTCAGGATGATTTTGGTGATTGTCACCGCGGTGAGGCCTGCCAGCAGCAGTGCGCAGGCATATTTCTCCAGATTGTCCAGCACCAAATCGATGGCCTTTAATAGTTTCATACCATACCCTTTCCAAGCTGGCATCCCGGCCCCGCATTGCATGTTCCGGGATGCCAGCTTTCATCAGATTTCAGCTGCGGTTACTGCTCATGCTTTTGATTCAGCTCCTGGGCAGCGGCGTAGTACTCGTCAAATTTGGGCTCGATGCCGCTGGACTTGAACTCCTCGTAGACGGGCTGGACCACGTCGATGAACGCCTGGCGCTGGGCGGGGGTGTAGACGGTGAAGGTCACGCCGCACTCCTCCTGCAGGCGCTTGTCAATCATCTGCTCCCACTCCGCCAGATTGGCGTTGAACTCCTGGGAGAAGAGCTGGGCGTTGCGCCAGACGATCTCCTGGTACTTCTCGGGCAGCTGGTCGAACCACGCGCCGCTGATCCCGGTTACGCCCATGTCGTAGGTGATGTTGATGTTGGAGGCGTAGTAATTACACACCTCATAGAATTTGTTGGACTCCAGCAGCACGTCATTGGTGTGGGTGCCGTTGATGGTGCCCTGCTGAAGGCCTGTGTAAATCTCGCCGAAGGCCATGGGGACGGGGGCGGCCCCCAGCGCCTCATAGCCCTTGATGAAGGTGTCGATCTCATGGCAGCGCAGCTTCAGGCCGGCCATGTCGGCGGGGGTCTTGATTTCAAATTGGCTGGCGGGCTGAAACGCCCCGTTGTCGGTCCAGATGCAGTACAGGCCGATCTCGTCGTAGATGTCCTTCTGGAGCTGCTCTCCGTAGGTGTCGAAGAACTCCAAGCAGGCCTGGCGGCCGGAGGAGAAGAAGAAGGGCAGACCCCAGAATTTCACCTTGTTGGTAAAGTTGCCCAGCACCATGGAGCCGCCGTAGAACATTTCCACGTCGCCGCTCAGCATCCCCTCGTAGAGCTCGCGCTCATTGCCCAGTTGGCTGTTGGGGTAGACCTGGACATCGATGACGCCGTTGGACTCCTCCTCCACCCGCTTCTCAAACGCGACGCAGGTGTTGCCAAAGGGGTGCTGACCCTCGGCGCCGCAGACGGAGGTGATTTTCAGCACAATGGAGCCCTTGGGGAGGTCGTCCTCCTGCCCGCCGCCCTGGGGCGCCCCTGAGGAGCCGGACGGCGGGGTGGAGGGAGCGGAGGCGCCGGGCGTACAGCCGAGCAGCCCAAGGCTCATCATAAGGGCCAGCGCCAAACAGATCCAATTCTTCTTTTTCACAGTGTTTTCCTCCTTTTTATTTGCCAGTGTACACTGGTTTTCTTTTTTCCAGCATGGCGGCAATGCACTCCCCTGCGTCGTCGGACCCGTAGAAGCCGCCCAGGCCCAGGCGCATCTCATGGAAGAACTTTCCCTCCAGGTCTTCGTTGTCGTTGTAGTTCATGGCCGCTTTGAACAGGGAGACGGCGGCGGGGGCCCGGGCCGCGATCTCTCTGGCCACGGCCATGGCCTTCTCCAGGACCTCCTCCCGGGTGCCGGCGGTGTCCAGCACGCCGCCCCAGCGCTTCAGCTCCGCGCCGGTGATGGGCTTGCCTGTGTAGGCGTAATACCGGGCCAGCTTTTTGGGCACCAGCAGCTGCATGAATTCGGAGGCGCCGATAAAGCCCACGTTGATCTCGGGGACGGCAAATTTGGAGGTCTCCTGGGCGATGATGAGGTCACAGCTGGCGGCGATCCCCGTTCCGGAGCCGATGGCGTTGCCGTGCACCGCCGCGATAACCGGCTTTTTGCAGTGGTAGATGGACCCCATGCACGCGGCCACGGCCCGGCTCACCCGCTCGGCCACCTTCACGTCGGAGCAGATGCGCTGAATCTCGGGCAGGTCTCCGCCCCCGCTGAAGTGGCGGCAGCCGGAGGTGATGACCACCGCGTCAAAGTCCGACCTCGCGTTGAGGTCGAGCATGAACTCTCGGACCTCCGTGTAAAAGCCAATGTCAAAAATGTTCAGCGGCTCATTGCGCAGCGTCACCACCGCGATTCGATCCGTCAGTTCCAGGTCAATCCGGCTCATGTGTAAGCCCTCCCATTCCATTTAGTCGTAGGTGATCCCCTCAAGGGTGAGGTTTGTCATGGTTTTGAAGCGCGCCTCCAGCTCCCGGCGGAAGGCCGGGTGGGCGATGTTGATCAGCTTTACCGCCCGCTCCGCCACCGTGAGCCCCTTCAGCCTGGCGGATCCATATTCCGTTACAATGTAATCCACGTCATTCCGCAGGGTGGTAACCATCGTTCCCTCCGGAAGGGTGGGAACGATTCTGGAGACGCTTCCCCCTGCGGCGGTGGAGGGGAGGCACAGCAGCGCCTTGCCGCCCTTCGACGCCTGGGCCCCCCGCACAAAATCAACCTGGCCTCCGGTGCCGCTGTACTGGCGGCCATTCATCCACTCGGAGTTCACCTGGCCGTACAGGTCCACCTGGAGGCAGCTGTTGATGGCCACCATTTTGTGGTTCTGCGCCACCCGGAAGGGGTTGTTGATCCAGTCGATGGGGTAGAACTCAATGTTGGGGTTGTGGTCGCACCAATCGTAGAGCTCCTTGGTGCCCATCACAAGCCCCGCCGCCATTTTCCCCGGGCACACCGTGGTGTACCTATTGGTAATGACGCCCTTTTTGTAAAGCTCCAAGACGCCGTCGCTGAACAGCTCGGCATAAATGCCCAGATCCTTTTTTTCGCCCAGGCAGGACAATACCGCGTCCGGGATGGAGCCGATCCCCAGCTGAAGGGTGCTGCCGTCCTCAATGAGCTGGGCGCAGTAGGCGCCGATGCGCTTGGACACGTCGTTGATCCTGCCCTGGTGGGCCTCCGGCAGCGGCCGGTCCTCCAGAACCACCGCGTGGAATGCGCTGCAATGCACCAGCGTGTCGCCGTAGGTATACGGGATGTTCCGGTTTACCTGGGCGATCACCACGCGGGCCTGCTCAATCGGGGCCTTGTTGTATGTGACACAACAGCCCAGGGAGCAGTACCCGTTTTCATCAGGCGGCGTACAGGAGCAGAGCGCCACGTCCGCCGCCTTTTCCGTGCGGTAGATGGACGGCGCGTTTTGGTAGAACGCAGGGGAAAAGTCAGCCCGCCCATCCTGAATGGCCTGACGCGTGTTGCCGGCGGCGAAAAAAGCGTTCATTCTGAAATGGCCCTGCATCTCCGGCGCCATATACCCGGAGGACGGGCAAAGGCTCATCCAGGACGTCAATTCCACGTTGTGGAATCGCGCATAGTTCCGTTCTAGGGCCTCCGTCAGGGCCAGGGGCTCGTTCACTGTGTCCGGAATGAATACCCGGTCCCCGTCTTTGATGAGCCTCACGGCCTCATCCGCTGAGGTGATCACCGATTCATAGTGCTCTCTCCAGCCCGCTGCTTTTGAAACATCTTCCAAATCTTGTTCCCTCCCATTATGGTTTTAACTTCATGCCCCCAGGTGCGGTGGTTGGTCCTCTGCATCTCGGACCTCGTTCCTATTGAAAATGCAAGGGGCATGCCAAGGGAGTGCCTCTGACAATTTTTTCACATTTAGACAAACTGAGCTCAAAAAAATAGGCGGTTTGCACAAAGATGACGCTGCATCTTTGGCTGCCGCCCGAATTTTTCCAGCACGGATGGGCTCCCTGGGGAGTGGTTGTAGTGATTTGAATACAGAATTATCAAAATCGCTATGGGGGAGTGGTGACCAGGCGACGGCGGACTGCCACCCGGCTGGAATGTTTCCACCGGCCCTCCCGAAAACGCAACAAGCCCCCGCAGCTGGAAAACCAGCTGCGGGGGGCTTTTTTTGCGTTTTTTTGTGAGCCTCTGTGGGGCGTTTGTCCTCGCTTCGCTCCGGGTCTTAGCCCGCTGCTCGCGGCGGCTCGGGCGCTTCCTTATTGCAGCAGCTGGAGCACGCCCTGGGGAACCTGGTTGGCCTGGGCCAGCATGGCCTGGGCGGACTGAATCAGGATGTTGTTCTTGGTGTA
>ERZ808028.1739-NODE-1739-length-12175-cov-5.577616_pt1 | contig 12175 bp, 12 predicted proteins | sample MGYA00380184_ERZ808028 | MGnify/ENA primary metagenome ERZ808028 (study PRJEB31490, sample SAMN06133397) | mouse gut metagenome | isolation source: J8_1 | host: mice | place: China: Chengdu | collected 2015-05 ...
CTGTCAATGCCGCAAATAACTGATAACATAGAATATACAATAAATAAGTCCGTCTGAAACTGTCCTTCATTTGAAAATCTTGATATGTAAAATCCTAATATGTATTTCAATCCATAAAAAGATATTGTCATACCAAACATATAGAGAAATGAATTGATAAATGCACTTTTATTTGATGAACTCAAACAAGTAATAATTCCCACACTTGCAATCCAGAATCCAAAGAGAGTTGCCATTGATGGCAAGCTCCACAGACTTTCCTCATATGGCAAAAAATCTGTGAGCCGACATAAAATACCAGCGATTATGCCTATCAGGAATAATACACAATATGTTTTTATATTATTGCTTATTTTCATAACTGATTACCTCCATAGTTGCTAATCATTATCCTACCACAAAGATTTCCACAATTCCATGCCCATGGAGATCAGGGGCGTCAGAGGCTATTTTAATGATCTGAGGAGCAGGTGCAGGGATCAAAAGTCGGTCCTGTAGTCTATCTGCAAAATTATCTGTCCACCATGTTTCAAATGAGCTTTTCAGCGTTTCAAAATCCCATATGGAGATCATCATCGAAAAAATGGCGCAAGTCCTTGATGCACTCAGTTCTATCCTGTGGGGATATACCTCTAAAGACAGTATTGAGATTCTGGAGAAGTTCTTTCCGGACGATAAGGATGCCGGAGAACAGGAATGAGCAGTTAAATAATATTTACAGGCAATTAAGCCAGATTGGAGGAAATATATGCTAACATTGACTGAGGATGAAAAAAGGATGGTATTCCAGCTGGAAGGCTGCCACAGATATGATGCGATACAGGAAATTGCTATATTCTGCTGGTATACCCATGACAGTAACAAAAGAAACATTGCTGAAAATCTGTTAAAGAAACTTCGTGAACTTTCAGAGAAAGACTGCAGGGAACTGATCTGTGACATTCAGAAAAACTATCGCCTGCCTTGGAAAACGAGGACTATTGGGGAGATGATTGCTGTGGTCCGGTAGGAGTCCGGTGCCCGGAAACTGGAAGGGCATGATATTATGGCACTGGAATGTTTTGACCCAGAAGTAACACATATGATTGTGTTCGATGTCCTTTCAAGAGAGTCACACATAGGAGATAAAGGTGACAGGATGAGGCTGTTTCTGACGGAAGCCGGATATAAAAAGGCGTTGGAGGATCAAGGTAGGTCTTTTCATCCAGATTTTGAACCATGCAAAAGTGTCGCAAGGGCATTTGCATTATGACCGACCAGATGGGGAACGATAAAAAGTTTCTGTCACCAAACCAATGTATGCCTTTGGGTATATATGAAAACATACAGATTTATAGATAGCTGAAAGTATTCGCTCCTTTATCCTCTCTGTATAATTTTACAAAAAAACATACAAACTATATTTTGACATATCTATTGACCTTTTAGGTATAAATATAGTAGTATGGAGGTGGAAGGAGTGGATGTCTGTATGCTGAAGGAATATCTGGAAAAAAACTATGGTTATAACGAACCGATCTTCATTAACGAGATTCAGCTGGATGGGATCAATGACAATGCCCTGCGCCAGTATTTTAAACGGATGCTCAAATCGGGCGACCTGGCCCGTTTTGATACCGGGATTTATTATCTCCCCAAAGTATCACGGCTGCTGAAAAAAAGTTATTTAGATCCCATGAAGGTCATTATACGCAAATATATTCAAAGTACAACAGAAATCTACGGATACTTCGCTGGAGCTACTTTTGCCAATCAGATTGGCCTGACATCCCAGATGCCGGCAACGTTGGAGATCATCACATCGAAAGAATCGACAAAGGGGCGCACAGTTACCGTAGGTTCCCAGACCGTCCGGCTGAAACGGCCTGCCATTGCTGTAACATCGGAAAACGCCGGCCTGCTCCAGTTTCTGGATGCCGTTTCCCAGGCAGAAAAATATTCCGAATTTTCTGATCTTGAAACCGGAATTCTACTAAAAAACTATGCGAAGCAACAAAATTTCAGTAAGGACCTTCTTTCCAGTGTGCTGTCTGGTATGACGGGTATTGTTGCAAAAAAATTGATCGAATGGGGAATTGTTTATGAATTTACATCATGACTATGAAGCATTTAGCGAACTTATTGTTGCTACTTCTAACGAACTGCGTATACCGCCCGGAATCATTGAAAAAGATTATTATGTTACACTTGCTCTCAGAGAGCTTGCCTCCCGAGTAAAGGGAATGGTTTTTAAAGGAGGTACCTCCCTGACAAAATGCTATCAGATTTTGGATCGCTTTTCCGAAGATATCGATATTTCCTATGCGGCAGAGGAGGGTGTTCCTGGCGAAAGCCGTAAGCGTCAGTTAAAAAAGGCGGTTGTTTCTTCTATAGAAACTATTGGGTTTTCTGTCATGAATCTTGAAGAAACTCGGAGCCGACGCAGTTATAACTGTTACAGAGCCAGTTATCCCAGCATTTATTCCCCGCTGTTAGAACTAAAGCCGGAATTGGTCATTGAGACCTATATTGCTCTGTTACCCTTTCCGACAGTAAGCCGCATGGCCGATAATTATATATATCGTTTTCTGAAAATGACGGAACAGGAAGGTCTGGCAGAAGAATTTGAACTTATGCCTTTTGAGATTACAACACAGGCGATTGAACGGACTCTGATTGATAAGGTCTTTGCCATCTGCGATTATTACCTGTCAGATAAGATTGACCAGCATTCCCGGCATTTATATGATATCTGCAAGATTATGGAATATACTATACCGGATATATCTTTGTCAGGACTTGTTCAGGAAGTCAGGAAGCTGCGGGAACCTCTCCCGGTCTGTCCATCTGCTAAAACAGGGGTATGTATCAATGATGTTCTGGCAGAGATTGTGGATAAGGAAATATATCGGAATGATTACGAAACAGTTACCAGAAGGTTCTTATTTACATATCTTCCTTACGAAGCAGCCATTGACGGGATAAAGGAGATTATCAGCAGAGGATATTTCAGTAATCTTTAATGAAGTCAATAAAATCTCTCCTCTTTTAGAACTGTGTATCCATTGGGAAATAACTAATGAATATATATTGTAAACGACAGATAAAGATTTTATAATCGAATATATAACTGGAATTTATCAATGTATGCTTTATGTAAATTCAATGTAGGACAAAGTTGTATGGGATAACATCCCTATAAAGGGCTACTAGGAGCATAAACGGTATGTTAATTTTTTGATGAATATAGATTTATAGTTACCTAAAAAGGAAATTGTTTATGGCAAATTATACAGAACGAATAGGTGTGAATCATATTGGAGAAATTGCTGAGCGCAATCAGTGGATGTTTCGAGAGCAACCAATTGATGATGTTGGTATTGATGCTCATATGGAGTTAACTGAACCCACTGGAGAACCGAAACAACTCCTTGCATTGCAAATAAAATCCGGGGCAAGTTGGTTTACAGAGAAAAAAGATGATTATATTATTTTTCGAGATATTAACGAAAGACAATATAATTATTGGACTATGAATTCTTTGCCCTGTATTGTGGTTTTATATAATCCGGATGATGATATGTGTATTTGGCAAAAGCTAATTATTGAAACAATTGAAAGAACTAATGACGGAAAAGGAAAAGGGTTTTTGGTTAAAGTTCCTTTGACTCAAATTTTCTTGAATAATTTGTCAAATGAAAAACTTCTATCTTTTACGAATTTGCCACAACATATTACAAATTACAATTTTTTGTTGTCCCAGAAAAAATTTATGCAAATCATTCAAAATGGTGGCGAAATTAAACTGCATTCAATGGAATGGATAAACAAGAGTAGTGGCAGAGGAGATACGGAATTGATTGTTAATGACGGAAAAAGTATCCAAAAGTATTCGTATCCATACTGGTTTCCTTTTACGCCTTATGCTATGGTTTTTCCACGACTATTTCCTTGGGCAAATTTTATAGCCGACGAAGATTTTTTTGAGGAAGATGACAAAAATCTTTGGCGTGAATATCACTGTTATTATGATAAAGAGGATGACGAATGGGTGATTGTGGGAGATACATTTGAAGAATTTCGTAGAAAATTAAACCCAATGCGAAGCATTGATCATTTAGGAGAAGTTGCTGAATATATGATGAAACTTAGTTTAAATGAGTTGGGGAAGTCATTTTTAATTATAGATAAATTTATATCACAAAATCAGCCTTATGCTGATATAAGACCAAAAGGAGAATGAGATATATGAAAAAGATTAAACTCAATGAGGATGTGGGGAAAATAATGTCAATTGATGGATACATACTTGATCCTATGGAAAAATACGTGATTGACATTGAAGAAGAGATGGAATTTCAAATGGCAACGATGACGTCATTTCAAATAATGGGTCCGCCTCCTGCAATTAAGAATTACCATGCGTGGTTATTTGAAAATGGTTTTGATGTAGAAACACCGAATCCGACAAATGAACTTGTCGCTCGTTATTATGGTGTTAAACCACTTTGGAAAACTGATTATTCACAAGGTATTGTTGTAAAAGCTGAGAATGATAGTGACTATTTTATTGTTATGGAATGTAGTAGCAAGAATAAGGGATATAAGCATACGCAGGTAATTCTTACCTTGGGCGGCTGTATGTGAAATAGTTATGCATATGGTAAAGTTTTAATCGCCGCATTCAACAGTAGTATTGATTCCTTATAAGTTGAAAGATCATGAGAGAGGATATTATAAAACAAGTCACACATACAAATTTTATAAGTAATAGCGAATTTGTTCAGTAATAAAGAATACAATGAATGTTAATAGAAAACCTATTAAAATAAATTCCACTTTATGGAGATACTTTTATTAACAAGCTTACAAAGGGTTGACAGTTTCTTGCAAAAAGCTATGCCAGTGGCATTCTGCTGAAGCAAGTTCTCACAAATAGTAACGGGTAAATTCCTCGACAGTGATTACTATTTTCTGAACAACCTTGTTATAAAATCAAAGAAAGGCAATGGTGAGGGTTGAAAAATGAAGTCATATCTTTAGATCGAACCTTCACCTCATCATTAATTTATAATTGGAAGTGAGAGTGAAAACAAAATTATGATGATATCTGAATTAAAAGTTTATAACTTCCGCCGATTCAAATCTGTGGATGGCGCTCCTGGCTTGCAAATCACTTTTCATAAAGGTCTAAATGCCTTGATTGGAGAAAATGATTCCGGAAAAACTGCAATAATTGATGCGCTTAAGCTGGTTTTGTTAACGCAAAGTAATGAGTATATCAGACCGGTAGATGAGGATTTCTATAAGTCTACCAATGGTGATACTAGCTCGGAGTTTAAAATCGATTGCACAATTACAGAGTTTACTCAGAATGAAGCTAAGAACTTTATTGAATATCTGAGGTTTAAAAAGAATGGTGAAGTAGTTGAATATATGCTCGAACTTCATTATCGTGCTTGGAAAGAGGGGCACAAAATCTATCAGGAACTGCGCGTAGGCGATGTAGACGATGGAATTTCGATTGATGGAAAAGCAAGAGATTTGCTGAAAGCTGTCTATTTGAAACCACTTCGAGACGCTGAACGTGAAATGAGTTCTGGACGCAGTTCCAGAATCTCACAAATACTTCTTAATCATCCTGTTTTCAAAGATAAGAAGGAACATATTGTTTTGGGTATTTTTCAAGACGCAAATAGGAGGATAGAGGATTACTTTACGAATGATGCAGAGGGGAAGCGCATTCTCCAAACAATCCGTGATAATTTAGAATCGTTTAATGACAAAGGACAAGCTAATAACGCTGAGTTGAAGACATCAGATATTCAACTCAAGGCTATACTTGAATCCTTATCGTTAAATGCGCCGGAGATTAACCCAGGGTTGGGAGAATTGAATTTGCTATTCATTGCAGCAGAACTATTACTCCTTAAGGATGATACAGATGGAGGCATGAAACTGGCACTGATTGAGGAATTGGAAGCTCATTTACATCCACAGGCTCAGCTTCGATTGATCAGTTATCTTCAAAATGAATATAACGAGAATGATGTTCAGATTATCATATCCACACACAGTCCAATACTTGCCTCTAAAATTAACCTTAAGAATTTGATCTTGATGAAAAATGGTGTCGGATATGATTTGACTGAGGGGATGACTGGACTTCAGAAGGGAGATTATCTGTTTCTTCAGCGCTTTCTTGATTCAACGAAAGCCAATTTATTCTTTGCTAAAGGCATTATAATGGTAGAAGGTGATGCAGAGAATATCCTAATTCCAGTAATTGCCGATATTCTTGGTTATCCGTTGGAGAAATATGGAGTATCCATTGTGAACGTGGGCAGCACGGCTTTTCTTCGATACAGTGGAATTATGGTAAGGAAAGATGGAAATACCATAGGGATTCCAGTTTCAGTGATTACAGATTGTGATGTGAAACCATATGATGTTGACCCAGAGACGAAGGAAAAGAAGTTCAACGAGAAAACAACTGAATCAGCGCAGGCTGAAAATGAAAAAAATAAGAAATACACCAACGGTTCAGTTCACGGATTCACTTCACCGAGGTGGACGCTGGAGTATTGCATCGCCATGAGCAGTCTTTCAGAAGATTTCCATAAAGCAGTTCACTACGGAATGAAAATTTTAAATGCACGAGAACATATCTCATTAACAGATAAAAAAATCACCGAGGCAAATCAAGCTGCTGAAGAAGAAGCAAAGCAGTGGCATAATTTGTCTCGGGCAGAAAATGCATATAAGATTTACGATTTAATGCTCAATGGGGACGGAAGGAGCAGTTTAAAAGCAATTGTTGCCCAATGTTTAGCATCTATCTTGCGTTGGAAAATATCAGTAATACCGAGTGAACTCACACAAGAGAAGATGTTTGATCTTGATTTGTATGCTCTGAAAACGGATGAACAAAAGAAATCCGAGCTGGGATCTAAGATTGAGAGAGACCAATTTTTAAGCTACATAGTGAACGCTATCAAATATGCAGCAGGAGAAGCTGTGTGAATAAGGGGGATTCCATGGTGGAATGGGAAATTTCCGATCAGGATATTGAATCGACTGAGAAACTTCTTTTACCAGAAGAAGCACACTTTCCAGAGGATGCAAGGAATGTTATACGCTGTTGGCATTCAGCCGATGTGGCGGCTTGTCCGGGTAGTGGAAAAACAACTGTTCTTCTCGCAAAATTGAAACTGCTGGTTGACAGAATGCCGCTTGAAAATGGTGCGGGAATTTGCGTCCTTTCACACACAAATGTTGCAGTGGATGAAATTAGAAAACGGCTTTCAGGTTATGCTGGTAAACTTCTTAGCTATCCAAATTACATCGGAACAATCCAATCGTTTGTTGATAAATTTGTAACGATGCCATATTTGCGAAATATTGCAGGCCGGAATGTACAGGCAGTTGACAATCTTACTTATGCACAGCATATGTTAAACAAAATGCAGAATAACGCAAAGTACAGGACTCTTGATTTTGTGACAAAGAATAGTTTTGAAGTTGGTGGCCAATTTACTGAGCGGCTTGAACATATACAGGCATTGTATGTCCGGGATGATGGTGCCCTTTGTGTAGGGAAACAGAAAAGAGCGTTGGCTGGCGCAGACAAACCTACTACCAAACAGTATAATGCATTGATTGCAGATCTGTTAAAATATGAAGGTATAATGCGGTATCAAGATGCCTATTCATATGCCAAAACCGCTGTAGATGCTCTACCCGAGACATATACGGAGCTTTTTTCATCACGATTCCGGTATGTGTTTATCGATGAATATCAGGACTGCGATAGTATTCAGCGACAAGCAATAGCCGCAATATTTAACTCAGCAAAATGTACAGTAATCAAAATTGGAGATTCAGACCAGGCTATCTATAACTCTTCAGAAGACAAAACACCAGATTGGGTGCCTCAAGATAGCTATTTGCCTATTACGACCTCTTGCAGATACAATCAGGAAATTGCTAATGTGATTTGCAAACTAAAGAAAGGCAACAAAAACATTGTTACATTTGCGGGAAAGACTGGTGATAAACCAATATTACTTATTTTTGACCCTGAGAAAATTGACAGAGTAATCAGTGGATTTATCAATGCATTGGAGACTCACAACCTCTATGATAATAAAGGCATATATAAAGCTATTGGTGCTGTCAGAAAAAAGGATTCTTCCGGGCTAAAAATAGGAAGCTACTGGTCAGAGTTTGATGGCTCTGCGAAAAAACAGAGTGAGTATAACTATTGGGTATTAGTAGACGAAATTACTACAAGTTTATCGGAAGGTAATTTGTATAAAGCAGAACGCCTTGTTCGCAAACTTTTATGCCGTATATTCCATTATGCCAAGGTTAGACATCCAATATCAGGCAAGGAGTATTCTATAACTGCAATAAAGAGGACGCTTGATGATGAATATCGGGAAATATATCGTCAGTGGATTTACGAAATGTCAAGAATGCAGAATATTGAGAGAGAAACTATTGACTGTTTAATGCGACAAAAGATAAATGAGCTTTTGAAAATTAAGAATTTCAACGCAGACGATATTTTCGACTGCCTACCAGAGTATTTTCTTGATAAGGTTGCTGTTGTAAGTCAAACTGAAAAAACCGAGAAAAATGTACTCATCGATCCAATCAGAGGACGCAGAATAGAGTTTGACACAATTCACGGAGTCAAGGGGGAAACACATGATGCAACCCTTTACCTCGAAACTGACAGGCAAGGGGCATCAGACCTAAATAGAATTCTTCCATATTACGGCGTAGGCAAACTTGGAAGCTCGGATCTGTTTGATTATAGTCGCAAGCTTGCCTATGTTGGTATGAGTAGACCTAAGAAATTGTTATGTGTGGCGATGCAAGCTAAAACTTTTGAAAAAAGTAAGGGTGTATTCGCTGATGATTGGGAAATCATCGATCTGAGGGAATAAGGATTTATGGGATGTTTGATATCGACAATGGATGCCTACACATAGAATGGAAAATTTCAGTTTATAGGACTGTTAAGTGGTTTTGGATTATGTGATTTGCATAGAAATATACTTTATATTTTAAAATTTACGAACTTAGGTTCACTTTCCCAAAAAGGAAGTAAAATATTCTGCAGCTACGAGGAGATTTGTAGCTGCATTTTTATTATATATTTTAAGCATATTTTATATCTTTCTTTCACTATATATAGTTTCTTTGTAAACGGTAGATAGTGCGTACCTCGACTGGTATAAAGAAACATGAGACAATAGACTATATTTCTATTACGAGTATCAAAAGTCAAGCCTTAACTTTTGATACCGTTATACGGAGGTAAGTCTATGAGTTCAGAAACAACCATGGCAGCTGAACAATGCCGTCTCCGGGAATGGGCAGCCCAGATCAGGGACTGCCAGGACCGCCCGGACGGCATGAGCGTTGTCAGCTGGTGTGCCAGCCACGGCATCACAAAAGCGAATTATTATTACAGGCTCCGCCGTGTGAGGAAGGCCTGCCTTGAAACCATCCGGGGAGAAACACCTTCCCAGCAGATAGTCCCCGTACTGCCCGGGCTTTTAGGGCAGCCGGGCCAGAAAGACAGCAGTGGGCAGCCGGGACTGGATATTTCAGTACAAGGATTTTTGGTTCATGTGACAGAATCCACGCCCATGTCCCTCCTTGCGGAGGTGCTTGAGGTGATACGGAATGCTCAATGACGCCACCTGCTTTAAAGCAGTTTACATTGTCTGCGGCTACACGGACCTCCGCTCCGGGATGGACCGGCTGGCAGCACTGGTGGAAGCCCAGATGGGAAACAGGCCTTATGTGCCGGATACTCTTTACCTTTTCTGCGGGCGGCGCACCGACCGTATCAAAGGGCTGGTATGGGAAGGGGACGGCTGGCTCCTGCTATATAAGAGGCTCTCAGAAAGCCGTTTTGAGTGGCCCCGTCACCCGGAGGAAGTGCGTTCCCTGACACCGCAGCAGTTCCGGTGGCTGATGGAGGGGCTGACGATCACCCCGAAGAAGTCTGTCAGGCCGGTGGAGCCGCCGGAATATATGGGATGACTTTGTGCAAAACAGAGAAATTTAAGGGCAGTTCCGCCGCCCCCGAAGCCGCCCTGTTCCGGCAGTTTACAGCCGTACATATGCGCCTTTCAGGCTGTCCCCGTGGATGGGAATGCACATCATCTTCCTAAAAAAGACGCTGTAAAAGAATACCGTATAGAAGCCATGTCCGCCGCCAGAAGCATGGGCATTATGACGGATGCCGGATAAGGTCCGGCTCGCGGAATCCGCAGAATTGTGGTATCATAAAACCATCTGGATACCGGGAGGAAACGGAATGGCTTTCCAATATACGGAAGAAAAACTGAACAGCCTTGATAAGGAGACGCTTATCCATTTGTTCCTGTCCCAGCAGGAGCAGTTAGAGAACATTGACCACAATCTCCAGCTGGTGCTGGAACAGATGGCGGACCTGAAAAGACACCGTTTTGGCAGGTCTTCAGAAAGGCATGAAGCCGAAAACCAGATTTCCTTTATGGAAGTGGACGGGAAGATCGTATTCTTTAATGAAGCTGAGGCCGTTTCTGCTGATGATCCTGCTGAGGGGCAGGAGGATGCGCCCCGCCGGAGGCCGAAAAAGAAACAGGGAAAACGGGAAGAAGACCTGGACGGGCTTCCGGTTGTGGTGGTGGAGCATTCCATGACGGATGCGGAATTGGAAGACAGATTCGGGAAAGATGGCTGGAAGCAGCTTCCTGATGAGGTATACCGGAGGTACAGCTTTACCCCGGCAAAGATCGAGGTGGAGGAACACCACGTCAGGGTATATGCCGGAAAGGAGACGGAAGAGGTCATCCGGGCTCCGCATCCGGGGGCTTTATTAAGGGGAAGCCTTGTCTCACCTTCGTTGGAAGCGGCAGTGATAAACGCCAAATATGTCAATGCTGTGCCGCTCTACCGGCAGGAGCAGGAGTTTGAGCGGTACGGGCTGCACATTTCCAGACAGAACATGGCAAACTGGACGATCCAGTGTGCAGACCGTTATCTTGCGGTCCTCTATGATTATCTGCATGAAAAAATATACGGATATCATGTGCTGCAGGCAGATGAGACTCCCGTACTGGTAAATAAGGACGGCCGTCCTGCCGGGAGCAAAAGCTACATGTGGGTGTACCGCACCGGGCGGATGTACACAGGCAGATCGTGCTGTATGAATACCAAAGGACACGCAACGCCAGCCATCCCAGAGAATTCCTGAAAGGTTTCAGCGGGGTATGCGTTACAGACGGCTATCAGGTTTACCACACGATCGAAGGGGAACGGGAAGACTTAAAAATAGCAGGATGCTGGTCTCACGCAAGACGGCGCTTCGATGAAGCGGTAAAGGCACTGCCCAAAGCAAAGCAGAAGGACAGCCGCGCTTACCTTGCGTTGACCATGATCCAGTCGATCTACCGGGAAGAAAAACGGCTGAAAGAACTTCCTGCACAGGAGAGACAGAACCGCCGTCAGCTGAGTGTCAGGCCGCTGGTGGGGGCTTATTTCGTATGGGTGCGTGAAAACCTTCCGAAAGTGCCGCAGAAAAGTAAGACATGGGAAGGCTTCAACTATTCGCTGAACCAGGAAAAATACCTGAAAGTGTTCCTTGATGACGGCGAGGTTCCAATGGACAACAACGCCGCCGAGCAGTCGATCCGCGGATTCTGCATCGGCAGGAAGAACTGGGTGATGATCGATACGGTTGCAGGCGCAAAGTCCAGCGCCATTATATACAGCATTGCGGAAACAGCAAAGGCAAACAATCTGAAACCGTATGATTATTTCGAATATCTGCTTAGCGAGATCCCAAAGCATTTGGATGATACCGGCCGAAGCTTTCTGGATGATCTGCTTCCCTGGTCACCGAACCTGCCAGCGAACTGCCGGAAGTCCAGTAAAGAAGAAATGAAATAAGACTGGAGCAAATCTGTCTCTATCATACAGGTTTGCTCCAGTTTTGTATAGGTACGCACTATCTACCGTTTACTCATAAACTTTCTTCTGTGCCATTTCCTAACCTCCATTTTCACTTCTTTTTTATAAACCTGTGAAGTGGAAGTGTCAAGTATTATGATACAACATCACAGGAAGTTTCCTGGCTGTGGTTTCCGTTTATCCCTTATGGCAAGCTGACTATTGTTCAGGGCGATGGAAA
>ERZ808028.1740-NODE-1740-length-12169-cov-4.203027_pt1 | contig 12169 bp, 6 predicted proteins | sample MGYA00380184_ERZ808028 | MGnify/ENA primary metagenome ERZ808028 (study PRJEB31490, sample SAMN06133397) | mouse gut metagenome | isolation source: J8_1 | host: mice | place: China: Chengdu | collected 2015-05 ...
GATCATCTCGCCTAAAAACGTCGGGGTGATCATCTGGGTTTTTGCATTCAGCGCAAGGTACTGGATATGAAAAAGCTTTTTTAAAATCTCAGCACGGGTAGCACTGGTACCTATGCCGCTGCCCTTAATCTGTGCCCGCAGTTCCTCGTCCTCTATCAGCTGCCCCGCATTCTCCATCGCCAGGATCATGGAACCGGAAGTGTAGCGCTTAGGCGGCGAAGTTTCGCCTTCTTTGATGGTAAATTGGTGAACCGGCAGGACATCTCCCTTTTTCAGGTTTTTTAACAGGGCTAAAAATGCCGGATTCTGGGCGTTTTTCATATTGACCGGATCGGCTCCCTCGCCCCCCTCCGACGGTTTCTCGGCAGTTTTCGCCGCTTTTAGAGCAGACGGTTCGACGCTTTCCGTTTTATCTGCATTCTCCGAAAAAGTTTCTTCACTATTCTTCCCAAAATTCGGGTCGCTTACCCGCAGATAGCCCGGTTCCAGCAATAACTTAAAACTGGCAAAAAAATGCTCTTTTTTCCGCGCAAAATCCAGGGAATACTTCTGATAAACAGCAGGCGGATAAAAAATACTTAAAAACCTGCGGCAGATCACCTGATAGATTTTTTCGGATAATGGCTTTAACGAGCGCAGTGCCCCCAGACCCTGCCCGGTCGGCACAATGGCATAGTGATCCGTGATCTGCTTGTCATTGACATAGCGGGTTTTTCCAATCGTTTTCCATAATCCCAGTTTTAAGGCTTCATCCGCAAACACAGCCATAGGCCCGTAACCCTTTAATCCACCGATATTCCGCCCGATTTCCTTTGCCACGGCACTGGAAAGCACACGGGCATCCGTTCTGGGGTAGGTTACCAGCTTTTTTTCATAGAGTTCCTGAACAACCTGAAGGGTTGCGTCCGGGCTGATCTTAAACATCTTGGAACAGTCATTCTGCAATTCCGCCAGATTATATAAAAGGGGTGGGTTTTTCGTTTCTTTTTTGACTTCCTTCCCCGCAAGCACAACCGTTACCGGCGGCTCCTGATTCAGCATGGAAATCAGTGCCTCGGCGTCCTTTTTTTCTTTAAAACCGTTTTCTTTGTACAGTGCCGGCGTACCGGCATAGCGTGAGCCTTCTACGGCCTTCCACTCCCCGTCCAGAGAAAATTCTCCCAGGCCAAATTCTCCGATAACCCGGTAAAACGGGGTTTTGACAAACTCGCGGATCTCCCTTTCCCGGCGCACGGTCATCCCCAGGACACAGGTCATCACCCGTCCCACGGATACCACGGTAGATTTTGTATTTAAGTAGGCAGAAAGTACAGGGCCGTACTTTAAGGTCAGCACCCGGGAAAAATTAATGCCCATCAGATAATCTTCCTTGGCCCTGAGATAGGCGGAAGCACTTAAATTATCATAATCGGATAAATCCTTGGCCTGCGCAATTCCCCGCAGAATCTCTTCCTCGGTCTGCGAGTCAATCCACACGCGCTTTTCTTCTTTTCCTTTCACTCCCGCCATCTGGGCAACCAGACGGTAAATGTATTCTCCCTCCCGCCCGGAGTCCGTACAAACATAGATTCTCTCTACATCCTTTCGATTAAGCAGGCCGGAAACGATGGTGAACTGTTTTTTTACGCTGTCAATCACCTGATACTTATATTCCTGCGGAAGAAACGGCAGAGTTTCCAGACTCCAGCGCTTTAATGCAGGGTCATAGGCGTCCGGATAACTCATGGTCACCAGATGACCCACGCACCAGGTAATCACCGCATCATCTGCCTCGATATAACCGTCCCCCCGCCTGCCCTTCACCTTTAAGGCGTCGGCAAACTGCTGGGCCACGCTGGGTTTCTCTGCGATATATAATGATTTTGCCATTCCTTACTCCTGGGTAAACCGATAGATCGTCGTCGTCTTATACTCTTCTCCTGCCCGAAGAACAGGGGACGGAAAGGATGGTTTATTCACCGCATCCGGATAATACTGTGTTTCAAAGCAGAAGGCATTCCGTATATCGTAAGCGGCACCGTCTTTTCCGGGCCCGACGACTTCACGCTTTAAAAAGTTTCCGGTGTAAAACTGTATCCCGGGCAGATCCGTGTAAACTTCCATACAGCGCCCTGACACCGGGTCCCAGGCTTTGGCACAGAGTGCGGTTTCTCCCGGTGTGCAGTGATTCAATACCCAGTTATGATCGTAACCCTTCCCCAGAAGCAGTGCCTCAAAGTCAGCGCCGATTTCCTTTCCGATTTCTTTTTTTACGGTGAAATCCATGGGTGTTCCCTTCACAGGCATCAGCGTTCCCACCGGGATAGAGCCAGCATCTGCCGGGGTAAAGTAATCCGCGTCAATCCACACCTGCTGGGACAAAACATCCCCCTGATCATGCCCGGCCAGGTTAAAGTAACTGTGATTGGTAAAATTAGCCACCGTATCCGCATCCGAGATCATATGATAGTCAATAATCACCGCATCATCCTGCGTCAAAGTGTAGCTTACCGTGATCTGTGCATTTCCCGGAAATCCCTGATCGCCGTCGGGGCTGAACAGAGAAAACGAAATCCGGCTGCCCAGACTGCTCTCGTCCAGTTCAACCTCCCATATCCGTCCGTGATAAAAGTCCGGACCGCTGTGAAGGTTGTTTTTCCCGTCATTTTCCGCCAAAGCATAGTTCTCGCCGTTTAAGGTAAATCCTGCCCCGCCGATACGGTTTGCATTTCTTCCGATAATGGCACCGAAATGCGCCGGGTTTTTTAAGTAGCTTTCCAGGTTGTCATAGCCTAAGACCACATCGGCCATCTTCCCGTTTTTATCCGGAACCAGCATAGAAATCCAGGTTCCCCCAAGGTTGGTAAAGGAAGCACTCACCCCATGTTCGTTGGTCAGCGTGTACTTATCGGCCTGCTGTCCTTTCAGTGTTTCTCCAAATCGTTCTACATTAATTGCCATTTGCAAGTCCCCCTGTCCTATTCTTCACATCGCTCTGCCATGCGCCTTCATCGTTACTGTTCACACATGTACCTTAACGCTTCATCCACGATTATTTGTGTTCAATATAACCCTGAGCAGTCAGAAGTTCTGCACACAGCACGGCACCTCCGGCGGCTCCCCGCACAGTGTTGTGCGATAAACCAATGAACTTCCAGTCATAGATCGAATCTTCCCTTAATCTTCCCACAGAAATTCCCATACCGTTTTCTACATCCACATCCAAAGCCACCTGCGGACGGTTATCCTCCTCCATGTACCGGATAAACTGCTTTGGTGCGCTTGGAAGCTTTAACGCCTGGGGAAGCCCGGAAAATGAATTCAGCTTTTCAATTAACTGCTCTTTGGTCGGCTGTTTTCTGAACTTTACAAAAACCGCAGCCGTGTGACCGTTTAATACCGGAACGCGGACGCACTGGCAGGTAATCTTTGGCTCCTGCGCCTTGACGATAACCCCGTCCTCAATCTTACCCCAGATTCTTAACGGTTCCTGCTCGCTCTTTTCTTCCTCGCCGCCGATGTAGGGGATGATGTTTCCTTCCATCTCCGGCCAGTCCTTAAAGGTTTTTCCCGCACCGGAAATTGCCTGGTATGTGGTCGCTACCACCTCATAGGGTTCAAACTCCTTCCAGGCAGTAAGCACCGGTGCATAGCTCTGGATGGAACAGTTCGGCTTCACTGCCACAAAACCCTTCTTCGTTCCCAGACGCTTTCTCTGGAATGGAATCACCTGAAAATGCTCCGGGTTAATCTCCGGCACAACCATGGGAACATCCGGTGTCCAGCGGTGTGCGCTGTTGTTGGACACTACCGGCGTTTCGGTCTTCGCGTAGGCTTCTTCAATCGCCTTAATCTCATCCTTGCTCATATCCACGGCGCTGAATACAAAATCCACACCAGAGGCAACCTTCTCGACTTCATTAACATTCATAACCTGCAGCTTCTTCACACCCTCCGGCATCGGCGTGCTCATCTTCCAGCGGCCGCCAACCGCCTCCTCATAGGTCTTTCCCGCCGAACGGGGGCTTGCAGCAACTGTTGTCACCTCATACCACGGGTGATTTTCCAGCAGCGAAATAAACCTCTGTCCTACCATACCTGTAGCGCCCAAAACGCCAACCTTAAATTTTCTCTCCATCATCGGCTCCTCTTCTCATGTTAGTGATAACAGACATCACATTATTCTCGAATATCCTATACCAAAACCGGGGAAAATGCAATACCCATTCACAAGAAAAATACATTTGTCCGCCAGGCAAAGACAAACTTAAATCCCGCGGACCTTGCTTCCCTTCCCGTCACGCTTAGAAAGTTTCAGACGGTTTAAATGAACCTCCTTCTCTTTTACTTTCACCGTTATATCTTCTCCGAGAAGGTAAAGGGCGGTTAATTCCTCACCTTTTCCCAGTTTTATCCCCCGCACCCCTTTGGAAATTTTCCTGACCACCGGAATTTCTTCCAGCAAAAACCGTAAAAACACATGACTGCTGGTCTGAAGAACAACTTCGGTTTCTTCACCTGCCGGACAGACACCGCAAACCTCATCGCCCTCCTGAAGCTTCGTCGCAGCAACCATCCGTTTGTTTGCGGCAAACTCCTCGGCCAAAACCTGCTTTAAAAGTGCCTGCTTTGTAGCAAAAATAAGCGTTTTGTCTTTCAGCCTCTCCCAGCTTTCCAGATAAATCATCTGTTCTTTTCCCCCGTCATAACGGCTGATATTGTCAATCGGGGTTCCCTTGTCCTTCATCTTCCCGCATGGGACATCCGCCACCTTAATCTGATGAAGATTTCCAATATTGGTAAACAGACAAAGCTTATCCGAGGTCAGACAGGGAAGAACATGGGGATAATCGGTAATAATACTCTCCTGGTTTCGCTCAAATGTGCTCTTATCCAAAAGCTTGCAGTAGCCGAACCGATCCATCACAAACACCATCTCCTGCACCGCGGGAGCTTCCTCCTCATAGACGGCTTCTTTGCTGTCCTCTAAGCGTGTGCGGCGATCCAGGCCAAAATCTTCTTTAATCTTTTCCAGATCGGCAATAATCACATCATCCATAGTCTTTCGGCTCTTTAAAATCTTTTCGTACTCTTTAATCTTTCTTAATGTTTCCCGGTGCTCCTTTTCCAGGGCAAGAATCTCCAGACCGATAAGCTTGTACAGGCGCATTTCCAAAATGGCTGCGGCCTGGCGCTCGGTAAAGTTAAGCTTTGCGGCATCTTCGGAAAATCCGGGGTGCTTAAACTGAATCTTCGAGGTATCACCGTACATCAGGCAGGCTTTGGCATCCTTTAAGTTCTTTGCCCCGCGCAGGATGGCGATAATTAAATCAATCACATCACAGGCCCGGATTAATCCTTCCTGAACCTCTTTCTTTTCCAGTTCCTTCTGCAGGAGCACCTGGTACTTTCTCGTAGTATTTTCATGCTGAAAATCCAGAAAATGGCGGAAAATCCCCTTTAAGCTTAAGCACTCCGGCCGCCCGCCCGCAATCGCCAGCATATTTACGCCAAATGTATCCTCAAGCTTGGTTTTTTTGTAGAGGATGTTCATAATTCTTTCGATATCCGCATCCTTTTTCAGTTCCAGGACAATGCGGATGCCCTCTTTATTCGACTGGTTGGAGATATCCACCACATCCGGCAGCTTCCTGCTCTCCACCAGATCCGCCACATCCATCAGAAATTTATTAATTCCGGCACCAATCATCGTATAGGGAATCTCGGTAATCAAAAGCTTGTCCTTATCCGCCCGCCGCTTTCCCAGTTCCACTTCAAATTTACCGCGGAGTTTAATCTTGCCGGTTCCGGTTTCATAGATTTCCAAAAGACTGCTTTTATTGGCAATAATGCCCCCGGTGGGGAAGTCCGGCCCGGGGATGTATTCCATTAATTCCTGTGTGGTAATCTCCGGATTTTTAATATAGGCAATGGCTCCGTCCACCACTTCCCTTAAATTATGCGGCGGAATACTGGTGCTCATACCCACCGCAATTCCCTCGGCCCCGTTAATTAAAAGATTGGGAACACGCACCGGAAGAACCTCCGGCTCTTTTTCGGTTTCATCATAGTTGGGAACAAAGTCCACCGTTTTATCCAGATCTTTTAAGTAAACCTCTTCGGCAAACTTCTGCAGCCTGGCTTCAGTGTAACGCATCGCCGCTGCCCCGTCGCCCTCGATCGAACCAAAATTCCCGTGTCCGTCCACTAAAGGCATTCCCTTTTTAAAATCCTGGGACAGCACCACCAGGGTTTCGTAGATGGAACTGTCGCCGTGGGGATGGTATTTACCCATGGTATCCCCCACGATACGCGCTGATTTCCGGTGCGGCTTATCGTGGTGGATGTGCAGTTCGCTCATATCATAAAGGACGCGGCGCTGAACCGGCTTCAACCCGTCCCTGGCATCGGGAATGGCCCGTGCAGTGATAACACTCATGGAATAGTTCATGTAACTGCGCTGCATTTCCTCCGAATATTCTGTTTGAATGATTTTTTCCGACATATTCTCTCCTTTATTTTGTGTTGCTGTTCATACATTCACAGCCATTTCAGGCATCAATCTCCGCCTCGTCTGCATGATCATAGATGAACTGGCGGCGCGGCCCTACCTCGCTGCCCATTAACATCTGCGTAATCTCCGAGGCCAGACGTCCGTCCTCGATTTCCACCCGCTTTAAGACCCTCCGCTCCGGATCAAGCGTGGTTTCCCAGAGCTGGCCGGCGTCCATCTCGCCAAGACCCTTGTAGCGCTGTAAGGTGAAATCCCCCTTGTGGTTCTTTCGGTAACGCTCCAGTTCTTTTTCATCGTAAAGATACTGTTCCTCTCCCCGTTTGGGAATCACCTTAAACAGCGGCGGCATGGCAATATAGACATGGCCGTTCGTGATTAGTTCCGGCATAAAGCGGTAGAGAAAGGTTAAAAGCAGGGTATCAATATGGCTGCCGTCCACATCGGCATCCGTCATCAGGATAATCTTATGGTAGCGCAGCTTGCTGATATCAAAGTCATTCCCATAGCCCTCGGAAAAACCGCAGCCAAAGGAATTAATCATGGTTTTTATCTCTGCATTGGCAAGAACCTTATCCATTGAAGCTTTTTCCACATTTAATATCTTTCCCCGGATGGGAAGGATTGCCTGGTACTGACGGTTTCTTGCCGACTTTGCCGAACCTCCGGCGGAATCTCCCTCGACGATAAAAATTTCACATTTCTCGGCGTCCCGGCTCTCGCAGTTTGCCAGCTTTCCGTTGCTGTCAAAGGAAAATCTGGACTTGGTAAGCATATTGGTTTTGGCCTTTTCCTCGGCTTTTCGGATCTTTGCCGATTTTTCCGCACAGCCAATCACCCCTTTAAGGACTTCTAAGTTCCGGTCAAAAAAGCGGCTTAACTCTTCCCCGGTAACGGTGTTTACTGTCTTTGCCGCATCGGCGCTGGCAAGCTTGGTCTTCGTCTGGCCTTCAAAAATAGGGTCCGGATGCTTTACGGCAACCACGGCTGTCATCCCGTTACGGGTATCCGCCCCGGTAAAATTCGCGTCTTTTTCTTTTAAAAGTCCCAGTTCCCGGGCATAGCTGTTAATCATCGCCGTAAACCGGGTCTTAAAGCCCACCAGGTGATTGCCGCCTTCCTGGGTAAAGATATTATTGCAGAAGCCCAAAACATTTTCTTCAAAGGCATCTACGAACTGGAAGGCAATCTCCACTTCAATCTTATCTGCACTCCCCCGGACATAAACCACGTCATGGATGGGGGTTTTTCCGTTATTCAGTTCCCGGACATAGGCGGCAATCCCCTCCGGCTCATGATAAGTTACCTCTTCTTCCTCTCCTTTTCTCCGATTAGCATAGTGAATCGTCAGATTAGGGTTTAAATAAGCCGTTTCATGAAGGCGGCTTTTCAGCCAGTCCGCTTTAAACCGGGTTTTTTCAAAAATCTCATCATCGGGAAGGAAGTTAATCGCGGTTCCCGTTTCTTTCGTCTTTCCCACCGTGGGGAGAAGACCGCCGACCAGTTCAACCACCGGTATTCCCCGCTCGTAGGCGTCACGGTGAATCAAACCGCCGCGAAAAATCTTAATTTCCAGAGTTTTTGACAGTGCATTCACCACCGAAGAACCTACGCCGTGAAGCCCTCCGCTGGTTTTATAAGCTTCATTATCAAACTTTCCCCCTGCGTGAAGGGTAGATAAAACAACCCTCTCCGCCGTCATCCCCTTCTTATGCATCTCTACAGGAATTCCGCGCCCGTTATCCCGAACAGAGCACGACCCGTCCGCTTCCAGCGCCACCCAGATATCCGTGCAGAACCCGGCCAGGTGTTCATCTACAGAATTATCGACAATCTCGTAAATTAAATGGTTCAGCCCCTTGGTTCCCACACCTCCGATGTACATGCCCGGACGCTTCCTTACCGCCTCCAGACCTTCCAAAACAGTTATACTGTCCGCATTATACTGTACCTTTGCCATAATTCATCCTCCATCCATGTTACGGTTCACACGCACAAACCCAGGCAAACCATAACCCATACATACATCATCCACCCTATTTAAGCATAAAACCTGAGAGATTGCAAGTCTAAAAAAGAAAAAAATCGAAAATATGTTTGGTTTTTGATGCCGTGAACATATGAACCTTAACTATTTTTTGACTTTTCGTTTCTTTTCCTGTAAAGCAAAAAAACAGTTCCCGGGAAGGTAAAATCCGGGAACTGCCCTTTGCAAAAAGAAAAATCTTTACGTTTACTTATTGCGTTTTGTACAGCGGATCGTATATTTACTGCTGGCTTTTGCATTTCCTTCCAGACGTTTTCCATTTATGGTTACGTTCCAGCTGCGCATGGAGTAACCGGAAGGTTGGTTCAGCCAGCGATCAGAGATGATATCATAACTTCCGTCACTTTTTTTAACTACATCGCAGAGATAACTTCCGTCTTTGGCATTCGTCTGTCCCTCGATGTTATAGAAGATAAATTCTGCCTTTAAATCTCCGTCTTCCTCAAAAATCGACAGATCCACCGCGGTCTTTCCATGGCTGTCCGTAAATGTTCCCCGGTAAGTTCCAAGAATGGCTTCTTCTTCGCTTTCTGCCTGGTTCTGTACGGCCTGGGTCTGCGCAGTGTTCTGGTTCTGCTGGGACTGGGAAGAGGTCTGCACAGCCTGGGTCTGCACTACTCCATTGACCACCCAGGCACCGTTTCCATCCAGCCAGTAACCGTCAGGCGTTGCTGCCCAGGGTACACAGTAGCCGTATTCGTTAAAATAGTAACACTCGGCAGTCCCGTCATTATTCCCGTCAATCCAGTGCCACCCGGGAGAAGCATAGGTTCCATCTCCATTATCGTACCACCAGCCATAAGCTGAAGCATTCCACTGGCCGGCAAAGGCAGGAACGGCAAACGTCAGGGTTAAGGCAGCCGCACATACAGCACGCATCCATAAATGTTTTCTCATTTTTCTTTCTCCTTTTCTATTCTATTCATTTCCCATACTTTAACGGTAAAGCCTCTTGTGCTCATACACCGGCTCGGACGTCAGCTGAACGCCCAGTTTTTTAAAGATGCTGATATCCACCGAAGATAGCATCACCGATGTGTGCACCTGGCAGCCGTCCAGCTTGGGAAGCTGTGCCATAGCTTTTTGGGCAATGGGATCGGTAGCGGCACTGACCGAGAGAGCAATCAGCACTTCATCGGTGTGGAGCCGCGGATTTTTGCTGCCCAGGTAATTGGTTTTTAAGGTCTGAATCGGTTCAATGGCCGAGGGAGCAATTAAGTGGACATCGTGAGGAATCTCCCCAAGTTCTTTGATTGCATTCAGCAAAACCGCCGCCGAAGCCCCGAGAAGACTTCCTGTTTTTCCGGTGATAATCCGGCCGTCGGGCAGTTCCATCGCTGCGGCAGGCGCATTCCTGGCAGCAGCAAGGGTACTGCACGCCCCTACCACCTGGCGCATGGAAGGGGTAATCTTGTCCTTTTTCATTAAGAGTTCAATTTTATAAACCTCTTCCTGTGAACCTTCCTCCGTAGCCAGGCGGTTTAATGCCTGATAGTAGCGGCGGATAATTTCCTGGTTCGAGGCTTCCCGGCAGGCTGCATCATCAATAATGCAAAAACCTGCCATATTTACCCCCATATCCGTTGGAGATTTATAGGGACTTTCCCCGTAGATGCCGTCAAAAATCGCATTGAGCACCGGGAAAATCTCCACATCGCGGTTATAATTTACCGTGGTCTGGTTGTAGGCTTCCAGGTGAAAGGGATCAATCATATTGACATCATTTAAATCTGCCGTAGCTGCCTCGTAAGCCATATTTACCGGGTGCTTCAGCGGCAGGTTCCATATCGGGAAGGTTTCAAATTTTGCATAGCCGGCTTTAATTCCCCGCTTGTTCTCATGGTAGAGCTGCGAAAGACAGGTCGCCATCTTCCCGCTTCCCGGACCCGGAGCCGTGATAATCACTAACGGGCGGGTCGTATTAATATACTCATTTTTCCCGTATCCCTCATCGCTGACGATCCGGCTGACATTGCTGGGATAGCCGTCAATCATATAGTGGCGGTAAACCTTGATTCCCATGTGCTCCAACTTCATGCGGAACTGATCCGCGCTGGCCTGTCCCGAATACTGGGTAATCACCACGCTTCCCACGTAAAGCCCTTTATCCCGAAACTCCTGAATCAGCCGCAGTACATCCAAATCATAAGTAATGCCCAGATCATGGCGCACTTTATTCTTTTCGATATCGGCAGCATTAATCGCAACCACCAGTTCCGCCTGATCGGCAAGCTGTAAAAGCATACGCAGCTTGCTGTCCGGGGCAAAGCCGGGAAGCACACGGGACGCATGATAATCATCAAATAGTTTCCCGCCAAACTCCAGATAAAGCTTATCGCCGAAATTGCTGATGCGCTCTTTAATTTTTTCGGATTGCAGTGAGAGATATTTATTATTGTCAAATCCAATGTTCATCTGAATCATTCCCCCTTGGTGCAGAACATGCCTGCATAATGATTCTATTTTCTATGATTCTTGCAAAAATGTCAAGTAGATCGTTTTTTTATTGAAAGCAGCTTTGCTGTGAACGTGTGAAGAATAACGCTGTGAATATGTGAACAGCAACAAGCAGCTTTCCGGCATACCCAAGAACCAACACAAAAAATTCCCATATTATAGAAAAGAAAACCTGCATGCGTATGTTATGGAGGAAGTAATGAAGATTGTTGTTTATGGAATCTGTAAAAATGAAGAAAAATTTGCCAGGCGGTGGATGCAGTCCATGTCCGAGGCCGATGAGGTCATTGTGTTGGACACAGGCTCGGATGACCAGACCGTTTCGTTTTTGCGTGAAGCCGGAGCAAAGGTGGTCACTGAAGAGATTTCCCCCTGGCGCTTTGACACAGCCCGCAACCGCTCCTTAGATCTTGTGCCGGAGGATGCGGATATCTGTGTCTGTACCGATTTGGACGAAGTTTTCCAGCCGGGCTGGAGAAAGCTTCTGGAAGACGCCTGGGAAGAGGGATGCAGTCAGGCAAGCTACCGCTATACATGGAACTTTACCGCCCAGGGACAGGAGGGCATTGTCTTTTGGATTGAAAAAATCCATGCCCGTCACGGTTTTCGCTGGGTACATCCTGTCCATGAAGTTCTGCAGTGGGTCGGCGAAGGAATGCCCGGAAAAACAATCACGGTTAACGGTCTGCAGTTAAACCACCACCCCGATCCGCACAAATCCCGCGGCCAATACCTTCCTCTGCTGGAACTTTCTGTAAAAGAAGCCCCCCATGATGATCGAAACATGCACTATCTTGGACGGGAATATCTCTATAAAGGACGCTGGGACGACTGCATACGCACCTTAAAACACCATCTTCTTATGCCGGAAGCAACCTGGAAAGATGAACGTGCAGCTTCTATGCGCTACATTGCCCGCGCCTGCAAGCAAAAAAAAGAAAGGGAAACCGCCAAAAACTGGTACCTCCAAGCCATTGCAGAAGCACCCCATCTGCGGGAAGCCTATATGGAACTGGCCTGGACAGTTTACGAGGAAGAAGAATGGGAAGGCGTGCTTTATTTTACCGGATGCGCCCTGAAAATCGCCCAACGACCGAAAACCTATATCAGTGAATCCTTTGCCTGGGGAAGCCTGATCCATGACCTGCGATCCATAGCCTTCGACCGCCTGGGGC
>ERZ808028.1741-NODE-1741-length-12167-cov-8.415302_pt1 | contig 12167 bp, 19 predicted proteins | sample MGYA00380184_ERZ808028 | MGnify/ENA primary metagenome ERZ808028 (study PRJEB31490, sample SAMN06133397) | mouse gut metagenome | isolation source: J8_1 | host: mice | place: China: Chengdu | collected 2015-05 ...
CTCCTCATTGCTTACATTAAAAGCTCTCGCCATATCAGAAGATGTACAATAAAATTCTTCACCTGTTAATTTACACAGCTCCATTTTTAAACCCAAATAAATCAAATCATATGACAATTCTTGCTTTACGCCACCATCAATCAGAGGAATTATTGTCTCCTCTGTTATGCCGTATTGACTGTAATTTGTTAATATGTTCTGTATTACTGTTTCTCTGTCCATTGTGGTGTTTCTCCTTCTTTATGTCATCATAATTGTTATTATCAATGCCGATAACTTTTCAAGGTGTCTCCAAAACGGCGACACCTTTTCAATCGGTAAACTAATAAATATAGCCGTTATCAAAAAATCTACACTTGTAAGCAATTAAAGATTGCGATAAATAAGTTAATACAATACCCATTTCATCTTTTCTATAAATTCTTCTTTATCGGTAGTCAAAAATTCATTGGCATCTTTATATTTCTCATACATGTCACTATTAACAATATATTTTTGATCTATTTCAGCCTCCGCAAGTTCTTCAATAAATTTACCTGTTGCACGTCTGCCAGCTTTATCATTATCCAATGCCAGAACAAGTATCTTACAACATGGTTTCTCTTTTAATTGATTTATTAAATTAGATATTTCATTCACACCGCCTAATCCGATAGCATCTAACCCTATCTCTAAAAAGGACATTGCATCAATCTGTCCTTCACAAACAAATACATAATCGCTATTTCCAGAAAGCCATGCATTTATACCAACTTCATATAGTGCATTCTTATTAAATAATTCATTACCATGCTTATAATACTTGCTATTGCTATCCCACAAAACCCTATCCACATATCCCTTGCCGTCTGGATTATATGGAATTGTTACCAGTTTCTTTTCTGGATCATATCCTAATTTGAATCTATGAATAGTTTCCTGACTCAATCCACGATTCCTAAAATAATCAGTCTGTGCCACATTCTCATGACATTTATGTAAATAATCTGTATAATCTAATTCCTCGATTATTTCAGGAATCTTAATAATCTTACTTTTAACAGACTTACTTTTCTCTTTCTTATCACCATTTAAATAAGGACGCATAATTTTCAATGCACGATTATAATGTTTAGCAAAATCATTTTCTAACCCTTCCATATAACCAACCAGATCAAATATATCGCCCTTTTCCGTACATGAAAAGCACTGATATCTTGTACCCTTAACATGAAAAGCAGCAGTATTCTTTTGTTTGTTACCAGAATTACAGAATGGACATGTATAGAATCCATCTCCACGCTCTTCTAATTCTCCCTTTGATACTAAATAATCAAGATACTCTGGTAATAACTCTTTCAAATCGCCTTTATAATCAAATCCCATTTTAATCAGTCTCCTATTGTATTTTTTATTGTATGTGCTACGCACGGTTGCCTGACGGTATGCCGCTTCACGCCATACCCTGCCTAGAAATAAAAAAAATGATATGTGTTATAGTGATGCCAATTTTCAGCCGAATATATGTACTATATTATTTTAATATTAAATCAACAACTGCTTTCTTCTAAATCGAGCTTCAAATTCTGCGAACCATCATATCATATATACATTTTTTTATTTCCCGGCAAGGTATGTGAGCGACAGCGAACATGCCGTTGGGCAACGCCGTAGGCTATATATAATCAGCTTATTTACTTGCTTTTTCAAAAATTTGACTAATTACATCTACTATAGAGGTTTTTATATATAGTAGATGAATATAGTCAATTTTTATATTTTGATACAGAAATCTATTTATCCTTATATCTCAGTTCCATTGTTACTGACTTTTCATCAGCAAATCCATAATGTAATAAAGCATCATATCTCTGTTTTTCATATTCACATTTCGCATTTACATTTCTGCAAATACCCATATCATCAATATGTTGGCATTTTTCCTTTTTGCAGCATACATCACCTGTCATTGTCACTATAATATTTCCACGCTTGATATATCCTTTTTTCAATTTGTTCTTCTCCAATCATTGATAATTTTGACTATATATATCTACTATAGAAACAATTACCTATAGTAGTTGAAAACAGTCAAATTTTAAACAACTCATCTAACTCCCTTGAATCGACATCATTAAGCTCTATGATTCTCTTTCTCTCTTGAGGTTTCCGTATACAAATCAATTCATCCGTAAGCCTATTTTGAAGTTCTACAAAATAAGGCGAGTAGTCAAATATATGTAAATCATTCTTAGTAGGCAGGAATGATTCTGGAATCTCACCAATCACCATATATTCATTCTTATATTTCTCTATTGCCTCCTGATATTCCTGATCTGCTTTTTTGTGTCTGTTTTCTGCCATAATCTGTGCATTCTTATATAAAGCCTCAACAACTCTATCGTTTAATCCCAATCTCTGTAATTTCATTTCTTCAAAGTCACTTCGTAATTTTGCTTCATCTCTATAAACAGTTTCCAGTACATCCGATTTATTATAATTTATTTTAATTCGGTTAAATGTATATTCCCATCCGTACCATTCATGTAGATAAGCGTTTACTTTTTCAAAAAACTCCGTTTCCTTAAATTTGGCATATGCATGTTGCTTACTTTCAAGTTGCATATCTAAAAGTGCTTTTCTTTCTGCTTTCAATATCTTTTTCTTTTGAATATCATTCGCTGGTTTATATACTGTTTTTCTATCTTCATCAAGAAAGACAATAACTGTTTCAATCTCATACTTAATCAATGCCCTGTCCTCTAATTTATTTAACGATGAAAATAAGATCTCCCTTAGTCTCTGATTGCATCTTTGGTAAAACTTTTTCATATCAAATGACGTAACTTCATAATCCGTAATCATATTATTCAGATCATCCAGCGATATATTCTTATAATTATTGTTTATCATTCCCAACAACTTCCATAACTGATTTGTTGTTATGTAAAACGGCTCTTTCGTATTTTTCTGTTTGGACAATATCTTCATGAGTATTACTTCAATATATTGGACATATATATTCTTATTCTGTCTGCCATCATCTTTAGGAAGTGGTTCATCATATATATCCAATATAATGAATTTTTGCCCCCTTTTCTCCCATAAGAAATATCTAGCCCATTCCTTTAGTTGCGCTTTTTTAGAATCACCTCCACATACCTGTTCATTCAAAATCCTGCACATTTCTTTATAATTCTTTACTACCATCCCAAGTTCAAGACCACTTGTGTCAATTCCTAATATTGACTCTTCTGTATTCTGCCTATCATTTCCTGAATCAAACTGCTTTAAAGCTATCTCCAACAACCCGATAAACTGTCCTATGATTTCCTTAACCAATTTCATCAATGCATCAGAATCAGAAAAATCATCAACCATACTACACATAATAATGATTGTCGCTGCTATGAAGAAATCATATTCATTTGATAACCCACTGACAATATGTCGTACATTATTTTCAATAATCTGGTCAATAGTATCTCTGTTGCATTCATTTTTCTGTACATCTCCCAAAACAGATATAATATTTTCATACAACGAGATTAATCCCTGTGTACTCTCAGCAGGCAATATCCACTTTAACTGCAATGGTTTATATTCTGTTTGATTCTCATTATCTGCCATTGAATAAAGTTTCTCCCGTAAAACTGTACATACCCTATCTTTGGTTAATGTTGTTTTGTTCAATGTATCATTCCTCCTCAATCACATTTAAAGTCTTATCAACATCTTCCTTACTCACACCATCACACGCACACAAATGTGCGATAAATATGAAATCAGCATCTCCGTTCATGCGTCCAGTTTCAATTATGTACTGTTTTGATTTAATATCATATTCATAATGCCAACCAACACAGTCTGCAAATATAGTCTCACAAAGAAAGTCCAAATCATCTTTGAATGTATCAGTTGATATTGTCGTTGTTTTGTATGTTGATTTGCTGTATTTTTCTGCTTTTACAAGCTTTAACAAGTAGTTTTTGATTGTCTGTTGAATTTGTCGCGTTGTAGTTTTTCGTCGCATATGTATTATTGCTCCTTTTCTGTTACAGGCAGCATATTACTGAATTGAACATGCCGCCTTATATGTATTACCGTTTTAACCTACAATACCTTTGATTTGTAAATATTCCATTTCCATATTCAGAACTAAATCAATATCTTCTACCGTTAGTTTTGATAACCTATCCAGTCTGTCCTTGATATACTGACATAGTTCATCCTGATTAATAACTTGATCCGCTTCTGTACCAACGTTGCCGACAATGTAAATATCCATACTTCCCATGTTATTAAAGAACTTAATCGTAATCTCATTCTCGTTGCCATATACGGTATCAATTAGTTCTTCTGAGTCTAATTCAATCTTGCATCCAGTGTCAGGCATTAAAATAGCAATCTTGCCATCATTACCAGAATCAGGATCGGCAATCACAATAGCGTCTACCATATCTATTGACATTGCAGATACCATTTGCACCTTGACTTTTTTACCTTGTGTAAATTCCTTTACGTCTGAAATTGTTAATTCGCTCATTTTCTCCATAGTTCTTTGTACCTCTTTCCTTACTATTTGATATTTTTATTGTCAGGCAGCACTTATATAAAGAAAGATACTGCCTGTGATTACTATTTCTATATTTAGAACACTCTTGAATCCTTCTCTACTTCAATCGTCATATCAGAAAGTCCATTATTGAATTCAATCTGATAGCAGATCTCTTCAACATCTGATGCAGTATTGTAGATGGCAGTCACAATCCCCGTCAATTTCAATATTTGTGGATAGCGGCGAACAAATACTGAAATATGAATCATCCACGTCTGAAAAGTCAATGTTGCAGTGATTCACGTCTATATATAAGGAACCGCCATCAATACTTTTCACAGTATAATTAATATACTTTTCATTTGTGACTAATTCCCTGAACTGCTCCCACGTCAAGCAATGGTCTTCCTCAGTAATATTGAAACAGATCATAAGATTAGCGATCTCAAATTTGTACTCAAAATATGTACTGGATTCCCACTCTTCATAAACTGTATCTTCGGAGTCCTTAGATTCCGAAATGTCACAACCGACTGCAAAATTGATATATTCTGCTTCGCTTTGAATAGGTATCTTTGCGGTAAGCATATCATTTACTGCAATTTCCAAACCATAATCTGTTACAGCAAACTGTTTATAAAAGTCTGTCATAACATCAAAGTATCGGCTTATGTATATCCCTCCGACTGCCTTTGCTAATAAATCCTTTACCTGTGTGCCTGTTACTTTTACTACTTTGTTTGTCATAATTGCTTGTCCTCCATTTTCTTTGTTTAATTTGTTAATATCTATGTATCAATATCAGACGAAAAATATCGCCGTCTACTGTATACTTCTACAATTGCTTATCTTCTTTTTCTATTTCATCTTTAATCATACTTTTTACTGTGCGTTACAAAATAACTTGCCTGACTCCGTAATGAGATAGGTACTTGCTAAACCATCAACAAGTCCACATTTTACATATCCTAATTCTTCCATAGTATGTACATGCCGAAATGTTGTGCTGTATGATTTACGTAGCTTTTCTTTTGTAAGCTCCATAATCTGACTTATACTCAATGCTTTTAATGGTGTATCTGCACCGTTATCATTTAACACTGATAAAATTACTAATCCAAATTTTGTCATTGACTCTCACCGTTTCCTTTCTCTTATCATTCAATAGTAAAAAAATATTTACTTTCTCAGCCTCATATGTCATGATGTATCAAACAATTCTTTCAACTTCCACATCTCCCTTCTTTTATAAAGGCAAAAACTATAATTATTTCCCAATTTGTTGAGAAATTTTTTACTTGTAATTATTACTTCTATTTATTTCTCCATTCAGAAACGAAATATTTTAAATATTTTTCATTACAAATGTAGAAGTATTTAGTTTAGACATTTTTCATATCGCTTTTTAGAGTACATTTAATAAAGCCTTATTTTATACAAAATTTATAAGGTTTGAGATATACTTCTATTAAATTGCTAAAGTATTCCCACAAAATAAGTCTTCGTGGAAATGATTACTACTGGAAACATTGCAGAAAATGCGCGGATATTACTTGAAATTAACTCATAGATATGTAATAATGATTTAAGCGCATTTTTGCGTGTATTGTGTAAAGACCTGTCTATCAAAGGTGCGCCAACACCGCTTGTATGATAGATAGGTTTTTAATTTAATTTTTTTGTTTCCTTGATGATTAGTATAGAACATGTGATTGTATTTGTCAACATAGTTTCGTATATTTGTTCGGAAAATATGTTTGTATTTTATGGTAATTATGGAAATTGGCATACAAAAAACTACCTTTATGAATTTTATCACATTGGTAGTTTTGATTTAAAATTTATAGTCTGCTCATTTACAAATATAATTGTTTCTTTTTATTCCTCATTCTGTGAAATTATTTTAATAAATTCATCTGGCAATAATGCCTTGACCCTAGAATATTTAAAATCTTTGATATTCCTTGAAACAATATAGTCCATCTGGTTACGTTTCGCACAACAGGAAATTACTGCATCCTCATAATCTTTTACTTCAAACACCAATGCATCCTGACAGTCTTTTGACGTAACATCTAAAATAGCGAATAATTGATAAATCTTTGACAAGGTATTTTTAGACTGCTCCGTATTGTGCAAGTGTTTTCTTACCAGATAATAAATATCTGTAGCTGAGCTGGCTGTAATATACATATCTTCGATCTGATTTGCAGCCAACAAAAAAATCTGCTCTGCTGATTCTCTAAAAGGTTCTCTTCCTGTCAATGCATCAATTACTATGTTTGTATCTACAAGTATTTTCATTACTTAGCATTCAGCCTTTCCTCTTTTGTATCTTCCAGACTGGCATCTTCGGGTAATATCCCGAACAGAGATTTTGCCGTATTTACTCTATTTTGATTAGGATTCGTCAGTTTAGCAATTGTTTTACCATTTTTTGTTATTAAAATATCCTCTTTTGCTGAAAGAAGTAAATATTTTCCTAAATTCTGTTTTAGTTCTGTTGCTGTTATAGACATCTGATCATCTCCTTCGCACTATTATTATATAGCACTCGTGCGATTCTGTAAATATATTCGTATGATTTCTTGATTAATATATTGATTCTTGCAAATTTATTCTATCCGCAATGCTCTTTGAAGATTGCGCTTAGACATATTAAGTTCGTTGGCTATTTCATCCAAAGAAAAACATGCCATATTGGCACCTTTTTCTGGTCTATCTTGTCCATATCCTTTTAACTCTACACTAGTAGCCAATGCCTTTCTATCCTTGGCTGGATCATTCTTTCGCCTTCCAAAGTTATTTGATATTAAAGCACGAAGTTTTGAATGTCCGGGAGTTGATATTGAGACAATGAGATTGGGATTCTGTTAAAGGAAAAAAGCTTTTCTCTTGATTTTTTCAATATAATATTTTCCCGTCAATGAAATTGCAGTTTTAAGTTATACAGCTTTCAGTGATAAAGCCAGCCTTCACTAACTGAGACCGGCTTTATTTATTCCATCATACAAAAATTAACGTGGTCACTGAAATACTCTGAAACAGCGTTTTTCCAGCACCAGTTTTATAAAGAATGCCGAAAAATCAAGGGATTCATATGGTTCCATAATCGCCTCATTGACGATCATACGGCTTTTACCTGAATATTTTCGATAGAAAACATACCCTCTTCCTCCATAATATATTCATTCCTACATACAAAACAAATTTCTGAAATCTGCTTTAATCCTTCTATATTCATATCTTTAATTGATATTTCAATATTATTAAAACCTTTATTTATTTTATATTTTTGATTTTTCAACAATTGGTGAGTTTCATGATATTTGAATTCTATATCTATATCTGTTATAGAATCTGTATAACTATAAATTGTGCATACAAATTTTATATCAACATTAGATTGCAAAAATTCATAAAAATTAAAAGTTCCTGGAAACTTAAAAACTAAACTTATGAATTCTGGACGTTTATCACCACCGTTTGCAAATAGATTGAAATTAACAATATGCTTATTATTATCTTGTGTATGTTGGATTGCATTTGGATTATTATAGTCTGAACAAATAGGTAAAATGATGGCATTATCCAGTATATTCTCCGAATCCATTACAATATTATTGATTCTGCTTACAAAGGCAAATACATCACAATTCATAATTGCCGATTCAGAAATTAACTCATTTTTGATCAATAACCTTAAAAAATTCTGAATATCATCTTTATCATTTAATGATGATGTCTGTAAATGAGCTAAAGGCGTTCCTAATAATGCCTCACTACGTGTAATGGGAGATATACAAAACGGCAATATGTAATACTTATTCTTTTGTGATGTGCTTTTTGAGTATGCATACCCCAATTCTATTAAGCAATATTTACTCTCGATATAATTTTTACTTATTAATGGAATAAAAACATCACTATTATTTAATCCTCTTTCTATACATTGTACAAAATCTTCTCCCTGATTTATTGATCCTGATATAGATGAGCAAAACATATCTATGTCCATGCTCATATTTTTAAAAAAAAAGCTTAATGCTTTAGCTATTTCTGCATCTTTACTTGAATGACTTACAAACACTTTCATCTTATTAACCTCCGTATTCTAACTATTGTTTATAATTGTAACATTAATTAATTAATAAAACAATAGCGATTTATAATAACTAAATAATAATAGTAACAGTTCAGCCCAGGACTTTGCGTTTACTGCAAAGTCCGTGAAATAACGTAGTGGCAGAGATGCATCAAGCCACGGTACATGGCTTTGACACCACGAAGTAGTTTTGCATGGCTTAATGCCTGTAACAGAAAGCCGAAGGTTGAACTGTTACTAATAATAACTATACTCCGTTTATCCTTACCTATTATATCGAACAGTCATCTTTTCATACCTTTTTACTCCACAATCCCCCAATCCCTTGAAAATTCAACCATTCCAGCCCCTCCACCACCAAAATCCACTTCCCAACCTCACCCATCAAAAAACTTCAAATTTCCTTATAAAATCAACAAAATTTCGAACTAACCACAAACTCACCCTAAATCATCCACACCAGACTACTTTTGTAGACATCTCAATCACCTAAAGCCCTTGTAAACAAAGGATTATTTACACTTTCAATCTATCTCCTACCGAACATATAAATTATTTCATGATATAGCTGTTCAAGAATCACATCAAAACTCCATTAATCCATATAATTTCTACTTTATTACTAGATATTGCGCATTCTTATTTCCTACAAATATAATACTTCGAATATCCAACCGAACTTATTCAACCACATACCAATAGAAACTACAAAAACCTCTGCTGCCGAAACGGAAAACTTTTCCGAAGCACACAAAAAGCACCATCTGATGAACAATTCATCTTATGGTGCTTCCTCAACTTACTCTATACCAATTTTACTTTAACATCTCTAAATAATCTTTAGGCAATATCGCCTTTATTTCTGATATCTTATAATCATCTATATTTCTTGTCACAATGTATCCAGCTCCATATGACTTTGCACATTCCATCTGTAAGCAGTCCTCAAAATCTGAAAATTCCTCATTTTGAAGCCCAGCTATTAACTTAATTTTATCAATTCCTTCAACATCAAATATCGAACATAGATTCAACAATACCTCTCGGCGTTCCTCTGAATTGAAATCCTTCCTTAATATAAAAAACATATTTGATATGGAATGAGCAGCAATACAACCTTTTGCCTTACCATCTACACAAATTGAAACAATTCTCTTTGCATCTTCATAAAACGGTTCTCTTGTAAGAATATAATCAAGCAAAACATTTGTATCAATCAAAATCCTATTTACCATACTTTTCCTCTCTATATTCAGCTAATTCCGCATCATAATCAATAACAGTTCCCTCCCTGCGTAACTGCTCTAATCTCTCGAATGCCTTTTTCTTTTCTGACTGATTATCATTATACAGACCATTTACTCCCTGCATGATCTGTAATACAAAACTTATTTTATCTTCTGGTAACTTCTCTAATTCTCTCATTGCACTCTGTCTTAATGCAGTCATGAAAACACCTCACTTTTATAGTTAGTATTTAATTACTCTGTATTCTTAGTATTATAACATTCTCATTACCTTATTTCAATTAGTATTATTAGCATATGTCTCAATACTTTTATTCCAAGAACAATCAAAATATAAATAAGTACAGAAAGATTTCTCCAACTGTACTTTCTAATTTCTTGTAATCTTATAGGCTCTACTTGTTTAAAATTTCATTCTTTCTTTTTTGCGCCGAATATATATTTCTCAGCAACAGAATAAAATATGTGATCAAACTCTTCCAGCTGCTCTTCTGTAAGATAATCCTTCGCCTGTTCTTTAACAGCTTGACATATCTCTTTTTTCGATTGTTCACTTACATTTCTGCCGACATATCATAAACTTGTCCCATTTGGCTTATCCTCCATAAATTTATAAGGTGGTAATAATCGCTGTCCACAAAAATTAAATCTTTTATTGTCATAATTTGTTCCCCAACGACAAGTAGGACAAATCCACCCTCTAAGCACCCAACTCAATTCAATTTTGCGCGGTTCTTCCTTATCAATAACTCTACAACAGGTATACCATTCATGTACATATCTCTGATATGGTATTTTTACATTTCCAGAATTAATTAAATATTTTGCCTCATTCAAAGTATCTGCTTCTACTGTAACAACACCACATCCCAATACATCAATATTATACTTTGCCAAACATATCACCTACCGTTATCTTTTTTAATCCTTGACAAATATGCATCATCAATTACTACTGATAATTCTATAATAGATTTTCCGTTATTATATATGTTTTCCATAACATCTAATGAAATACTTATTGAATCATCATTATTCAAAAACCATATGTAAAATCTATTACTGAAAATACCTATTCTATGTATCTTCTTGTAGACTTTATTTAATTCCTGCCCTAATTCTCGTTGTAACCAGTAATAAAAGTCATTCATCTTTGCTTATCCCTTCCTTCTCACATATAAATCCATATCCATCTGCAAATTCTTTCATATCATCAAAGGTGATTTCTGAATCAAATCTTTTTGCAATTTTCCCACGCAAAAACAGCCACTTGATTATCTCCGCTGGACGAATATCTATCTTATCTGCAAATTCTCTAATCACCATAAAATCTGGAACTTCAATCTTTCTCAATTCTATACCGCCGTCCATAGTTTCAAGAAAATCTGACCAACTGACATCATCTACTGGATTACAGCTTTCAATATATTCTTGTGCTTCTTCCAGACTTTCAACATCATCAACAATAATTGTTCCTTTCCTTAATACTTGCAATCTATATACTGCCATATGTCTTGATCTCCTCCCATTATCCTATCTGCATATTTTATCAATTGCTTCTTGCAACCGTTCTCGTCCGCTCTGAACGTAGTAAGCATTGTCCCCAATGATGATCGCTTCCTTACGTTCATGAGCTGTAACCACTTTGTTTTGATAAAGTGATATTCCAGTTGCTACGCCTATGCTAAATACCTCATTCTCTTCCAGCTCTTTCAATATACAATCTCTCCTTTGAAAAATTTATACTATATGTTTCTCTGTATCTGTTTCTTCCTTATTATAAATGGAATGTATAAACAAACTATTTTCAACAGTTCACGGCGGATTTTTCGTAATCAGCACTGGCAGAATATTTTCCACCAGTGCCCATCAGTCGTTTTTATCACTCGTTTTATTATCAGCCTGATCACCTATCCTGACTTCTACAAGAAAATCCTCCATATGCATGTCAAACAGTCTGCTTAGTCTGTACAGATTATCAACAGAAGGAAACCTACTTCCATGCATCCATCTGTAAATCGTCTGTGGACATGACAAGCTCAATAGTTCCTGCACCTGTCTTACAGAATATCCTTTTTCAACCATTATATGATGTATCCGTTCTCCTGTCTGAATAATATCCAATGATCTGAACCACTACCGGCTAAAGCCGGTAGGTTCGGTGTGCTGCTAAAGCAGCCTAAAGCGTGCACGCTAAAGGGTATCTTCCTTCCTTTACTTCTTAGCCTATCTCAAAGTTATCAGAGTTACTCTTCTCCTGTAGGTCTTGATTCTGAAT
>ERZ808028.1743-NODE-1743-length-12159-cov-3.241516_pt1 | contig 12159 bp, 12 predicted proteins | sample MGYA00380184_ERZ808028 | MGnify/ENA primary metagenome ERZ808028 (study PRJEB31490, sample SAMN06133397) | mouse gut metagenome | isolation source: J8_1 | host: mice | place: China: Chengdu | collected 2015-05 ...
ATTGTAGAAGCAATCGTTGAATCTGGAATTTCTTCTTCTAAACGTCAAGCACGTGAAGATGTGAATAACGGTGCTATTTATATCAATGGTGTGAGACAACAAGATGTTAATTATGAACTTACTAACGAGGATAAGATTGAAGATGAGTTTACAATTATACGTCGAGGCAAGAAAAAATACTTTATGGTGAAATTTGCATAACTAAAAAAAGAGTTTCTCTCTAATAATGGGAGAAACTCTTTTTTATTTGCTAAGATGCTGAATAATTTTAGTTGCTTGATTAGGATCATAACCTAAAATCCAGTGCCCTTCAAGAAGTGTTTGAGGTGCCCCTAAACGTCCTGTTTGCGCCATTAAATATTGAGAAATTTCAGGTCCATCAATTAAAATTGTTTCAAATTCAATTTGTTGTTCCAGTAAAAATTTTTTCATTAATGTACAGTAACCACAGTTGGGCGTCGAATAAATAGTTGCTTTCATTTCATCACATGTCCTTTCATGTTAAGCTAACTATAGCGAATATTTTTAAAATACTCAAGGGAGGTACAGTATGCAACATATTACAGCAGAAAAAGTACAACACTTGCTAGAAGAAGGAGAAATCTTGCATGTAGTTGATGTTAGGGAGGATTTTGAAGTAGCACATGGGATGATTCCGGAAGCTATTCATATACCTCTAGGAGAGTTATCATATCGTATATCAGAGCTTGACCAAAGAGTTCCGTATATTTTTGTTTGCAAAGCAGGTGTACGTAGCTATAATGCAGCTACATATATGGAAAGTATGGGGTTCGAAACGACAAATTTAAGTGATGGTATGCTTGGCTGGTTAGGTCCATTAACATTACTAGAAGTGGAGGGAAATAAATGAATTTAGAATTATTCAAGTTAGCTTGGAAAAGTCCCAGAGAAGCAGTTCATTATGTAAATAAAAATAATTTCTCAAAATATTGGTTTGTACTATTTTTAGCAGGTTTTGGTAATGTTATTTTTAGTAATATTGACGACAAAACATTTGAAATTACTTGGTTACAAGTATTAGTGTCAGTCATTTTAGCCATTCCAAGTGTCTGGCTAGGCGCGATTATTGCCGGTTTCTTTACTCACTTTATTGCAAAGTGGTTTTTCAAAGGAACAGGGACATTTAAAGAAATGCGAAAAGGTTATTATGTATCGCTTTTACCTTATGTCATTGCTACACCAGTAGCATTGATTTATGTGATTTTATCAAAAGTAGCAGCGTTTAACTTAGAATATTTTGTTTTATTTATGAGTTTATTAATTGTTGTTATTGGGATTGTGACACTCGTCTTAGAAGTTATTGTTATTTCAGAGGTAGAAAAATTATCTATTGGACGTTCAATCGGTGTTATTATCGTTATGATTATTTTTGGTATTATTCTAGTTTTCTTCATTGTATTTATCGTTGCGAGTATTTTACTGTTAATTGGTTTTGGGTCGTAATAAATAAAAAAAGCAGATTGCCAAAAGGCAATCTGCTTTTTTAAATACGCTACTAGCGAGAGTAGAACTCTACGATGTACGCTTCGTTGATTTCAGAAGATAATTCAGAACGTTCTGGTAAACGTACGAAAGTACCTTCTTTTTTGTCAGCGTCGAAAGTTAAGTATTCAGGAACGAATGTGTTAACTTCGATAGCTTCGTTTACAGCAGTAAGGTTAAGAGATTTTTCACGAAGAGAAATAACTTGACCTGGTTTTACGCTGTAAGATGGGATATCAACGCGTTTACCATCAACTGTTACGTGGCCATGGTTTACTAATTGGCGAGCTGCACGACGAGTGCGAGCTAAACCTAAACGGTAAACTAAGTTGTCAAGGCGAGTTTCAAGTAAGATCATGAAGTTTTCACCGTGTACACCTTGTTGTTTGCCAGCTTTAACGAATACGTTGTGGAATTGACGTTCAGTCATACCATACATGTGGCGTAATTTTTGTTTTTCTTGTAATTGTAAACCGTACTCAGAGATTTTTTTGCGTTGAGTAGGGCCGTGTTGACCTGGAGCGTATGGACGTTTTTCGATTTCTTTACCAGTACCGCTTAAAGAAATGCCTAAACGACGAGATAGTTTCCAAGATGGACCTGTATATCGAGACATTTAAAGTCCCTCCTATGATTTTTATTTGGTATAAAACAAAAATCAGTCGTATTTAGTTATAACTGACATTTTGCTTTCATGTATGTTCGTTCATGCAGCCGACGAATTACTTATACACCATCTAGTTAAAAACTAGAGGAACAAACTGAACAGCTATACCATACAACCGCTGCGTTTATTTTACACAAGAGCTATTGTACGGGAAGAGATAGTATAAAGTCAAGCGTAAAACAAAAGATGCTATATACTATAAGTATTTTTCAAGTGTGCGAGCAAATAACTCAATACCTTCTTTATCTATTTCTGAAAAACGAGAAACTGTAGGGCTATCAATATCTAATACACCGTATAAAGAGCCATTTTTAGAAAGCGGAACGACGACTTCAGAATTCGTAGCGGCATCACAGGCGATATGACCAGGGAAGTCATGTACATCTGTTACTAGCTGTGTTTCCATTGTTTTTGCGGCTGTACCACAAACACCTCGTCCAATTGCGATGTGTACACAAGCAGGTAAGCCTTGGAACGGACCAAGTAATAATTCGTCTTCTTTATAAAGGTAGAAACCACACCAGTTGACATCGTCTAAAAACTGATTAAGTAATGCAGAAGCATTGCTTAAAATAGCGATTTGATCTTTTTCTCCTTCTAATAGTGCGGATAATTGTTTTGATAATAGTGTATATTGGGCAATTAAATCGCCATCGTATGCTTTTTTTTCGAACATAATTGTTCCTCCAATTATTTTATAATGTCAGTATAATATTTGTGTAAATCTGCTACTTGATGCGCATCGGAGCCAAATATCAGTGGTAAGCCAATATTTTTTGCGTAAGTAATATATGGTTTAGGTGGATAGGGTTCCTTACAATATTTCTTAGAAAGGCCGGCACTATTCACATCCAATTCATAGCCATCTTCGAGCATCGTATCTAAAATATGATGTATATGTGCCTCATCATTAATTGTTTGGCCATGTGCGAGTTGGAATTTATGAATAAGTGTAGGGTGACCGATTCTTTTTGGTTTAAAGCGTCCTAGATCCGCTTTAATCGATTGCATAACTGTATCGTAATACAATTTATAAACTGCAGCAACAGAACCTACCTCAGCTGCAAAGTTATTAAATACTTCAGTTGAAAAATCGATACACGTGTACTGTCCTTGATGTTTTAAAAAGTGAACGGATAAGATAGCATCATCAAATAGATAGCCAAATTCATTTAAAAAATCAGTTGTTTGTTTTTCGAATCCGACTATGTAATCTAACTCTACTCCTAAACGAATTTTAATTTTATTTGCATAATCCGTTTGAAGTTTTTGAATTTCGGAAACGTATTGATAAAAGGCTTTTTTCGTCATAAAGCTATCCTGATCAGGTGTGGGGTCGATAAATCCATTTGGAATGGGTGCATGCTCAGTAAAAGTAATATCACCGAATCCTTCGTTAATTGCTTTTTCAATATAGCTAATTAGTGTATCAGTTGAACCGTGTGGGCAATATGGTGAGTGAATATGGCCATCTCGTTTCATAGAATTCCCTCCAATTTAGTGGAAAAATGATGAAAATGTATAGAAATCGATAAACAAAAGTAATAAAAACATGGTACTATTAAACATAATATAGAATAAGAAAAGTAAATAGTACAAGGACAAGGGGGACTTACGATGATCAAATATATTATTCCAATCATCATCGTACTAATCGTAATTATAGCAGTCATCTTTGTTTTTCGTAACAAGCATCTAACAGAGATGCGCCGACTGCAAGCGCTAAAAGATGATCTTCAGAAAAAACCAGTACAAGAAGAACTAGCGAAAGTCAAAGGCTTAAATATGAACGGTCAAACAGAAGCAATGTTTGAGAGCTGGAAAAATAAGTGGGAAAATTTAGATGATCAAGAGTTCCCTAAAATCGACAACTTGTTACATGCATTACGTGGTAATGTTGATCGTTTCCAATTTGGGAAAGCAACGATTGTAGAACAAGAAATTGAATCACATATTCATGGGGCAGATAAAATAATTGATCAAATTTTAGAAGAGTTAGATCATTTATTAAACAGCGAAAAACAAAGTAGCATTGAAATTGAACAACTTCAAGAGCAATATAAAACATCAAGAAAAACGCTACTAGCACATCAGTATTCATTTGGACCAGCGGCACGTCCACTTGAAGAACGTCTAGAATTATTTAATCCACAATTTGAAGATTATCACCAGTTAACAGATGCCGGAGATTATTTGAAGGCACGTGAAATTGTGGAACATTTGAATCGTGAAGGGCAAGAAATTTTTAAATTAATTTCAACAATTCCAGGGTTACTTAGAGAAATCCAAAAACAAATTCCATCAGATTTACAGGAATTGCGTTTAGGTCATAATGAAATGGAAGAGACAGGGTTCTTTCTTAAGCATTTGGAAATTTTAGAATGGATTCAAGCGACCGAGCTAGAATTAACAGAGCTAAAAGATAAAATTGCGGAGTTAGATATTGGTACGGCAGAGCTTCGCGTTCAAGAAATTCGTGAAGACATCGAACATTATTTTGATTGTCTCGAAGCAGAATATAACTCGAAAAAATATGTTGATCAGTATGTAACACCTGTAGGTACACGTTTACATGAAGTGCTATCGTACACATTAGCTACTGCTCGTGAAACAGAAGAAGTACAAAAGGGCTATCATTTAACGGGTGACGAAATTGCGACACCATTGAATTGTAAGCAAGAACTTGTAACCGTACAACAGCGCTATGAGACAATTGTACATGAATTAGAGGAGCATCAAGCGGCTTATACAATGGTAGAAGGCGAACTAAAAGAAATTGCAAATGATGCAGAGCGTATTTTTGAAGAGCAAGATGCATTTTCGGATCGTTTAAAAAATTTACGTATTGACGAAAATAATGCGTCTGATACGTTGAAGCAATTAACCGCAACACTGCGAGAGACGGAACGTCGATTACATAAGGCAAATATTCCAGGTATTCCAGATGACATCGAGTCTCGTTTGTCAGAAGCAGATGAACAATTGTTTGTTGCAAATCAAAAATTGAAAGCTGTACCACTTGATATGCCAGAAGTTTTTGAAGCAGTAAAAACTGCAGAATTAGCTGTTACAGAAACGACAAAGCATGTAGATAGCATGGTTGAAGATGTGAAGTTAGTAGAGCTACTGATTCAATATGGTAATCGCTACCGTACAACAAAGCCTGGTATGAATGACAGCCTAGTTGAAGCAGAGGATGCATTCAATAATATGCGTTATTCAAAGGCGCTTGAAATTGTTGCAAAAGCGGTTGAGAAAGCAGAACCAGGGGCGCTTAAAAAGATGGAAGAGTTAGTTGATGAAGTATTAAGTAAATAACCATTAATTAGTGCATCAGAATAAAAAATATCTGATGCACTTTTTTTATTGGTTCAAATTCCTGTTAAAGCACATTTTTTGTTATATAATATGTACTTAGCAAAAGACATATGTTTTTGTTAGAAGGAAGGAATTGACACAATGATTTATCTTGATCACAGTGCAACAACGAAGCCAAGCGCTGATGTCATGAAAGCATTCGTACAGGCAAATGAACGCTATTATGCCAATCCTGCGTCTCTTCATGAAATGGGCGTTGAAGTGAATATATTACTAAATCGTTCTCGTGAACAAATAGCAGGGCTTATTCATACAGAACCTGAACATGTTATTTTTACATCAGGTGGTTCAGAATCAAATAATTTTTTAATTAAGGGAATTGCACGCGCAAATACACATCGCGGAAAACATATTATCGTTTCAAGTATCGAGCATGCTTCTGTTTTAGAAACAGCTCGTGCATTAGAAAAAGAAGGATTTCATGTTGATTATGTTGATGTCGATAAGCACGGTGTTGTTGATCTAAATGATTTAAAAGCAAAATTAACAAAAGATACAGTTGTCGTAAGTATTATGCATGTTAATAATGAGATAGGTGCTATTCAACCAATTGAAGAAATTGCAAAAATTGTTCATGAGGGCAGTCGTGCATTTTATCATGTAGATGCTGTACAAAGCTTTGGTAAATTGCCAGTTTACTTTAACGGTGAATTAGGTCCAGATGCGATTTCTGTTTCTGGCCATAAAATTAATGGGTTAAAAGGAACGGGGATTGCAGCACTTAGAAAACGTACAACAATCGAAGCAATTATTCACGGAGGAGGTCAAGAAATGGGCCTTCGTAGCGGTACGGTGGCTGTACCACAAGATGTTGCAATCGCAAAAGCAGCTCGTTTGGCGGAGCAGCATCGCACTGAAAATGTGCAACAGTATATAAAATGGCGCAATGCAATCCACACATTTTTAGATCCTATGGAAGATGTGTATGTGCTTTCTTCAAATGAAGGAGCACCGCATATCGTATCATGCTCAATTCGTGGTATTAAAGGTGAAGTAATTGTAAATGCAATGCAACGTCAAGGCGTGATTGTTTCAACTTCAAGCGCTTGTCACTCAAAAGACAATCAAATTAGCCATGTTGTACAAGCGGTCGGGGTTCCAGACGGATTTGCACGTGGTGTTATTCGTATAAGCTTTGGGCAAGGTTTAACAGACGCAGATATTGAAAAATTTAAAGAGGCATTTTCAAATGTCGTGAAACAAGTAAGAGGAGAGATTAAAACCCATGAAATGGCATGAGATTTTAGTACGTTACGGTGAAATTACGACGAAAGGGCGTAACCGTAATCAATTTATTAATCGTCTACGCGATAATTTAAAAAGCACGTTCAAAGATTTAGAAGGTATGAAAATTCGTTTAGAGCGAGATCGTATGTATATTAGCAGTCCATCAGATGACGATATGAATGCATTAATTGAACGCTTACCAGATGTGTTCGGTATTCAATCATTTAGCCCCGTAGCAGAATGTGCAACGGATTTAGAAGCAATGAAAGCATTAGGTAAAGAAATTGTTGCAGATTTAAACTATGAAGGAAAATCATTCAAAGTGAATGTGAAGCGCTCATATAAAAAATTTGAATTAGAAACATATGAATTAAATCGTGTAATCGCAAGCCATGTATTAAGTGAATTACCAGGTATGACTGTTGAAATGAAAAATCCAGATATCGAATTACGTGTAGAAGTACGTGAAGAAGCCACATATATGTCAGTAGATGTGATTCCTGGCGCTGCTGGCTTACCTGTAGGTTCAAATGGTAAAGCCTTATTACTATTATCTGGTGGTATTGATAGTCCAGTAGCAGCTTATTTGATGATGAAACGTGGCGTAACAGTAGAAGCGATTCACTTCTTTAGTCCACCGTTTACAAGTGATCAATCGTTAGGGAAAGTAAAAGAATTATCACAAATTGTAAGTAAATTTGGGGGTAAAATTCGTTTGCATGTTATTCCTTTTACAGAAATTCAACAAACAATTCAACAAGCGGTACCTAAAAATGTCACAATGACTACAACACGCCGACTGATGATGCAAGTAGCAGATTTAGTACGGGAAGAGACAAAATGTAAAGCGCTTGTTACAGGTGAAAATTTAGGTCAAGTAGCTTCACAGACGTTGGATAGCTTAGCAGCGATTAACGCAGTAACAAATACACCGATTCTACGTCCATTGATTACGTATGATAAATTAGAAATTATCGATATTGCGCAAAAAATTGGTACGTATGAAACGTCGATTATTCCATTTGAAGATTGCTGTACAGTATTTACGCCGGCGAATCCAAAAACAAAACCTCGTATAGAAAAAATGGAATACTACGAAAGCTTTACAGATTTTGATGAAATGATTGCAAAAGCGGTGCGTAATCGTGAAATACATGATTTCCCTAAGAAAGAAGTCAAAGCAGACTTTGATGATTTACTATAAGAAAAAAACTTTTCCGGAATCTCTCGAATTTTTTTGAGAGATTTTTTGTGTTTTAAACAGAAAAATATTCCTTTTTCGAGAAAATAAATGTAAAATATAAATGTATAAAAATTCCAATAGTTTTTATATGACAAATGTTAGTACAAGGTACTAATGTTTAGTGTTAGTATGTGGTTAATTGATAAACGAATCGAGTTATTTATTAGGGGGAGTTCATATGGAACAAAAAGATCTTATCGCACCACAACGCTATAATTTAGCGGAGGAAATTCGTCGATTTGCAACTGGGGAAAACCGTACGGCACTAATTTATGAAGATGAAGCGGGCAACAAAAATCAGATTTCATATGATGATTTAGTAAAACGCGCTAACAAGGTATCACATGCATTACAAGCACAGGGGTTACAAAAAGGTGATGTCATGCTTGTTATGGTACCAAGATTGATTCAGGCATATACAATTTACCTAGCTGCCATTCAAGCAGGCATTGTTGTAATTCCAAGCTCTGAAATGCTTCGTGCAAAAGACATTGATTATCGCATTACACATAGCCATGCAAAAGCAGTGGTTGCGTATGCGCCATTAATTGATGAATTTGAATACGCTGAGCATGTGGAAGGTTTAAAAAAATTCACGATTGGTGAAGCAGAAGGATGGACAAATCTTTCAACGTTTGCCGATGACTTTAACGAAGACTTTGATGTGGCAGACACAAATAGCAAAGATACAGTCTTTCTTTCTTACACAAGTGGAACAACTGGTAACCCTAAGGCAGCGGTTCACACACATTCATGGGCATACGCGCATTTACGTACAGCATCACGTGCGTGGTTAGGTGCCGAAGAAGGTCGTATTGTTTGGGCAACAGCAAGTCCAGGATGGCAAAAATGGATTTGGAGCCCGTTTTTATCTGTATTAGGAACAGGTGCAATTGGCTTTATTTATAATGGTCATTTTGAGCCGAATAAATATTTACAACTACTACAAGATTATAAAGTCGAAGCATTATGCTGCACACCAACGGAATATCGTATTATGTCAAAAATCGAAAATTTAAGTGACTATGATTTAAGTCAGCTTCAAAGTGCTGTTTCAGCAGGTGAACCACTAAATATTGAAGTAGTAGATACATTCTTACGTGAATTTAATCTACTTGTACGTGATGGCTATGGTCAAACAGAAAATACATTACTAGTTGGAACAATGTTAGGTATGGAGCCTCGTCCGGGCTCAATGGGACGTCCGACTCCTGGGAATATTGTTGATATTATTAATGAAGACGGTGAACCTTGTTTACCAGGCGTTGTTGGGAATATTGCTGTCCATAAAACGACACCAGCATTATTTAAAGAATACTTTGAAGACCCAGAGCGTACAGCTAAACAATATATCGGTGATTACTACATTACGGGTGACCGTGCAAGTAAAGATGAGGATGGTTATTTCTGGTTTGAAGGTAGACGTGATGATATCATCATTAGTTCTGGTTATACGATTGGACCATTTGAAGTGGAAGATGCGCTTATAAAACACCCTTCTATCTCAGAATGTGCAGTTGTCGCAAGTCCACATGAATTACGTGGTGCGATTGTAAAAGCATTTGTTGTATTAAAAGATACAGCTCGCCGCGAAGACCCCACGTTTGTTAAAGAACTACAAAACTTTGTTAAAGAGCATACAGCACCATATAAATATCCTCGCGCTATTGAATTTTTAGATGAATTACCAAAGACAGCATCTGGTAAAATTCGTCGTATTGAATTGCGTGAAGCGGAATATCAAAAATAGTAACAACTAAAAAAGCAGGTTTGTGTTCTCTCACACATAAACCTGCTTTTTGCTATTTACTTTTGTGAAACCAACTCCCTATAATAAACACATTGATTTAAAAAGGGGATGCTTGAATGCAATATGATAAACAAGGAATGATTGCGGCATTTATTGCGTATGTTTTATGGGGGCTATTCCCACTGTATTGGAAAGCATTAACATATGTAGATAGTGCAGAAATTTTAGCGAGTCGCGTTATTTGGAGTTTTATTCTAACGCTTATTTTTGTTGTGATTTTACGAAAAGGCCATCAGTTAATTCGTGATGTGAAGGAGCTATGGCAGCATCAAAAAACATTTTGGACATTGGCTGTAGCAGCTTATTTAGTAACATTGAATTGGTTTTTATACATTTGGGCAGTCAATCATAATCACATTTTGGAAACAAGCCTAGGCTATTATTTAAACCCAATTGTTTCTATATTACTAGGCATCATTTTCTTAAAGGAGCGTTTAGCAAAAGCACAATTGGTTGGTGTCATAATAGCCGTTATTGGTGTTGCTATTATGATTATTAATTATGGTACGATCCCATATGTTTCATTTGGTTTGGCGCTATCATTTGGTTTTTATGGCTTATTGAAAAAGCGTATCCAATTAGATGCTACACGTGGTTTAGTTATTGAAACAGCATTTGTGTTACCTATCGCATTACTGTATTATGCTTATTTAGCAATTGAAGGAAAAATGTCATTTGGTATGGTAGACTTAAATACAACTGTACTTTTAATTGGCGGAGGCGCTGTAACAGCTATTCCACTTATTTTATTTGCAATGGGTGCACAAAAAATCCCGCTTTATCTTGTTGGGTTTATTCAATATGTCGCACCTACCATGACGTTGTTATTAGGCGTCTTTGTATATGGTGAATCATTTGGTTCTGTAGAGATGCTGTCATTTGGCTTTATATGGCTAGCGTTAATTATTTTCTCTGTATCAACAATTGTAGAGGTACGGAAGCATCATTAATTGAGAGGGGTTTATTGAATATGAATGCAAAACGTTGGTGGGCAATCGGGATTGCAATTTTCCTATTTGTTGCTTCAACTGGTATTACAGCGATGAAATCACTTATGGCTCAAGATTTTAGTGGGCAGTTGACATCATTGTTAGATGAATCAGAAGAGGAAACATTATTTGAAGAAAAAACAGTAGCATCGGGTAATTTAGATTCTCGTATTGCTGTATTAACAGTAGACGGTACAATTCAAGATACAGGAGATTCTGCATCTCTTTTATCTTCAGAAACATATAACCATCAAGCATTTTTAGAGCAACTTCAACAAGTGAAAGATGACGAAACTGTAAAAGGTATTATTTTAAAGGTTAATTCACCAGGTGGTGGAGTCATCGAATCAAAGCAAATTTATGAAGCAATTAAAGCAATTCAAAAAGATCGTAAAATCCCTGTGTATTCTTCAATGGGCTCAATGGCTGCGTCTGGCGGTTATTATATTTCAGCACCTGCAGATAAAATCTTTGCAGATGAAGAAACAATGACCGGTTCAATTGGAGTTATTATGCAAGGTGTTAATTATTCAAAATTAGCCGAAAAATATGGTATTGAATTTGAAACAATTAAAACAGGTCCATATAAAGATATTATGAGTGGCTCACGTGAAATGACAAAGGATGAACGTAAAATTTTACAAGATATGGTCAATGAATCATACAACCGTTTCTTAAATGTCATTGCAGATGGCCGTGATATGTCAAAAGCAGATGTGAAAAAATTGGCAGACGGTCGTATTTATAGTGGTTCACAAGCTAAAAAAGTAGGTTTAGTAGATGAGTTAGGCTATGAGGAAGATGCGATTGCTTCAATGAAAAAAGACTATGATTTAAAAAATGCAGAAGTATTTGAATACACAGCGAGCTCAGATTGGACATCGATGTTTGCAGTGAAAGTAAACTCCATTTTATCAGGTTCAGCTGATTCGCAAATAATCGGGAAATTATTAGCAAACTACAACAGTGCACCACGTATGATGTACTTATATGGTGAAGAGTAGGAGGGCGAATCATGGAGCAAACTTACGATACAACCTATGAAGCGAAGGTAGCGGGGTTTTGGATTCGTTTTTGTGCATATCTTGTGGACATTTTAATTGTTTGGGCTGTGTTGAAACTATTAATCGTACACAATTTATTTAGTATCACAGGTCTTGATAGTGTCACAGTGTGGGTATTTCAGTTAGAAGATATTGTAGCAGGTCTGTTATTTTATTTATATTTTGTCATCATGACAAAAATAAACGGTCAAACACTTGGAAAAATGATATTTGGGTTAAAGGTTGTTACGGATACAGGATTACCATTAACTTGGACGACTGTTATTGTACGAGAATGG
>ERZ808028.1744-NODE-1744-length-12143-cov-8.056274_pt1 | contig 12143 bp, 10 predicted proteins | sample MGYA00380184_ERZ808028 | MGnify/ENA primary metagenome ERZ808028 (study PRJEB31490, sample SAMN06133397) | mouse gut metagenome | isolation source: J8_1 | host: mice | place: China: Chengdu | collected 2015-05 ...
AGTTTCTGTTGCCGCTGGTATTGACTCAACAATATTTCAAAGGAGGTCTTTACATAATTGCTTACAATCCATAATGTACCCGGCGCTCTCCCTCACCCGCTCCGGCGGGTTATCCCGGGACAGTAGCAGGTCGGAGTAGCCGATAATGGGGGTCAGGGGCGTTTTGATCTCGTGGGCAAAGCTGGCGGCGAAGTCCTTTTCCCGCCGGGCGGCGGCCGTGAGCTGGGCCACCTGCTCCTCCAACCGCTCCGCCATGGTATTGAAGTCCGCTGACAGCATCCCAAGCTCATCCCCGCTGGTGACGGCCACTCGCTGGGCAAGCTCTCCCCCGGCCATTTTCCGGGTGGCGGCGGACAGCCGCTCCATAGGCCGCAGAATGAGGCGGGCCACTACCAGGGACAGCGCTCCCACCCCGGCGATGAGGGCCAGCATCATACCGGCAAAGCTGCGGTACTGGTCAGCCCTCTGGGCGAACAGGGCGGATACATCCCGGCAGTTCTCCAGATACACCGTATTCCCCATCAGGGCCAGGCCACTGGCCCCATGGAGGAGGGCGGCGCCCCCCGAGATCTGGACCAGCCGCCAGCCCCGCCGGTCCTCGGTCAGCGCCCCGGTGAGGGGAACGGCCTCCACACTCAGAACGTCGCTGCTCCCCAGGTTCCGCCCGTCGCCGTCGGTGAGGCGAAAGGCCACCGTCCGCCCCCCAGTGGTAATAACAATGGACCCGGCCAGCTGGGACAACTCCTCCCACCCCTCCACCACCCGACGGTCCAGCTCCCGGGACAGGGCGTAGCGCAGCATATCATTCTCCTCATACAGTGCCAGAACCTCCTGGTCGAAGGAGGCGCGGAACTGCCCGTCGATGAGCCAGAACCCGCCCACGGCGCAGGCCAGAACGGTGATGGACACCATGGAGCAAAATAGCTTCCAAAACAGTTTCATATCACACCTCCAGACGGTATCCCACCTTGTATACCGCCACCAGCCGCTTTTCCAGTCCCAGCTTTTTGCGCATCCGCTGGATATGCAGGTCCACCGTCCGGCTGTCCCCCAGATATTCGTCCCCCCAGACCCTTTCATAAATACGGTCCCGGTAGAGGGCCACGTTCTTATTCTGCACAAACAGTAACAGCAACTCATATTCCTTGGCGGTAAGGGCCACGGGAACGCTGCCCCGGCAGACGATCCGGGCGGCGGTGTCGATCTCAATATCCGGCGGCAGGAACAACACCCGGCCTGTCTTGCCGCATCGGCACAGCACCGTTTCCACCCGGGCCATCAGTTCCATCAGCTCAAAGGGCTTGGTGATGTAGTCCTCCGCTCCCAGCCGCAGTCCCTTCACCCGGTCCTCCACCGTCCCTTTGGCGGTGAGGAAAATGACGGGAACCTCCAGGGCGCGGCAGAAGTCCAGCACCGCATAGCCGTCCGCCCCGGGGAGCATGATGTCCAGCAACACCAGGTCGAAGGTCTCCGCCTCCAGCAGGTCGCAGGCGGCCAGGCCGTCGGAGGCCCAAGTGCAGCGGTAATCCGGCCCATCCAAAGCGGTGCGGATCAGGTTGGCGATGGCGCTCTCGTCCTCCGCGATCAGGATCTTGTTCATAGGCACACCTCCATGGAAGTATTATACACCTGCTGACCATCATTTTGGCATCAAAAAAGCACTTGTGGAACTGAGAATTTTTTGAATGGCAGTCGGAGACTATCTCGTTAAAAGTAGCGTAGGCAAGCAATGAGCGGCGATATCCTTTTGGATATTGCCGCTCGCTTGTTTGGGTTCCCCAAGCCCCGGACTGGCCGCTTCCGCATCCAGTCGAACACGCCTTCGGCGTGGCTCCATGCTTCGCATGACAAGCAGGGAATAAACGACGTCAGATTGGCCTAGAATGGCGCAAGAGGGTGTCCTTGGACGAGCGAAGCGTTTCAAACCGCATAAAGCGGTGATAAATCGGTAATCCATGCGGTGGTTTCTCAGGGTGCATAAATATGCTCTCCCGCGCCGCCGATTTGAAAGGATCAGCTCAACTTGGCAACAAGATGCCCAGACGGGCCCGTGCCGGCCCGCCTGGATGGGGTTTTGAGATAGGTCTGAAGGATACATCCCACCGACCTGTTCCCTGTTGGTAAAAAGCACCCGGCCGGGACGCTAGCGCCCCGGCTGGATAGTATACATTTTCTTTGTCCTTAATGGTACACCTCACTTTTTGGCAACCCTCGTTATGCCTACTTTTTGCGGGAAAATTAGTGGAAAAAGAATAAGGACAAACCAGTCAACCAGTTGCACCGCAAGGGTTTTCCGATTTGTCCTTATTATGCCATAAGGGCATTCCGCCGTTTACGCGCTACGCAAGGGTGGATGCGACGCAAAAGATATTCAAGCATGGCTGGGTCACAGCGACATCACCACGACGCTGAACGTGTATGGTCATGTGCTGGGTGGCGATATGGACAAGCTGGGGCAGGTAATGGATTCGTTACTTTTTAGACCAGATTGTGCTAGATAAAATTGGCCCCCCCAAAAGAGTACGGGACGTTTGCGGGACATTAAAAAGTTTTCCCTCAAAAAGTTTGTAAAAACAAGCCTTTTGAGGGAAAATGTGGCACGCCCGGAGGGACTCGAACCCCCAACATTCAGAACCGGAATCTGACGCTCTATCCATTGAACTACGGGCGCATATCATTTAATGCTTACGTATTATAGCAGGAAATTCTCCTGTTGTAAAGGGAGAAATTGAGAAAATTTGCCCAGACAAATTTTCTTGTGCATTTTGCTGGCCATAAAATCAATTGTCCACCTTGCTTTTTTCGCCGCAATTTGCTATGCTAAAGTGAACTTGATAAATTGACCATTGGGAGGAATTTACCATGATTGCAATACAAAATGCTCCTGTCCGCTGGCAAAATGGCCGTTTCGAGCCCGCTGAAGGCCTCCAGGGACGGGAGAGAACCATGACCTACACCATTCTCATGTCTCACAACTGTTCCAACAATGCGGACCGCCTGTCTATCCGCTTCGACGCCATGGCGTCCCACGACATCACCTATGTAGGCATTATCCAAACTGCCCGGGCCTCGGGGATGAAGGAATTCCCCCTGCCTTACGTCCTCACCAACTGCCACAATTCCCTGTGCGCTGTGGGCGGCACCATCAACGAGGACGACCACGTCTTCGGCCTGTCCGCCGCGCAAAAGTACGGCGGCGAGTTCGTCCCCGCCCACCAGGCCGTCATCCACTCCTACATGCGGGAACGGTACGCCGCTCCCGGAAAAATGATTTTGGGCTCCGACTCCCACACCCGGTACGGGGCCTACGGCTGCATGGCCATCGGCGAGGGCGGCCCGGAACTGGCCCGGCAGCTGCTGAAAAAAACCTATGACATCGCCTATCCCAGGGTGGTGGCCGTCTATCTTACCGGAGCCCCTCGGCCTGGAGTGGGGCCCCAAGACGTGGCCCTGGCCCTGGTGGGGGCCGCCTTCAAAAATGGCGCGGTGAAAAACGCTGTTATGGAGTTCTTCGGCCCTGGTGTGGCCAATCTGTCCATGGACTACCGGGCGGGCATCGACGTGATGACCACCGAGACCACCTGCCTGTCCTCGGTGTGGCAGACCGACGGGCAGACCAAGACCGCCCTCACCCTGCTGGGCCGGGGGGACAGCTACAAAGAGATGGCCCCGGCGGAGGGGGCCCGCTACGACGGCGTGGTGACGGTGGAGCTGGACAAGGTGGAGCCCATGATAGCCCTGCCCTTCCACCCCTCCAACGCCTATACCATCCGGGAATTTAAGGCCAACATGGCCGACCTGCTCCGCCAGGTGGACGTGGACGCCGCCCAGCAGCTAGGGGTGAAGAACGCCCCGTCCCTGGTGAGCAAGATTGTCAACGGTCGGTTTGTGGTGGACCAGGGGGTCATCGCGGGCTGCTCCGGCGGCACATACCAGAATTTAAAACGGGCGGCTGAGATTTTGAAAGGCTGTTCCACGGGCTCCGGGGCTTTTTGGCTGTCCTGCTACCCCGGCTCCATGCCCATCAATCTGGAGCTGACCCGCAACGGCTATATCGCCGACCTCATGGCGGCGGGGGCCTCCATTCGCTCCTGTTTTTGCGGACCCTGCTTCGGAGCCGGGGACGTGCCCGCCAACGGAGCTTTCTCCATCCGCCACTCCACCCGAAACTTCCCAAACCGGGAGGGTTCCAAGCCGGTTGACGGTCAGATTTCCTACGTGGCCCTCATGGACGCCCGTTCCATCGCCGCCACCGCCCGGATGGGGGGCGTACTCACCGGGGCGGACGAACTGCCCCCCGAAATCATCCCTGCCGACCAGGCGGACGAGCAGTGGAACTATGACGATTCCGCTTATAAATCCAGAGTGTACTTCGGCGCGGGCAGGCCCAAACCCGAGACAGAGCTGGTCTTCGGCCCCAACATCGCAGATTGGCCTGAGCAGATTCCCCTGCCGGAGGACCTGCTGCTGACGGTGTGTGCCGCCATCTATGACCCGGTGACCACCACCGATGAGCTGATTCCCTCCGGAGAGACCTCTTCCTACCGCTCCAACCCCTTGCGGCTGTCCGAGTTCGCCCTGTCCCGGAAGGACCCCCAGTACGTCCCCCGAGCCAAGACCATCCAGGCTGTGGAAAAGCTGCGCCGGACCGAACCCGATGCACCCCAGGTCCGAGAGGCGCTGGAGGGCTATGACCCATTCAAAACAGGGCTGGGTTCCCTGGTAATGGCTCTGAAGCCCGGCGACGGCTCCGCACGGGAACAGGCCGCCTCATGCCAGCGGGTGTTGGGAGGCTGCGCCAATATCGCTGAAGAGTACGCCACCAAGCGCTACCGCTCCAATGTGGTGAACTGGGGGATGCTGCCCTTTGTGGCCGACGGACTCCAGAAGCTGAACCTCCAGCCCGGAGACCGAGTCTATATCCCGGGCATCCGGACCCTGCTGGAGGGGGACGGAGAAACCATTCAGGCCACCGTCATTCAAGCCGGGGATGACGGCCCCACCGCCCGGACCGTCACCCTGTCCCTGCCCGGCCTGACACGGGAGGAGCGGGCCATCATCCTGGCTGGGTGTCTCATCAACTATTACGCGCAATAATATCCCGCTCTGGGACCCGCCGCAGACGGGTCGCGCTTTGCGCAGCAAAACCTTAACCATTACGCGAAATCAGCGCCAAGGGTGGAGGGAAATCCCTCCGCCCCTTCAAACTTAAAAATCAATTCATAGACATGCCGCCGCTTTTGTGCTATGATGGGATACACAGACAAAATACCCCGGATTCCGACATGACTTTATGGAGGTGCGCCCTATGCGGATAAAACGGTATGCCGCCCTGTTCCTGGCGGCGGCGCTGGCCCTGTCCCTGGCCGGATGCGGCATGAACGAGGACAAAAACAACAAGAAGGATGGCAGCATGACCATTCAGCCCGCCCAGCTCAGCCAGGAGGAGACCGACCTGCTGGAACTGCTGGCGATCCAGGCGGACAATTACCGCATATTCGACTTTCAATTGAAGGAGAACAGCGGCGTACAGAGCATGAGCCTGACCATCTATGAGCTGACGGAGGGGGAATGGCAGTCGATTGCAAAGTCTAAAAAGGCTTTCACCGACACGGAGGGACGCATCGCTCTCACTGTGGGTAAGGTCACCGACGGGGTGACCACGGCGGTGCAGAGCGCCTCCGGCGGCGGCTCCAACACCTACACCCCTATACCGGGGGACGACGTATCCGGCATGGCCTTTGCCACCTCCAAACTGTCCGGGGCCACGGCCATCGAGCTGGACCAGGAAATCCCTCTGATGCTCCAGGTGGCCACCGCCAAAAGTGAATTTACCACCTATGAAGTGGACTATTTCGGTATGCCCCGGGAGTTGGCCAAGCACGGTTATGAGCACGTCTACGCTGTCACGGTAACATTCAGCGAAAAGACGCCGGCCCAGTTGGACCAGGTCCCGCCCTCGTCGGAACCCTCTTCCGCCAGCTGAACACAAAAGCCCCCCTCCGCCTTGAGCAAACCCAGTTTTGCTGGAGCTGTTCACACAGTCGGAGGGAGGCTTTTTTGCCTGCATTTATTGTGTCGCGCCCGTTTGAAGCGCGGACTGCGCAGGTTTACTGAAAACAGGGAAGTTTAAACCACGGGGAAATGCGGTCAGAGCGATTCTGTGCCAAGCTTTTCCAACCGCTCCCGCTCCGCCTGACTGAGCCGGTGATAACTGGGGGCCATGGCCGCGGCGGACACCAACTTGTCTGCCTGGGCCAGTTCCAGAGCACACCGGGCCACACCCCAGGCAGTTTGATACTGTAGGTGCGGGGGCGTCAAGATGTAGGGAAGACCTTGTGCCGCTAACGTTTTCCGGAGCAGGCAAGCGCCGTCTCCCACCAGGGTTTGGGGCCGGCCCGAAATTCGTATTTCCTCTGCCAGCTGGTCCAGTCCAATGGCCCTGTCGTCGGAGAGACGGGTCAGCCTTCCATTTTCCGCCTGAAACCGGGCGCAATACACCTGATTTCTCCTGGCGTCCATGGCGCAGCAGATCTCACCCCCCATATGGGCACATTGCCATGCCATAGATTCCAGCGTAGAGCAAGGAGCGCAGGGCTTGTCTCCCGGCCAGGCCAGCCCTTTGGCCGCCGCCACTCCGATGCGCACGCCGGTGAAGGATCCCGGTCCTGCCGCCACCGCCACCACATCCATCTCATCCAGGGTGAGGCCGGTGTTTTTCAACAGGTCGGACACCATGGGCATCAGGGTGGCGGAATGGGTCAGCCCGCTGTTTTGAAAGGACTGGGCCAACAGCCGCTCGTCCTCGGCTACCGCCACGGAGGCCGTGATGGCCGAACTCTCCAACGCGATGATCTTCATAGCTCCACCCCCTCTATCGTGATCACCCTGTCGTCGTCCCCATCTCCCCGGACGATGGACACCCGGACGGCGTCGTCTTCTATGGCCTCGGCTACATTCTCGCTCCATTCTACGGCGCACACGCCCCCTCGGGCCAGATAGTCCTCCCAGCCAATGTGGAAAAGCTCGTCGGCGCTGCCCAGCCGGTACATGTCAAAGTGGAATAGCGGCAGGCGCCCCCCCTCATATTCGTTGACGATGGTGAAGGTTGGGCTGGTTACCCGTTCTTCAACCCCCAGAGCGCGGGCCATGCCGGACACAAAGGCGGTTTTGCCTGCCCCCAGGTCTCCTGTGAAAGCCACAACCCGGCCTCCGGAGAGGGAGTTGGCCAGCCGGGCCCCCAATGCCTCGGTTTCCTCCCGGTTGTGGGTGAAAAAATCCATTTGCAGTCACTTCCTCAATTTGATGGCAGCCGTATGGGCGGTCCTGCGTTCCACACCAGCGGCTTTTCAAGCGTTAAGATTTCAAAAACTCTTGCAAATGAGTATAGCATATTTTCCGCCGGTGTGCTATACTCATTTGCAGTTTTTATCACAGAGAGGAGGCCGCGCCTTGCAGCCGGTGCGCACACTCAAAGAGTTTTTCAGGAAAGGCGACGTGATTCTGCTGGGGCTGTGTATATTGGCCAGCCTCATGGGGCTGGTACTCATCTACAGCGCCACCCGGTACGATCGCGACCTCCACAACTATGCTATGAAGCAGGCCCAGTTCATCTGCATGGGCGTGGTGGCCTATGTGTGGGTCACCTTCATCGACATCGAGTACCTGATGGAGAAATGGTGGTGGGTGTTCCTGCTGCTGGGGCTGTTCGTCATCGCCCTCATCCAGCCCTTCGGCCGGATGGCCGGCGGCAACAAGAGCTGGGTGTTCCTCCCCATCCCCCACTTCCCCGGTTTCCAGCCGGGAGAGATCGCCAAGCTGTCCTTCATCGTCGTGCTGGCCTGGATGATCAACAAGGAGCGGCCAAGGGGCCTGGGCCGGTTCCCCGCCATCGTGAAATACGTGATCCTCACCGGGGTGTTCGCCGGTTCTCTGGCGGTGCTGTCCGGCGACTGGGGCATGGTGATCGTCTATCTGTTCATTTTTGTGGCCATGGCCTGGGTGGCCGGGGTGAGCAAGTGGTGGTTCATCGGGGTGGGCGTGCCCATGGCGGGGGCGGTGGTGTTTTTGTGGCACTTCATCCTCCCCCGGATCGACAAACTCTGGAACGACTACCGCGTCATGCGCTTCCGGGTGGTGGTGGAGCACTGGAAGGGCAACAATCTCGACCCCCGGGGCCAGGGCTGGCAGCAGAACCAGACCCTGGCCGCCATCGGCTCGGGCCAGCTCACCGGAATGGGATGGCTCAAGGGGGTGAAAACCCAGTCCTATCGGGAGGACGCCCTGAACGCCCGGCACACCGACAACATCTTCGCCGTGTGCGGCGAGGAGTTTGGCATGATTGGCTGCTGCATGGTGCTGCTGGTGCTGCTGTTGATTATTCTGCGGTGCGTGTGGGTGTCCCGGCGGGCCAAAAGCCACATGTCCGCCTATATCTCCATGGGCATTGCCGGGATGCTGATGATCCAAACCATCATCAACGTGGCCATGACCCTGTATGTGGGACCTGTTATCGGTTTGACCCTGCCCTTTATCAGCTACGGGGGATCGTCCACCCTGACGCTGTTTATCGCTATGGGGATTGTGTCCGGCATTAAAATGCGACCGCTTCCCAGTTGGCTGAAAGACCGGAGCCAGCTTTAGAAGCTGTTCAGCTCGCCCGCAAACCGAATGTACAGCTGTTCCCGTTTTACTTCCCCATATTCCCACAGAAGGGCCAGCACCTGTTCCGCGCAGTCCGGCGGAAGTTTTTTCTCTTGCAGGCATAGCACCAGCCCGTTGAGCGTTCCCCCCTCATACAGCTCCACGCTCCGGCCCCAACGCCCTCCCGCCGGACCGAAAGCGGCGGTCACATCCGCCCCTGCTGCGGGGGGATTCACCGGCAGGCCGAATTTTGCCTGGAGATAACGGGCATAATCCTCCCCGCCGGGAACGTCGATGAGCAGTCCACGCACTTGACGGCAAAGCCGTTCCGCTGCCTCCATGAGCTCCAGGCACAGCCGGGGCCCGGACAGGGCCACGCGTCCCCGTTCCGGGGGAATCCCCTGCGCCTTCAATGCCCCGAGGGCCAGCACATCCGCACATCCCCGGCGAAGGGGAAGCACGTCCACCGGGCGCAGCAAGGCAAGCCGGTCACCATAGGGGAAGTCCGCATCCAGGATTACCCGGCCCGCCTTCGCACGGACCAGGGCCCGCTCCGCACGGCGGATGCGCCGTTGAAGGCGCCAGCCCGCCAGCCCCTCCGGTTCATGAACCACCGCCCGAAGGGCGGGCAAGGGACCCAGCCACCCTTTTTCCAATCGAAAGCGGCCCTTTTCCCGTCGGAGCACCAGCCGACCCACCATGACCATCACCTCACCGACACATATGCGGCGAAACTGCCGGAAATGCGGCAAATCGAGCCTTGCATTTTTCCACATCCAATGATATAATCCACTCAATTTGAGCCTTGCGGCCGTTGCTTGTCCCCTCGAAACCGCAGGGAACACCCCAAATTATATGGAGGTCAAATCTTATGTCCATCAAAATCACTGCCACCAGCACCTGTGACCTGCCTGTCGAACTGCTGGAGCGGTATCAGATCACTATGGTTCCCCTGTATATCTCCTTCGGCGGAAACACCTATAAAGACGGCTTAGACGCCAGTCCGGAGGATATCTTCCGCCATGTGGAAGGCGGAGGGCAGCTCCCGACCACCGCTGCGGTTAACATCGCCGATTATCAGAAATTGTTCGCCGAACTCTCCCCCAAGTACGACAGTGTGCTGCATATTACCATTGGCAGCGAATTCTCCTGCTGTTATCAAAACGCTCTGGTGGCTGCGGAGGAATTTCCCAATGTCCATGTGATGGACTCTAAGAACCTTACCGTAGGCCAGGGCTTTCTTGCCGTTGAGGCGGCTGAGGCAGCCCAGCGAGGCGACAGCGTGGAGGACATTTTGACCATGTTGGAACGGATGGCCGGACAGGTGGACACCACCTTTGTAGTGGACAAGCTGGACTACCTGGCTAAGGGCGGTCGCTGCTCATCGGTGGTGGCGCTGGGGGCTAACCTGCTGAAGCTGAAGCCCTGTATTGTGCTGGCGGATGGAAAAATGACAGTGGGGAAAAAATACCGGGGAGCTTTTGAAAAGGTGCTGTCCGACTATGTGCTGGATCAGCTGGCGGGAAAAAACGTAAATCAGGACCGGATTTTTGTGGTCCATACCCGGTGCAGCCCGGAAGTTCCTGAGGCCGTATGTGATATGGTGCGGCAGTTTGGTTTCCGTGAGGTGGTTACTGCGGTGGCGGGGTGCACCATATCCTGCCATTGCGGACCAAACACGTTAGGAGTTATCTTCCTCAGAAAGTGATGCGAGCCGCCCCAATATGGGTTTTTGCAAATGTCGAGCGTAAATGCGAAAGAATACAAAAAATTTTGACCGTGTCAAATCAGGGCGGCGACGCACGAGTGATGTCAATATGAGACAACACTTTTTTCAAATTTTCTAAATCCGTGTATTTGCAAGGGGTTCAGGGTTTTTGTAAAAACCTGTTTGTATAAAACGAGTGATTTATATTAGGGACAACATCCAACATTATTCCCTAAAATCGTGTGTTTTCAATGTTTTTCGCCACGAAACCATCTTGAACTTTCAGTATGTTGTCCCTATTATCACTCACACGTCATATCCGGGATGTTAAAGGCTTCCTTGTAATTCCACATGATGTTAATGATCCCGTCCGGATATACTGTAATACTCTGGACAAATTCTCTTAAAAGTTCCGGTGTTGATTCTTGAATGCGGATGTGCCGACACAACGGATTGGCTGCCTGAAGCATGGATTCAATGGACTTGGCCTCAGTGTTTAACTGCTCCAACTGCTTTGACAGCAGCAGCACCTGTATGCCGGCCTCCGGCTTCATCCGCTTTGGCTGCCGTTTTTCTTTGCAGGATCGCTTCCTTTGACAGATTGCCACTGATGTATGCTTCATAATCACGCATCACCTGCGTCTGATTCTTTTCAACTCTCCGCTTTTGCTTTTGCAATTCACTTTGAAGGGAAGCCTGTTCCGAAAGGGTTCCTTTTCGTACAGCCTTCGCGGTCTGCACTTTTGTATCCACCACAGCACACTGACTTTGAATCGCCCGCAGGATTACCTCAGCCAACCGCTTCTCTTGTATGTGCACATTCGCGCAGTTCGTATCCGGTGCGTATCTTGCCGTAGCGCATCGAAATGTTTGATTGCTTCTGCGTCCTTTGTGCAGCTTATTTCCGCAGCAGCCACATTTCAGATAAGAAGAAAACAAGCTGGAGGGACCCTGTGATTTCGATTTTACATTGCTCTTAATAACTTTCCTGGATTGGAAAAATATTTCCCGGCTTATGATTGCTTCATGTGTATCAGGAATTACAAGCTGTTCATCTTCCGGCAGCAGCTTTACCTGGTCGCTTCCAACCCTTACTACATGGGACTTGAAGGGAACCGTATCACCCGTATAAATTCGGTTGATCAAAATGTTTTTTACAGAATCAAATGACCAGTACAAACTGACCCGATAATTTCCCCGAACATTCTTCAGATACATAGATGGAGTTTGAATTCCATCTGTATTCAAACGACGGGCAATTTGCGTTACCGTAATACCATCAGATGCCCATTGGAAAATCTTCTGCACCACCTCGGCCGCTTCAGGGTCTACCTCGATGGTGTTTTTCTTCTCTCCTTTCCTGTAACCGTAGGGAACCGCTCCGTAAACGTATTCCCCATTCAGCTTCTTCATATCGACAGTGCTTTTAATTTTCCTTGATATATCCTTGCTGTAAAGTTGATTAATCAGATTGCGGACTGCCAACTGCAAGCCCCCAGTAGATTCCCCATAAGCGCGACTGTCATAGTTGTCGTTGATGGAAATAAACCGAACATCGTATGCGGGAAAGACAAACTCCAGAAAATGTCCCGCTTCAAGATAGTTTCTGGCAAACCGGGAGAGATCCTTTACAATGATCGTTTCTACTTGTTCTGTCTCTACCAGCTCTAAAAGGCGTGCCGCTCCTGGGCGGTTAAAAGGCAGCGTTAGATAACGATACTTCTCAAAACACAAGAAAATCAATGGGTATGGACGGCAGGCAAGCATGGTATGTATGAAACAAAAAAGCGGT
>ERZ808028.1746-NODE-1746-length-12125-cov-9.175880_pt1 | contig 12125 bp, 19 predicted proteins | sample MGYA00380184_ERZ808028 | MGnify/ENA primary metagenome ERZ808028 (study PRJEB31490, sample SAMN06133397) | mouse gut metagenome | isolation source: J8_1 | host: mice | place: China: Chengdu | collected 2015-05 ...
CTCATAGAACCGGCTCCGGCTCTCGTTGTCCCCCCGGAGGCGGGCCGCCACGTTCATGCGCATGTACAGCCCCTGTGACAGCTGCTTTTGGGTGAGCAGCTTGTACTGGAATTCCTCCTCCCACTGGGTCACGTGGGGCTGGAGGGTGGAGACCACAAAATCCAGCTGCTGCTGCTCGTTGGAGTTATAGGCCTGCTTGCCGCTCTGGAGCATGTACTGGGGGACGCCGGTGAACCGGCTCACCTCCTCCACCGTAAAATTTCGGCTCTCAATGAACTGGGCGTCCCTCTGGTTCAGGCCGATGGGGGTGTAGGTCATGTCCCGGTCCAGCACCGCCACCTTGAACATGGAATCTGAGGCATACCGCTGGAAGGACTCCTTGATTTTGTCCCGCCCCTCCTGGCCCAGGTCGGTGTCCACCGATACGATGCCGCTCATCCTGGCCCCGTTCTGGTAGAACTTTTTGGCGTACCGCTGGGCTCCGGCATCGGCGGCGATGGCGGCTTTGGCCAGGGCCAGCATTCCTTTGCCATACAGCCCGTCGTAGGTGTCAAAGAACACGATCACCAGCTCCGAGGGGGCGAAGGTCTTTGTCAGGCCGTCCACGGTGAAGTCGTACCACAGCTGGCCGGTGTCCGGGTCCTTTCGGATGGTCCGACCCTCGGTGGGCAGGGGGATCAGGTCGGTGATCCGCCCTCGCCGGTCCCGGAATATGCCAAGATAGCCCTCCCCATGCCAGAACGCCTGACTCATGAGGACCTTCCGGCACAGGGCGGGGCCCATCCTGGCGTTGGGCCGCACCTTCAGCAGATAGTCCAGCTCCGGCACGTCCATGGGATAGCGCCCGCCGTCCCGCCGCTGGTAGACGGCCATGGGCATGACGCTCATGGCGTTGGTGAGGATGCGGTGGGCGGCGGCGATGGGGGACTCCTGCTCCGCCGCGCGCTGGTTGGAGGGCAGGTCCTCCCCGGCGAAAAAGGTCCGCTGAAACCAGCCCTGGACCTGCTCCCAGTCCAGCTCCCGCACCTCCGCGCCGTTCCGGGGCCGGGAGGCCATGGCTTTGGATACAATCATCCCATCACCACCTGTCCCGGGCCCTGCCCACCAGGACGCCATAGCCCAGCAGGCAGGCCCCCGCCACGGCCAGGGCCGCGCTGCACCCGAAGGCGGTGGCGGCGGAGGCGGTGAAGCAGACGCCCGCCGCCGCCATCAGCAGGTCGTCCAGATACAGCCCCAGCAGGGCCGGCAGGCTGGACCAAAAATTTTTCCACTTTGTCATGTCAGATCCCCCAGTCGTCGGATAGCACATGCTCGTTGATGTCGCTGTCCGGGGGCCGCTTCACCAGCACCCGGGCCAGGGCGTTCATCACCGCCGCCACGGGGTCGATGCGTTCGGTGTCGTCCTTGTGCTTTTTGGACAGCTTGATATCCCCGTAGTTGTTTTGAATTTCAATGGCGTTGGCCAGGCACCACATCAGCAGCGGCGACTCCTCCAGCACAATCCTTCCCTGGAGCAGCAGCTCCCGGAAGCCCTTCACCGCCAGGTTCTGCCCCGCGCAGGTCTGGGCCACCTCCACGCAGAAGTCCTCGCTGTTGCGCTCCTGGTTCATTTTGATGGCCAGATCAGTGGCGTTGTGGCCGTCGTAATCCACCTCGTCCACCTTCCAGCCGTGGTCTCGCCCGCCGGCGCAGATCCAGTTGTCCACATAGCTGTTGTCCGTCACATCGCCGGGGGTAAGGGTGCAGTACCCGTCCCTGGCCCAGGCAATGTAGGGCACCCGGTCCGTCTTCTCGTGGCGGTCCGCCCCGCCCTCCGGCATGAAGCCGTGAGCCTTGATGGCAAACCGCCCGTCGGGCAGGGGGAACACCGCCCCCGCCCCGGACAGGTCGATGCGCTTGCCCAGGTCAAAGCCGCAGTGGCAGTGGAGGCCGTCCGTCAGGGCGGCGAACTCCTCCCGGCCCACCTGGGCCGCCTTTGCCAGCGCCATGCAGTGCTCGTCCAGGTAGCGGTTGACGCTGCCCGTCTGCCACAAGCACAGCCGCCGGGTGAGAAAAGCCCGGATTTTATGAGGGTCCCGGGAACCGTAGGCCTCCCGGTGTTCATCCCGGATTTCCCTCAGAAGAGGGGCGCTATACTCGTTCGGGTAGCGCAGGCAGGGGTTTGCCTTGAGCCACGCCCCCTCGTCGTGGGGATTGTCTCCGTCGTCCAGCTCCCGTATCATGACGAAGTAGCTCTCGTTCTGCTCCACACCTTCCAGGACGTGCTTGGCGTAGCTCTCCTCGGTATAGCAGGGCTTGGACTGGGCGTCGTCCCCGGCGGTGGTAATCACGTCCAGCAGGGCCTGGGGCCGCTTGCCAAAACTGTTTTTTCCGATTTCGTAGATTGCGGGGGTGGGATGGGCGTGGTACTCATCCACCACGAAATAGGACGGGGCTCCGGAGTCTTTGTTTTTCGTGTCTTTGGACAGGGCCCGCATGTACCCGCCCCGCTTGCGGTGAGTCACTGGGTTGGAACGGGGGACGATGAGCCGCTTGGCGATATCCGGGCTGGCCAGGGCGATCTTTTTCGCGTCGCCGAACACCCGCATGGCCTGGCCCCGGTCCACGGCGGCGCACTCCACCTCCGGCTCCGCCTCGAACACCGCCAGCTCCGGGTGGTAGGGCGGGTACATGGCGTCGGCGCACATGTGGTACAGCGCCTGGCCGGACTTCTCTGTGGACTTGAAGTTTCCCCGGGCCCGCTTGTTGTAGGTCCTGGAGAACCGCCGGGCACCGGTGTCCCGGTCCACCCATCCGTAGGTGCAGCCCAGGTCGAACACCTGCCAGGGCTGGAGCCGGATGGGCTGGCCCGCCTCCACCCCCCGGCTCTGAACACAGTGGGAAAAGAATCGGATGATCCGATCCGCCCTGGTGGTGTCGAAGATGTACGGGAACCCGTCCGTCCCCTGCCGCCGCAGGTCGTCCAGGTGCCTTTGACAGGCCAGCACCTCGTACTTACAGCACTGGGCCCGCAGCCTCCCCTGGGTCACCTGCTTGGCGTAGACGCTCACCGGGTGGTGCAGCCCGGACTTCCACCGCTCGGCCATGTCAGTCTCCAAACAGGTCGTCCGCCTGCTCTGAGGCGGCGGACGCCCGCCTCTGGGCAAGCCGCACCCGCCCGGAGGGGGTCAGCCCCAGCTTCTCAGCGTACTGGAGGATGTTCCGCTCCAGAGCCTGGAGCTTGCCGGTGAGGGCGTCCAGCTTGGCCGCCGCCTCCACCAGCTCGTCCGGGGTCATGGCGGGCGCGGTCATGGCGGAGTCCTCCCACTGCCGGTCGGACATGGCGGTATCCTTTTTGCGCCGTTTGGCCCCTGCCTCCACCGAGCCCTGAACGCCAAGCCGGTCCATGAGCTGACTGATCAGCAGGGTGGTCTGGTCCCGCCGGGCCAGCATGGAGCAATACCCCGCCAGCACCGTGGAATCCAGATCGTCCAGCAGCACCAGCCCCTCCATCTGTTTCAGGATCTGGTTCCAGTAGGCGTTGGCCCGTTTGCTGGCACTGACGATGGCGGGCTTTTTCAGCTTGGCTTCCCTGCCCCGGTCGGGCAGAACCGCCGCCTCAGCCTGTTCCCGCGCCTCGCGCTCCTCCTTGGTCAGGTGCTTGGACATATTTTCAGTTGGCTTCGCCGCCGTCGGCACGCTCTCACCTCCAGGCTCAAACGCTGATCGGGGAATTTTTCTCACAAACACCGGGCCACGCGGTCTTCCGCCTCCTTCCCCAAAACTTTTTTGGGGTGGGGGGGTGGTCCCGTAGGGACCAGGGCCTGAACGCCGCCTGGCCGCTGAGGGCGTAGAGGCAGACACGCACCGCCGCAGACGGGCGGGCGTAGCTTCCGGCGAAAATCAGCCCTGCATTTCCCGACGTTTCCGCCACAAATCCGCCATGGTCTTGCGGGAGTGGCAGGTGTGGCACAGGCTTTGCAGGTTGCCCCGGTCGGTGAACAGCGCCCAGTCCCCCTTGTGGTCCCGGATGTGGTCCACGTCGGTGGCCCAGGTGCGGACACCGTGCTTGCCGCACTCCTGGCAAAACGGCTCCCGCAGGAGCTGGCCGGGGCGGAGGTCGTCCGTCCACACCGGCAGGCTGTACCAGCCGTGCCAGGAGGCGGACTCCCGCCGTGGGGCCTGCTTGGGCTTGTGCTTGGGACACCAGCCCTCCCGGCTCAGCTCAGGACAGCCGGGATGCCGGCAGGGGCGCAGGGGCTTGCTGGCCATGGGCTTGCCACCTCCACGGGCAAAGCAAAACAAAAACGCCGGAGTCCATCACGCAGCCTTACGGCTGGTCATGGGCTCCGGCGTTCAACGCTCTGGCCTCTGTCGATATCCAGGATAATCTCCGTTTTGCAGTCCCGGCAGAATACCGGGAGAGCTTTTGCCACCGTGTCCGGCTTGATCCGAATCATGCGGCGGTTCCGCTTGCAGACTGGACAGGTCACCCATCCGTCCACTACTGTCAGTTTACCACAATTCTCCTTGTCCCGCAATACCTTTCCCTCCATTTCTACAACCCCTCCCCAATTATTAAGAGTGGTTTCAAGGTCAAAAATTATTAAGACTATCTAATTTTCGCTTTCTGCCCAACGTATAGCTGTACTCCGGCGGATGCTCCTCCTCAAACAGGAGATACCGCGCCCCAACGCAGTCCGAGAACCCAAAGGGATTCTTTTCCGAAAACTGCACGTAGTCCACCGCCCCGGGCGGCTGGGCCAGCGTCACGCTGTCCGACGGAATCTCGATGTACTCCACCTCGTACTTGGACAAATTCCGGCTGGCCCGCCAGGACCGTTCCCCAGGCCGGGCCCGCCCAAACTCCCGGGCCTCCTTGGTCAGGTACTTGGCCAGCTCCCGGTAATAGTGAACGTCCACCGGCTCCGCCCGGACGTAGCCCCCTCCGCCCCAGAGGCTCCGCAGCTCCTCCAAATCGCCGGGGCCGGCGCCGTTGAGCACTGCATGGTGGTGAAGGCGCTTGTCCTCCAGCGGACCGTCATCGTCAAAATACGCTTCGATGTTGTCACGCTCTGCATGTTCACGACGGCTCCGCGCTTCTCTTCCGTGCCAGCCCTCTGTCACATAGATGTACCGCAGCTCCTCCCCCCGCCTTCGCCGCGCTGCTCGAAGCTTGCGGACAAATTTCTGGAATTCTTTATCCGCCGCCCTCTTGTCCGGGGGGAGGCGGGCATCATCATAGGTCAGGGTGAGCACCAGGTCCCGGCGGCCAAAATTGGCGGCCAGCTGGAGTTCGCATTCCCGCCAGGAGCACTTGTCGTTGTAGAACTGCTGGGCGGCGCAGGTGGGACGGCAGCGGCCCGACCGCCGCCGCCCCGGCTCCCGCTCCGGGACGGTCCCGATGACCTCCACGTGGAGCAGCCCAGCTTTGATGTGTTTGATTGCCCGGGGCAACTGCTCATTCCTCCTTCATCTTCATCTGCTCCTCCTCCCGGACCTCCACCTGGAGCACCCGTACGTCCCTGCCCAGATGCTCCAGCGCCATGACCACAGCCTCCTTGACGCCGATGGCCTCGTCCGGCGCGGCGTCCTCCACGGCGACGGCCAGAAGAAGGCCGCTCACGGGGAGGGGTCCTCCGGCCCATCACACCGCTCAAACGCAACGACCCACACCCAGGGATTGGCTGCCCAGCCGTAGAGGGCACGGTCGGCTTTTTTGATGGTGCTGTTCCATGTCTCCACAAATCCGACTGTTGCGGGTTCATGCTCAAACGCCTCAAACCCCTCTGCTATTGCTTGCTCCTCTGTGATCTCCTGCAACCTCTCCACCTGTACACCCGTCACCCGAAGAAAGATACGCGCGGCCTCCCGGGGCATGTGGATGGAGGGACGCCATTTGTAATCTGCTGTTTTCAGGTCAACCGCAATCCCAGTCTCGGTATCTTCTGCATCCCAGTGCATCGGCATATCAGCCTTGTAAAGAATGGGCCACCCGGTTTCGCTGGGGTCACACCACGTCTCCCGCACATACAGGGTGTCGCCGGGGAGGTAGGAAGACTTAATCGCACGGCACTTATCATCCCCGGCAAAACATCCAAGCCAGTATTTTTCATCGGGAATGGGGATAGGCGCCCCCTCTGGTTGTGGCTTCACCACTCTCCGCGTCACCGTCTTTCGGCCCTCCAGAATGGCGCGGACCATGTCGGTATTGAATAGGATTGGTTTCATGTCGGCTTTCATGGGGCCCCGCTTTCCGGCCTGCGGCGGTAGGCCTTGTATGGATACCCTTCGTCCCATTCCTCTAATGTTATCCTATCCCAAGGATTTTTCAGCTCGCGGTCCTCAATATCTACGATGTACCACATAGGTTGCTCTCCGATGGAAGATGTAACATACACCGGCTCCCCGTCCATCTCCCGCAGCTCCTCCAGGGTCAGAGGGTCGTTGGGCGGCGTGTCCGTCCGGACGCGGAGGATGGAGACCGCCATTCTGCAAGCCTCTTTCAGCTTACCAACTGTTGTCTGATTCATGGGCTCTCCTGGCTCATAAAGGACGGAAAAGCTCTCCATATGTTCCACAATATCCAATGCGTAGATTGTTTCTTCTATGGTCACAGATTAATCCTCCTCCCTCTTTTTCATCGCCGCCACGGCTTCTTCGCGGGTCAGAAATACGGTTTTGCCGATGTCTTTCTCAGGTATCACGCCGTAATTGTCCGTATTTATGACGGTAATACCCTCCAGGGTCGATACTGCCGTGACCGCAATTTTGCAAATACCACTTGCGGGGTAATTGTAGAAGCTCCAAAGGGTGTCACCCTTTTTGCACGGCAGCACCACCAGCCGTCCGTCCTTCTCGGCCTGGGCAAGCTCACATAAGTGGTCAACAGAACCAATAGACAAATAATCCTTCATAAGCTCTGCCGTTCCTCCCTCCAGCGGAGTGCCACGCTCCAGTAACCCCTCAATACCCTCCGGCTCCAGCCCGGTGTCCTCATAACGAAACAGCTTGTCCCGCACACTCGCCATAGCGCACAGCGCACGGTAGAGAACAGCCACAACACCCTCCGGCTTCTCCGCGCCATACTGCAGCCAGTCCGTCATTAGATCAGACAAATCTTCATCGTCCAGAATAGGCAGCTCCACGCCCAGTGTCTTTGAAACGGCACGGATCAGGTCGCACACACTACACTCGCGGTCAGGGCCCTCTACATACTGCGCCCACCCGTCCTGGCTGATGTATACCTGATTCAACGCCAGCTGGTACATATTCATTTCAAACGTATTGCTTGATGTCAATCTTTCCATGGATTACTCCTTTCGCCTCCTGGGCAAACTGACCTGGAGGTGATTTTTATGGCCAAGAAAGGCATGGCCCGCCCGGACCGGACCCACACCCATCCCCGCAACGAGGTCCCGCCGGTGCCCGAGATTCAGGGCAAGGCCAAACACACCAAGCAGCCCGCCCGGCCCATCATTGCCGGAACCTCCGGGCCGGAGCTAAAGGTGTATCACAGTCAGCCCCACCCGGATAGCCGGGACGGTCAGCCCTGAAGCGCCGTCCCGGCTCCCGTTCTGGGACGGCCCCGATCGCCGCGGCGTCCTCCACGGCGATGGCCAGCAGCAGGCCGCTCATGGGGAGGGGTCCTCTCCTCTCTGCGCTGTCTCATGGCTTTCCATCGGTTTCTTTAAAATTTCATGTAGCAGCCCCAAAATGTTTTGGAATTTTTTCCGCTGTGATGTCCAAACAATGGTTTTTGCCCAATGGCTTTCCAAACTTTTTCAGCAGAAATGTCGTATTCAGACCACTTAAAAATCAATACTCCATCTGGCTTCAGGACACGCATACACTCTGCAAAGCCATCGTGTAGCATCTGCGGCCAGTTTTCGTCCAACTTTCCATATTTTTTCACCAACCACGCAGTTTCTTTCGCTCTGGTAAGATGGGGCGGGTCGAACACAACCAGCGAAAAAGCATCATCGGGAAACGGAAGATTTGTGAAATCGCAGAGGACGTCAGGGTCAATATTCAGCGAGCAATTTCCGACATTCTTCCAAAGGTGACGGTGCTCCTCCCGTCGCCGGTCGCAATACACAGCGGCGGGATGATGCTTATCAAACCAGATCGTGCGGGCGCCACAGGTAACGTCCAGAATTTTCTTCTCCACCAGCCTCATATTTTTCCTCCCGCTCTCACAATCCTGCAGTCTTCATGCCCATACAGCCCGCACAAGAGATTGAAGTATTGAATATACTCATCCAGAACATCGTCGCCATTGTGGTCCCTGCTGATTTCGGCGTAATGATTGTGCCACTCTTCCCAGCCGTGGTCCTGGCATCCGCATTTGACAGTGTCTGGAGACGAAACATTCATAGACCATCTTGTCCCCTGAATAAAGCAAGGGGAATTCTCCCATTTCCCGCCATGCACCCAAGCGCTGCCGTACACCAAAGCGTCGCCGGACACCCGAGCGTTGCCGTACACATGAGCTTCGCCGTACACCCGAGCGTTGCCGGACACCAAAGCGCTGCCGTACACCCGAGCGTTGCCGGACACCAAAGCGCCGCCGGACACCTGAGCGCTGCCGTACACCCGAGCGTTGCCGGACACCCAAGCGTTATTCTCATGGGGGAGATTCTTCTCCGACTCAATCCAGCCGCCAATCTCCCCGGCATGAACGGCTCAAAAATCCCGCACCGCGCGGATTTGATGTAAAATTACCCCAAAAATTTCTTTCTGCTCGCCTGTATACTCATATTTTTTCAATTGATTTTCCTCCTCCGTTGACAGGCTCAATCTTCCTCCCCGCACACATTCATATATCCCCCCGGCTGGGTAGTCACGCCCAGCAGCTCCCCTTGAAAGCCGTCCGGGAAAACGGCGTCCGCCAAATCAGCGGGGACCGCGGGGGCCTTGTCCATCTCCACCTCGCCCGCAATGTGGACGAACATGTCAAATTCCACTCTCACCATGGGGCCCTCCTTCCGCCGTCACGCCGCCCGCCGCAAACAGCCTCCACGGCTCCCGCCACTCCACGCCGATGTAGTCCAGCACATGCCCCCAACCGTACCACGTCCCGTCCGGGAACTGGTCCACGTGGCGCATCCACATTTCCCATTCGCCCGGACTGCGCGCCCAAAGCTGGTCAAACCGGTGGGGCCGTTTCTCCATATGAACGCCGAAGCCGCACATGGAACAGCCTGTCCGCTGGGCCTTTGTGGTCCGCAGCGTCCCGTCCGGGTCTCGGACGATCTCACCGTAAATCTCCGGCACCGGCACGCGCAGGTCAAGGGCCAGCTGAAGCAGGTCCTGTCGGGAGAAGATGGCGAAGGGACAGCTGCGTTTCGTCCCCTTGGATATGTAATTGCATCCATTGATCATCAGTGCCTTTTGCCGCCGCCCGCCCTCGGAGGCCATCAGACCCAGATAGGGATGGCTCCCCGTCCGCTTGGCGTAGTCCGCACAGGGCTTCTCCTTCAGGTAGTGGCAGCACTTGTCCGACACAGGGAAATCCGGCGTTTGATAGGTCACGCCCTCGTTCTCGTTCTCATAGCCGCCGAACTTCTCCAGCCATTTTTGGGACAGCTGCATCCGGGTCCCTTTGCGGTATCCGCCGTAGGCCCCGGTTTCCCCGGTGATGATGGCGTGGCGGACGGTGGCGTTTCTCTCGCTGGGATTCTGGAGGAGGCTGACTTTCCGGGCAATCTCCTTGCTGAGCACCGGCCACCCGAACTCCCGAATCACCGCCGTCATGCTCCGCAGCGGCTTGAGCGCCTCCACCCCCAGCTGCCGGTGGACCGCCTGAATGCTCTTGTCCTCCAGGGCGGACACCGACACGGCGGGCACGTCAATCCCGATGGACCGCAGAAACACCAAAAGGGTGATGCTGTCCAGCCCGCCAACCGAAACATAGCAGTTTCCCGCGATTTCCGGGTGGTTATAGAACTCCCACGCCCTGATTTTTGCATATTTTACCTTGAAATCATACGGCATCTGCTGCTTCGTCTTGAATGAACCCATCCTGGCCTCGGCGTCCGTCTCGTTCATGCGGTCTATCACGCTTTTCATCCTGGCTCCCCTCCTTCCGTGCCGTCCTCCGCAATCCGCCGCACAAAATCCCCAAATTCCAGCAAATCCCTTGCCATTTCCTTGGCGGTGGGCGGGGTTTTCACCCTGGCCCACTTCAACATCTCCCGCATCCAGTCCGCCATCTCCCGGACCTGCTCCAGCAAAAGTTGGAACATGGGCAGGTCCCTGCTGGCGGCGGACGCCTCCCGCCACTCCACCTGAGCCCGCAGAGCCTGGGCCTCAGCCTTCACATGGTACAGGGCTTTCCTGGCCTCATCCAGCTCGGCCCACATGGCCTCCTCCGCCTCCTTCCGTGCGGCCTCCACGGCGGCGGCGTCCGACTCCGCCTGATGGGCGCGAATGGTTTTTACCTCCCGGCGCAGCTGGTCGTTGTCCGACTCCCACACTGAAGATTGTTTTCTCCAGTAATCCGCCGACTCGCGGAGCGAGTCACGCTCTTCAGCAACCCTACGCAGCGAATTTCTGTATATCCCCAGAAATACTCTCATCCCCGCTTCATCCAGCTCCTCCACCTTGTCGGTGGCGTCTTTCGTGTCCTCCAGAATCTTTTCCACTTCAACAGTTTCCATTTTTTAACTCTCCCTCTCCTCTCTGTTCCGTCTCTTTTACCATTGTTTTTCTGAACTCCAAGAATCTCCTTGTGTAGTCGTAGCTCTTCCCGAATATCGTCTGTTCCGCGTTGAATAGCTTCGGCTCATACTCTTCCGCAAGGCACAATTCTTGCTCAAACTCTTTCCCAAACGGGCAGCAAGCACAGCCTGTCCGCTTCATCCCCCACACTTCGTAGCAATCTGACCTGGTTATCCCAAAATATTTCCTATATGCGTCCTTCTGCACGTCCGTCATGTAGAACAGCGGCCTAAATTGGTCGCAGCCATACCTTCCGACCTTCCATCCCACATCAAAACACGACGTATAGGATGTTGCCCGCGCTCCCCGCTCCTGCTTGCGTACTCCCACGCAGTTCATATCAAAGTTTCCGGCGTTCAAATAGTCATGCGCCGGGTCTTTCTTTGCATAGCCACAGCACTTTGGAGAAATACGAAAGTCCGGCGGGTTTGCAATGATAAACTCTTTCAATCCCCGCACATAGGCGATATTGAATTTTGATTCCTGCCCTTTTTCGGTTTTGAAGCCGTTGCACCAGAATCGCAGGGAGGACTTGCAGCTAGGGTATCTTTTATATAGGTCCTCAAACGGCTCGTCCTCCCATTGGAAGTGGTGGCGCTGGAGCCGTTGCAGCATCCCGGAAACATACTTGCTCCAGAACGGCACGCCAAACTCCCTTACGCATACCGGAATCGCTTTCTTTGGCTTTAGCTCCTCGATTTTTACGTCGTAGCGCTCTTTTAGAAATTCCAGATGGCGCTTCGTTGCTTCATATTCCAAGCCCGTGTTTTGGAAGATGTAGGTGGTCTTTCCATGCCCGCCGAATCGTTCTATCATGTCGAGCATAATGTCGCTATCGTACCCGCCGGATATGGAACAGAGGATATTGTCGTGATCCTTTACCTCGTAATAGAGCTTCAGAATGATGTTTTGCAGTTCCGCATCGTGGTTGAAGCGCCACTCTCCGCACGCCTCGAACGGTGTTTGTCCGTAGATGATAGGTACAAACTCATGCGCTCCGCGCGCCTCATGCTCCATCCCTTCAATGCACAACTGCGAATGGCCGTCCGCTGCTTTCTTGCTCACCGTTTCGCCTCCTGGAGCAGCCGCCATGCGGCGGCCATCAACGGCAGCCCCACCGCCAGAAAGCCCGCGGGGCCAAGCCGTTCCATCAACCCGTCCGCCGCCCCCGCGAACAGCAGTATCATCCACAGCGCTATAAGGCTTGTCCACTGTTTCATAGATATCACCCTGCAAAAATTATGGCTTGCATCAAAAAGCACCAAGCCACCACCAATAGAATCAAAAAAATAAATGATGGGTCAAACCGTTTTTTCATTGCACTTTTCCCTCACAATCCTGCAATCCTCATGCCCATACAGCCCGCACAAGAGATTGAAGTATTGAATATACTCATCCAGAACATCGTCGCCATTGTGGTCCCT
>ERZ808028.1748-NODE-1748-length-12122-cov-6.989954_pt1 | contig 12122 bp, 10 predicted proteins | sample MGYA00380184_ERZ808028 | MGnify/ENA primary metagenome ERZ808028 (study PRJEB31490, sample SAMN06133397) | mouse gut metagenome | isolation source: J8_1 | host: mice | place: China: Chengdu | collected 2015-05 ...
CCACGGGCCTGGAGCCGGAGGACATCGCCGCCGCCGACACCGCCATGCTGTCGGTGGCCTCCCTCCAGGGAGAGAGCGGAGAGGAGGGATTTTCTCTGGAGGCGGTGTTGGGAGACGAGGGAATTGAGGATGAACTGGTGGAAAAACTCACCCTGCGCCATGCCATCGACCAGCTTCCCGAGCGGGAGCGGATGGTGATTTTACTTCGCTTTTACAAGAATCTTACCCAGGACCGGGTTTCCAAAGTGCTGGGTGTGAGCCAGGTCCAGGTGTCCCGCATTGAGCGCCGGGCGGTAGGGCGTCTGCGGGAGGCGCTGGAGGAATAGGTGTGCGCCGCAGTCCCGGCAGTCAGTCTGATGGAGGAAGCTTGCGGTATACCGTTCCATTCTCCGGCGTTATGCCCCGGATGGCGAAGAGCTGCTCCACAGTGACAAAATGGTAGCCCTTGGCCATCAGTGCGTCTACCACCCGGAGGGCGGTGTCTACGCTGGCGGGATAGATGTCGTGGAGGAGAATGATATCCCCATCCTGTATTTTGTCCAGAATGACCGCCGTCTGCCGGTCGGTGTTCCGGTCGGACCAATCCTCCGGGTCCACCGACCACAACACAATGGGGGCGGAGGCCCGGGCCTGGGTAGCTGCGTTCATCATGCCATAAGGGGGGCGGAGCATAAACGATTGTCGTCCCAGCAGGGCGGAGAGGGTGGTCCGGAGCTGGTCTACCTCGGCGTAAAAGTCGGTAGCGTTCAGATGGTCCAGCATTTTGTGGTGGTAGGTGTGCAGGCCGATCTGATGGCCCTCTCCTTCCATACGTTGGAGCAGAAGCTCATTGCCCTCCACATTTTCGCCGATGACAAAAAAGGTGGCGTGAACCCCCCGCCGGGCCAGACCGTCCAGCAGAATCGGGGTGGTGGCCTGCTTGGGTCCGTCGTCAAAGGTGAGGGCCACATAAGGCCCGGCGGGTATCTTGGCCGGACCTAGTACGTCTTGCTCTAGAATCTGGCCGGAGTGGTATGGAGCCGCCGACAGCACCAACACCGTCAGTGCCAGCGTCCCTGCCGCCAGCCGCTTTTTCCAGTTTGACAAGCCCTCGCCGCCTTTCATCCGCTGGTGTCACGCTCGGATTGGGTGTATGGCCGGGGCGTCTTCCCTCCGACTCGGGGAAAAGCCCGACCCCGCCGCAGGGACAGAATTTTCCCCTCACGTTGGTCCAGACTTCCCTATGCGCCTATCCTCGCGCTTCGTGGTCAGTATGTACAACGAGGCTTTTTTTATGCGCTGAAAACAAAATGAGACGGTAATGTCATTTTGCCACAGACGAGGCCAAAAGGCAAGGCCCTCCCTGCGGGAGGGCCTTGCCTTTTACACCGCCGCTCACGTCATCCGTACCCCGGCGGCAGGGTTCCTCAATCATTCCAAATGTGAATATGGTTGTTGATATGGTTGGCGCAGTAGCAGTAGTATCCGTCGCACTTGGAGCAATAGCGGAATTCCATGTCCGGGTCGTCCTGGTCGGTGAGGCCGCACACCGCGCACTTGTGCAGGTAGCCCCCCGTCTCCCTGGCCTTCTTCTGGGCCTGCCGCTGGGCTTTTTTGAAGTTGATCACCTGGGGGTCCGCCCGACGGCGGGCAAAGCCCAGCTTCATGGACCAGAAGAGCCAGGTGAAAATGAAGTAGTTGATGAAGCTGGGAATGGCCAGCAGAACCACTATGGGTCCGATGGTGATGCCGTCCAGCAAGATAAGGGCCACATCCAAAAGGGCCAGCCACTTCATCTTGATGGGCAGGACGAACATGAACAGCACCTGCATCTCGCTGTACATGGTGGCGATGACCAGGAAAAAGGACAGGTGGATGTAATAGATGCCGATGGTGCCCAGCGCCATGCCGCCCAAAATAGACAGCGCCACGCCACACAGGTAGAACAGGCTGAACTTGGCCGTCCCCCACTCCCGCTCCAGCATCTGACCCGTCCAATACACCACATAGCAGCTCAGCAGCAGATAGAACGGGTTGGTGCCGGTAGGCACGAAAATGAACGTAAACAGCCGCCAGATCTCCCCGTGGAGGATGTAATACCTGCTGAACGCCAACAGAGAGGGCAAGCTCCGCAGCGGGGGCAGCAGGCTGAGTACGCCCGCAATGACCTGCCCGATGGCGATGTACATGGCCAGGTTGGGGATGCCGAACCGGGGGTGCTTGGCGCAGAAACGGTCAATGGGACCGTAGTGGTCGTTACGGTATATCATGGACAAGTCTCCTTTTCACTCATTGACACCATTCTACCCCAACCTGACTGGAAAATAATCAATAAACTGTGAATCATTTGCTGTACAGCCTCACCAAATGGACCAGCATATCCACCACAGCGTCCATTTCCTCCACACAGGCCAGCTCCTGGGGCCCATGGAAGTTGTAGCCTCCGGTGCCCAGATTGGGGCAGGGCAGACCCATATAGCTCAGCCGGGCCCCGTCTGTACCGCCTCGGATAGGCTCCACGGCAGGCGCAACCCCTGCCAGTTCCGCTGCCCGCATGGCGTTTTCCACCAGATGCATGCAGTCCGCCAGCTTCTCTTTCATATTATAATAACTGTCCTTCACCGTAACCTCCACCTTCGCCGTGGGGTGAGTGGCCTGGACCTGGGCGGCGGCCCGCTGGACCAGGGCCTTTTTCACCGTGAACTCCCCCTTGTCGTGGTCTCGGATGATATACTCCATCCGCGCCTGAGCGGCGGTGCCCTCCAACCGGTCCAAGTGGAAAAAACCTTGGTAGCCCTCGGTTTTGGCGGGGACCGCCTCGGGAGGCAGCAGGGCGTTGAGCTCCTGGGCCATGAGCAGGGCGTTCTCCATAACGTCCTTGGCGGAACCGGGATGGACGGACACCCCGGCAATGTCCACCACTGCGGAGGCAGCGTTAAAATTTTCATACTCGATAGACCCCGCCGCGCCCCCGTCCACCGTGTAGGCGTATTTGGCGCCGAACGCAGCCACGTCAAAGTGGTCGGGGCCCTCTCCGATCTCCTCGTCGGGGGTGAAGGCAATGCACAGACGCCCATGGGGAAGGCTTTCCGCCTGAATGCGCTCACACAGGGTCATGATCTCTGCGATGCCCGCCTTATCGTCCGCCCCCAGCAGCGTGGAGCCGTCGGCGGTGATGAGGGTCTTGCCCTTCAGCCCCGCCAGGAAGGGAAAATCAGCAGGGGTGATCACCCGGCCCTCTTTCGGCAGGACAATATCGCCTCCGTCGTAGTTCTCGTGGACAACCGGGTTCACATCCCTGCCGGAGAAAGCGGGGGCGGTGTCCATATGGGCCAGCAGGCCCAGAGGGGGCGCGGCCTCGCAGCCGGGGGCGGCGGGCAGCCAGGCGGTGACGATGCAGTGCTCGTTGACGGAGGGATTTTCCAGCCCCAGCTCCTTCAGCTCCTCCGCCAGCAGACGGGCCAGATCCCACTGACAGGGGGTGGAGGGCGTGACTCCGGTGTCCGGGGAGGACTGGGTGTAAATTTTGATGTACTTGAGGAGGCGTTCATAGGCACGCATAATTCAAAACTTCCTTTCGGTTTGAAATTCACATCATAATGGGGTTGGTACTCCACTCCAGCCCGCAGGGCCCCGGCTCCTCCCGGCACAGCTGATAGAAGTCGGTGCACCGGGCCTCCAGCTCCAGCAGGGGGATTCCCTTGCCGTGGACAGGCTTGGTGAGAATGGGCAAAGCCGCCTTTCTCTTCATCTCCCGCAGCACCTCACGGCCCCGGCCATTGGCCCCCAGCACCCGGAGATACGGCGGGTGGTCGGGCCGGTCGCAGGAGCGCAGCCCCAGCGCCCCCCACAACACCGCCCGGCGGATGCGGGCATGGGCGTACCGCTTGGTCTTGGCCAGGCTGTAGACCTCCTCCAGCGTCCTGCCCTGCCGCACCGCCCGGTAAATGCGGTGGGACAGCCCCTCTCCGCAGTCGGGCAGGGCAGCGAACTCCGCCTCGTCCATGGCGCGCAGGGCAGCCAACGCCCCCCGCTCCCCGTATTTCAGGCTGGCGGGATTTTCCGCGTCCAGCTCCCCGGCCAAAATTTTCTCCCGCAGATAGGATGCAGAGGGATAATCCGGGTGTCCGCCCCCATCGTGGCCCGCCCCCACCCGGAGCACGGTGAGGGGCCGAATTGGACTGTTCAAGGCGTTCAGCATCCGGAGGTATTCAATGCCCAGGTTGTTGTTAGGCCGGGAGAGCAGGGCGGCGGTCTCCGGCCCCAACAGGTTCTCCGCCGCCCGCTGTCGGCAGGCGGCAAAGGGCAGACCCCGGTCCAGAAAAAAACGCAGTTCCGTCCGATATTCCGGACTGTCCAGGCAGAGGGCCGCCTTTTGGAGCCCCGCCGCCCCGCCGTTCTCGCTGCCAAAGGACAGATGGGTCACCACCCCGGCTGCCGACAAAAGCTCCACCGCCCCCCGGGCAAAGGACTCCGCCGAGGACACCGCCCATACCGTGGGCAGCTCCAGCACCAAGTCGGCGCCTCCCGCCAGAGCCGCTTGGGTCCGGGTCCACTTGTCAAAGACGGCGCACTCCCCCCGCTGGACGAAATTTCCGCTCATCACAGCCAGCACGGCGCAAGCCCCCACCAGTCTCCGGGTCTCGGCGATGTGGAAAGCATGTCCGGCGTGGAACGGGTTATACTCGGCGACGACGCCCACGACGGTCTCCATATAAGGCCCCTCCTCCCTCTGCCCCGCTTCTTTTCGTCTAATACATGAAAAAAGCTTGCGAAACTGTCGCCGACGTAGTATAATATGTCCGTTAAAACGACTGCGGCGCGGTCGCGGACACTTTGACTGCCCTCATTATATACATCGGGCGGGTCAAAGTAAATACCCAGTTATCATAGTAAAGCGGCCACCGCCCGCGGGGCCCGAAACAAAGGAGTGCGGAACATGAAAGTTCTCGTCATCAACGCCGGCAGCTCATCTTTAAAGTATCAGCTGCTGGACACCGACAGCCGGGAAATATTGGCCAAGGGCCTGTGCGAACGTATCGGCATCGACGGAAAATTTACCTACAAGGCTCCGGGCAAACCCACCGTGGACGCGGCGGATGTCACCATGCCCACCCACGCCGAGGCCATCCAGGCGGTGCTTACCGCTCTGGTCAACCCCGAGGGAGGCGTCATCTCCTCCATGAGCGAGATTGAGGCGGTGGGCCACCGGGTGGTCCACGGCGGCGAAACCTTCGCCTGCTCCGTAAAAATCGACGACAAAGTGATGGCCGCCCTGGAGGAAAACATTCCCTTGGCTCCCCTGCACAATCCTGCCAATATCACCGGCATCAAGGCGTGCACCGCCGTAATGGGCCCCGATGTGCCTCAGGTCGGCGTGTTCGACACCGCCTTCCATCAGACCATGCCCCCCGTGGCCTACACCTATGCCCTGCCCTACGAATACTATCAGCAGGACAAGGTCCGCCGCTACGGCTTCCATGGCACCAGCCACCGCTATGTCACCCAGCGGGCGGCGGACATGCTGGGCAAGCCCATCGAGTCCCTCAAGTTCATCTCCTGTCACCTGGGCAACGGCTCGTCCATCGCCGCCGTGGACCATGGAAAAAGCGTGGACACCTCCATGGGTTTCACTCCCCTGGCCGGCCTGCCCATGGGCACCCGCTCCGGCGATTTGGACGCAGGCGTCATGGAGTACCTGATGAACAGGCACAACATGGACATCAAGGAGATGCTCAACGTGCTCAACAAGAAATCGGGCGTGCTGGGCGTGTCCGGCGTATCTTCCGATTTCCGGGACCTGTGCGCCGCCGCCGAGAGCGGCAACCAGCGGGCCGCGCTGGCTTTGGATATCTTTAACTATAATGTGAAGAAATATATTGGGGCCTACGCCGCAGCTATGGGCGGGGTGGACGCCGTCATCTTCACCGCAGGCGTGGGCGAAAACGATGCCCAGCAGCGCATGGCCATCGCCTCCGGTCTGGAGTTCATGGGCGTCAGGATGGACGCCGACGCCAACAACATCCGAGGCAAGGAGGCCATCATCTCCGCCATCGACTCCAAGGTAAAGGTATTGCTCATCCCCACCAATGAAGAACTCATGATCGCGCTGGACACGGCTGAACTGGCATAACACCCATGACAATCAAGAGCGCCCACCTCAAAAAGGTGGGCGCTCTTATTTATCCGTTCAGCTTTTCCATTCCCAGCGCCGCCCGGCGCAGGGTCTCGTCCTTCCCCAAAATACGGCACAGTTCCACCGCGCCGCCCGGAGTGACGGCCTTGCCCGCCACGGCGATGCGCAGGGGCCACATGAGGGTGGCGTTTTTCACGCCCAGCTTCTCCGCCAGCCCCACCAGCGCCCCGTGGATGGCGTCCTGGCTCCATTCCGGCAGACCCTTCAGCACCGGGACCGTCTCCTGGAGCATTTGCAGGGACACATCGGCGTTGGTCTTGGACTTCTTGTTGGTGAACAGCTCCACATTGTACTCCGGCAGGGCGTCGAAAAAGTCCACCTTCTCAGGGATGTCGGACAGCTTCTCACACCGGGCCTGGAGGAGGGCGGCGATGGCGGCGGCGTCATAGGCGGGGTTTTTCACCGACTGCCTGATCCAGGACTCCGCCTCCCGAGCGAACTCCTCCGGCGTGAGCTCCCGCAGGTAGGTGGCGTTGAAGTAGTTCAGCTTGTCCATGTCGAAGGCGGAGGAGGACTTGGAAATACCGGAAATCTCGAAGGCCTCCACCAGCTCATCCATGGTGAAGAACTCCTGCTCGGCGATATCGCCGTGGGGGGCCCAGCCCAGCAGGGCCACATAGTTCACCACTGCCTGGGACAGGTAGCCCAGGGCCACCAGGTCCTGATAGGAGGGGTCGCCGTGGCGCTTGGACATCTTGCGCACCGCACCGGTCGCCGGATCGTTGAACATCACCGACGCACAGTGGACGTAGGTGGGGATATCCCACCCGAAGGCCTGGTACAGCAGGTTGTATTTGGGGGCGGAGGACAGGTATTCCGTCCCCCGGACCACGTGGGTGATGCCCATGAGGTGGTCGTCCACCACGTTGGCAAAATTATAGGTGGGCAGGCCGTCGGATTTGATGAGGATCTGGTCGTCCAGCTCGGCGTTGTCCACGGTGATCTCACCGTACACCGCGTCTTGGAAGGTGGTGGACCCCTCCGGGATGCGCTGGCGGATCACATAGGGCTCCCCGGCGTCCAGCTTGGCCTGGATCTCCTCGGGCGTGAGGGACAGGCAGCGCCGGTCATACTTGGCGTTAGGGCCGTCCTGGTGGAGCTCCGCCAGCCGCTCCTCGGTGCAGAAGCAGCGGTAGGCATGGCCCTTATCAATCAACAGCTGGGCGTACTTCCCGTAAAACTCCCGGCGCTCCGTCTGGATATAAGGCCCCACCGGACCGCCCACGTCGGGCCCCTCGTCCCAGTCCAGGCCGCAGCGGCGCATGGTGGCGTAGATCACGTCCACCGCGTCGGCCACCAGACGGCCCTGGTCGGTGTCCTCAATGCGCAGGATGAACTTTCCACCGGCGTGGCGGGCTATGAGCCAGGTGTACAGCGCCGTGCGCAGATTGCCCACGTGCATATACCCCGTGGGGGAGGGGGCGAACCGGGTGCGGACCCCCCCGCGGGGGATGCGGGCCTCCATCTCGTCGAGCCAACTGTTATCTATGGACATGGCGATAACCTCCCAATCAAATTGTGTGGCACCATTATAAGAGAAAGAAGGGCTTTTTTCAAGTGCCAAAACAACGTAGACGCTGTCCGCCATGAAACTTCTCCCCCGGCAGGGTCAGCTTTCTCCCTTGACCCCGCATTCACAGCCTCAAGCCTGCCCAGCCTTGTCTTGTTCAGTCCTTCATCAGCAGGTACAAAACCGCCTTCTGGGCGTGGAGGCGGTTCTCCGCCTCCTCGAATATCTCATCGGCGTGGTCCTCGAACACCTGGGCGCTGATCTCCTCCCCCTTGTGGGCGGGGAGGCAGTGCTGAACCATACAGCCCGGGTGGGCGAGCTTCATCAAGTTTTCGTCAATGCAGTAGCCCGTAAACGCCTTCGCCCGGACGGCCCGCTCCTCCTCCTGGCCCATGGAGGCCCACACGTCGGTAATCACCACATCGGCGTCCACCACGGCGTCCGCGGGAGCCCGGACCAGCTCAAATCTGTGGTCCGTCACGGTTTTGGCGAAATCCAGCACCGCCGGGTCCGGGTCGTACCCCTCCGGGCAGGCCACGGATACGTCCATGCCGCATTTCAGGCCGCCCACAATGAGGGAGTTGGCCATGTTGTTGCCGTCCCCCACAAAGGCCAGCTTCAGCCCCTCCAGCCGGGTCATCTTCTCCCGGACGGTCATCAGGTCGGCCAGCACCTGGCAGGGGTGGGCAAAGTCGGTGAGGCCGTTGATGACGGGGATAGGCGCCATCCGGGCCAAGGACTCCACCTCCGCCTGGGCAAAGGTGCGGATCATGATGCCGTCGCAGTACCGGGCCAGCACACGGGCGGTATCCTCCACCGGCTCCCCCCGTCCAATCTGGCTCTCCTTGCCGGACAGGAACAGGGCGTGGCCCCCCAGCTGGTACATGCCCACCTCAAAGGACACCCGGGTCCGGGTGGAGTTCTTCTCAAAAATCATGGCCAGGGTCTTGCCCTTCAGATGGTCGTGAGCGATGTTGTGCTTTTGGCTGAACTTCATCTGGTCCGCCGTGTCCAGAATCTCGTGGATGTCCTCTCGGGACAGGTCCAGCAGCTTGAGCAAGTCTTTTTTCATATTGACGCCTCCTGTTTTTGAGCGAGCACACAATACCAATCGGCCTCCTCCGGGTTCACGGCCTCCCGAAACGCAGGCAGACACATGAGTTCGATCTTCTCGTAACCCAGCCGTCGCAGTTCGTCCAGCAGCAAACGCCGTCTCAAAGGAAAATAGTGCTCCTCAAAAATCTCCTTTTGAAAAATTTGATTGTCCCGCTCAAAGGTGTAGAGCAGGTTAAACGTCATGGAGCCGTCCCCATGGTGGTCCCAGACCTGAACCAGATTCATCCTCACATCGTCCAGAAACGTAGGATTATACAAATAAAAACGCTGCTTTGTCTCCAGTATTCTGTCCCAGTTCCGAATATCCACATACAGATATCCCCCCGGCTTGACCAGCCGGTCCATCTGGGCCAGCACCTCCGGCACCTCATCGTTGGCCACATAGGGGAGGGAGTTCCCCGTGCTGGCCACGCAGTCGAAGGTTCTGTCAAAGCGCCCGTCCAGCCGCCGGAAATCACTGATGCGCAGATCAATGGGAAATCCCCGCTTTCCAGCCTTTTCCTCGCACCGCTCCAGCATTGCGCCGCTCAGGTCGGAGCCGTACAGCTCCACCCCCAGCTCCCCCAGGGGCAGAGTCAGATTGCCGGAGCCGATGCTCACATCCAGCAGGGTTTTCACCGGCTTCCCCGCCAGCACCGATTCCCAGTGCCGTTTGGTGATCTGATATCGTTCCTCCGTCTCCAGCAAATCGTAGATGTCCGCCCTATCGTAAAGGCTTGCCATGGTCCCGCCTCCCTTTTAGAGCAGTGCCCCTTTCAGAATGGCCAGTCCTTTGTCCATCTCCTCTTTGGTGATGGTCAGCGGCGGCAGGAACCGCAGGCCCGGCCCGGCGGTGAGGGACAGCAGGCCCGCCCGGTTCAGCTTGGCGCACAGCTCCTTGTTGGAGAAGCCGTCCTTCACCTCCACGCCGATCATCAGCCCCATGCCCCGGGTCTTGCCCAGACAGGGCAGGCCCATGTCCTCAATGGACTCCCGCAGATAGGCGCCCTTTTCCTTCACCTGGGCGATGGTCCCGTCGTCCAGAATATCCAACACCGCGCAGGCCGCGGCGGCAGACACCGGGTTTCCCCCGAAGGTGGAGGCGTGGTCGCCGGGGCCAAACACCTTGCGGCACCGCTCGTTCACCAGGAAGCCGCCCATGGGCAGGCCCCCGGCCACCCCCTTGGCGAAGGAAACCGCGTCGGGCTGGATACCATACTGCTGGAAGCAGAACAGGGAGCCGGTGCGGCCGATGCCCGTCTGCACCTCGTCCACCAGGAACAGCCAGTCCCGGTCGGCGCACAGCTGGACCAGCTCATGGACGAAATCCGGGTTCAGGGGCAGCACGCCCCCCTCTCCCTGGACCAGCTCCACCAGCACGGCGCACACGTCGTGGCCCGCCGCCTGCTTCACGCTGTCCAGATCGGGGTCCGCCCGGCGGAAGCCCTCGGTGAAGGGGAAGAAGTATTTGTGAAACACGTCCTGTCCCGTGGCGGCCAGGGTGGTGATGGTGCGGCCGTGGAAGGAGCGGTTCAGGGTGATGATGGTGCCCCGCCCTTCACCATATTTCTCCCAGGACCATTTCCGGGCCAGCTTGATGATCCCTTCGTTGGCCTCCGCCCCGGAGTTGCCGAAGAACGCCGCCGCCATGCCGGACCGGGTGCACAGCTTTTCCGCCAGCTGTACATAGGGCGCGGAGTAGTACAGATTGGATACATGGGCCAGCTTCCCGGCCTGTTCCGCCACCGCCGCCTGCCATTGGGGGTTGGCGGTGCCCACCGACAGCACCCCGATGCCGGAGGCGAAGTCGATGTACTCTTTGCCGTCCAGGCCGTACAGGGTGGCCCCCTGGCCATGGTTCATGGCGATGGGGTTGCGGCCATAGCTCTGAATGACGTACCGGCTGTCCAGCCCTCTCAGTTCCTCAAAAGTCATATCAACGCCCCCTACACCGTTATCATCGTACCGACTCCGGCGTCGCTCAGGAGCTCAATGAGGATGGAGTGGGGAATACGCCCGTCCAGAATGACGGCGGAGCGCACACCGGAGCGCACCGCCTCCACGGCGCAGTTGATTTTGGGAATCATCCCCCCCTGGATGACGCCGTCCTTCACCAGCCCTGGAATCTCCGAGGCCCGGGCGTGGGGGATCAGGGTGTCCTCGTCCGCCGGATCGGTGAGCAGCCCCCGCACGTCGGTGAGCAGCAGCAGCTTTTCCGCGTTCATGGCGACTGCCAGCTTAGCGGCGGCGGTGTCGGCGTTCACATTGTAAGCGGTGGGGCCGTCTATCCCCCGGGCCACGGTGGAGATCACCGGGATGTAGCCGTTGTGCAAAGCGTCCTCCACCAGGCCGGGGGCCACCTTCTGGATGGAGCCCACCAGGCCATACTTTTCGTCCAGCCGGGCAGCCTGGAACAGGTCGGCATCCATGCCGCACAGGCCCACCGCCCGTCCCCCCTGGCCGTTGATGAGGGCGGCCAGGTCCTTGTTCACCTTGCCGCACAGCACCTGCTGGACCACCTCCATGGTCTCCTCGTCGGTGCAGCGCAGGCCGTCCACAAACCTGGACACGTGGCCCAGCCGCTTGAGCATATCGCTGATCTCCGGCCCGCCGCCGTGGACCACCACCACCCGGACGCCCACCAGGGAGAGCAGGATCAGGTCGGAGATCACCGCCTGCCGCAGCTCCTCCGAGATCATGGCGTTACCGCCGTACTTTACCACCACGGTCTTGCCGTTGTACTTCTGAATATAGGGCATGGCCTCGGCCAGCACCTGGGCCCGGTCAATCAGGGAAGACATGGTTCTAACCACCTCGTAATCAAGTTCTATAGTCGCCGTTGATCTTCACATAGTCATAGGTCAGGTCGCACCCCCAGCAGGTGGCCTCATGGCCCCCCTCGTTGAGAGAGACCTCGATCACCACCTCGTCCTGGGTGAGAATCTTCTTGGCCAGCTCCTCATCGAAGTCCAGGCCGGTGCCCTGCTCGCACACCAGAATGCTCCCCTGGATGGAGGAGAAGCCGATGTCCACATACTCCGGGCGGAAGGGGGCCTTGGAGTAGCCCATGGCGCACAGCACCCGGCCCCAGTTGGCGTCCGCGCCGAACAGCGCCGCCTTCACCAGGGAGGAGCCCACCACAGCCTTGGCCAGCCGCTCGGCGCTCTCCTCGCTGCGGGCGGATTTGACGGTGCAGGTCACCAGCCGGGAGGCACCCTCCCCGTCGGCGGCGATGGCGCGGGCCATGGTCTCGCACACCTGATGGAGGGCCTTGTGGAACAGGGTGTAGTCGTCGTCCTTCCACTCGATCTGCTCGTTGCCCGCCATGCCGTTTGCCAGCAC
>ERZ808028.1749-NODE-1749-length-12115-cov-10.687739_pt1 | contig 12115 bp, 8 predicted proteins | sample MGYA00380184_ERZ808028 | MGnify/ENA primary metagenome ERZ808028 (study PRJEB31490, sample SAMN06133397) | mouse gut metagenome | isolation source: J8_1 | host: mice | place: China: Chengdu | collected 2015-05 ...
ATGCACACTCTAATTTATATGGTTATGAAAACTCAGAAATTTCGGGAATCCTAATCGGCTAGGCCGTGAAGTGTAACCTATTTTCGTTCTATGGCAGGAAGTAGGAGCTTGCAAACTTATTACACAGATGCTAGTATAATATTACGGGGAAAATATGCCTTAAAGCAGAAATAAGAATATGGTGAGAAAAGATCAAGATTATGCAGTATAGAGGGTATAGGATAAGGAGAATGCAAGTATGGAAAAGATTCTGATCATTGACGACAGCCCATTGCAGGCGGCACAGTTAAGTGATATTTTGAGCGACGAATATGAGATTGATACCGAGCAGACGGCGGAGGCCGGGTTCGAGCTTGCGCGGGCGGGGAATTACTCTCTGATCCTGCTGGATGTTGTTATGCCGGGAATGGACGGTTTTACATTGTTGAAGATCCTGCAGGAAGAGAATAACACGAAGACGGTGCCGGTCATCATGATCACTGCGCTTTCGGATATCGAGCATGAACAGCGCGGACTTACACTGGGCGCGGTCGATTATATCAGCAAACCTTTCAGCCCGTTGATCGTTAAGGCGAGGGTGGATACCCATATCAAGCTGTACAACTACCGCAGGCAGGTCGAACGGCAGTCGAAGACGGACCAGATGACGGGGATCGCCAACAGACGCCGGCATGACGAGTACAGTGTGGAGAAGTGGAAAGAATCGGTTCGCCTGCGCACACCGTTTTCCATCTGTATGTTTGATATCGATCACTTTAAATCTTTCAATGATACTTTCGGGCATCCGGCAGGCGATAAGGTGATTGCCTCGGTTGCGAAGACGATCGCTTCCTATCTGCACCGCAGCACGGACTTTTTTGCACGCTATGGGGGAGAGGAATTCGTGGCGATCCTTCTTGGCGACGATTCGGACAGAGTATTCGAGTACATCAAGACAATCCGTCAGGCGGTGGAAGATCTTCATATACCGCACAATCCGGCGGTCTCTGAGTGGGTCACGGTCAGTATCGGCGGCATTACCATCATCCCTGATGCGGAAAAGTCCTATGATTTTTATCTGAAGATAGCGGACGCCATGCTGTATGATGCGAAGAAGTTCGGCCGTAACAGGGTTGTATGGGCGGATGAGCGGATCAAGCAGTTATACGAGAAATAAATTTAAAAAGCAGCAAAGACTGCGGAGCATATCGGCGCGAGGCCACGGTTGTTGGTCTGGCGCCGCTTTCGAATGGATAGTTTTATTGAAAATAAAGGGGGCGTATGCTACAATGGAACGAACAGCAATTATGAAAAAAAGACGAGTGGAAGGAACGAACGACATATGAAGAATATAAGAAGAATTGTGACACCTCTGTGCATGGCGGCAGCCGTGACAGCGTCTGTGACAGGCTGCGGCAGTAAGGGGCCGCTGGATCCGGGCGATCCGGTTTCGCTGACGATCTGGCATTATTACAATGGATCCCAGCAGGCGGCATTTGATGTGCTGGTGGAAGAGTTTAACGAAACGGTCGGCCGGGAGAAAGGGATTTACGTGCAGAGCTACAGTCAGGGATCGGTTTCTGATCTGGAGACGGCAGTGCGTGATTCCATCAACGGTACGGTGGGAGCAGATGAAATGCCGGATATTTTTTCCTCCTATGCGGATACGGCTTATGAGGTGGAGCAGGCGGGCGCGCTGGCGAATCTGTCTGAGTATCTGGATAAGGAAGAGCTGGAGAAATATGTGGATTCTTACATAGCGGAGGGCTGTATTGCCGCGGACGGCACACTGCGGATCTTTCCCACGGCGAAGTCCACGGAGATCATGATGATCAATAAGACGGACTGGGAACCTTTTGCGGCAGCCACAGGGGCGTCTCTGGAGGACCTTCAGACGATCGAAGGCGTGGTCTCTACCGCGCAGCTGTATTACGAGTGGACGGATGGCCTGACGCCGGATGTGGCGGGTGACGGCATGGCGTTCTACGGAAGAGATGCGGTGGCCAATTATTTCATCATCGGTATGCAGCAGCTGGGTGTGGAGATCTTCCAGATAGAGAACGGAGCGCTTACGTTAAATACGCCCAAAGAAGAACTGCACCGCCTGTGGGAAAATTATTATGTGCCGATGGTGAAGGGGTATTTCGGGGCATACGGTTCTTTCCGTTCCGATGATGTGAAGACGGGAGACCTGCTGGCCTATACGGGTTCTACGACTTCCGCCATGTATTTTCCGGATCAGGTGGAGCTGGACGACGGCAGCCACCCCATTGATTATATCGTAACGACGGCTCCTGTCTTTGAGGGCGGTGCGCAGTATGCGGTACAGCAGGGCGCCGGCATGGTGGTCAGCAAGTCCGATGAAAAGCATGAATATGCGGCGGTGGAATTTCTCAAATGGTTCACGGAGGCGGAGAACAATCTGCAGTTCGGTTGTGTGTCCGGTTATCTGCCGGTGACGAGGGATGCGGGCAGTGTGGAGAAGCTGGATCAGGTGATCGCGGAGCATCAGCTGGAAGTGGCGCCCAAGACTTACGACTGCCTGACCACGATCTTCAACGAAATGGAAGGCATGACTTTATATACGAATAAGAGTTTCGAGAACGGTTCTGCTGCCAGAAAGGTGCTGGAGTATCATCTTGCAGACCAGGCGGCCGCCGACCGGGCAGTGGTAGCTGCCGCTCTGGAGGAAGGCAAAAGCCTGGAGGAGGCGTCTGCTTCGTATGTGTCGCAGGAGGCTTTCGAAACATGGTATGCTTCTTTTTGCGAAGCATTGAGCAGTGCAGTTGGCGAGTAAAAAGATCACGATTGAGGGATAGCGGGATATGTCCCGCGTTATCCGTGTAGAGGTGACATGAAAGACAGAAGTCGAAAAAAGAAAAAAACAAGTATATTCAGGATTTTTCTGATTCCTCTGATCGTGATCATGCTGGTACAGAGTATGATCACCATCGGTACGCTGATCGTTCGAAGGACGGCGGGGATGCTGCAGGAGTATTCCGGCGGCATGATGAACCGTCTTGTGGAAAACAGGAAAGTGATCCTGCAGAATGATATGATCCAGCGCTGGGCAGCTGTCTGTGAGCAGGAGGGCACTCTGCACAAACTGCTGGAGCAGTTCCTGGCCGACAGGAATATGGAGCTGGAGCAGGTACTGAACTCGGATGAGATGAAGGATGAACTGCTCGAACAGCTTTTTCCGGAATGCCTCAATATGCTGCAGGGCAGTACCACGACAGGCATATTCGTGGTTCTGACGGGAGAAGACATGCAGGCGAAGGCGGATTATGACGGGTTTTTTATCAGGGATTCCGATCCGGATATCAATCCTGCCAATTACACGGATCTTCTGTTGGAGCGGGGAAGCAAGCATCTGTCGAGAGAGTGGAATATTCCCCTCGATACCGCCTGGACCACGCATTTTCATATGGACGGCGAGGGGAACAACGAGAACGACAGCTTTTTCTATGAGCCGTGGAAGGCGGGAGAGGCATATCCAGATGCGGATACCGTGAATCTGGGTTACTGGTCCATGCCTTTTTCACTGGAAAAGAAGATGGCGGATTCTTATCGGATGATCACTTATTCACTGCCGCTGCGGTATGAGGGGCAGGTGTACGGCGTGCTTGGGGTAGAGGTTTCCGAGCAGCGGTTTGCGGATTATTTTCCGGTTGCGGAGTTGAATGATTCCCAGCAGTCCGGTTATATGCTGGCGGTGGAGCAGGAGGACGGCAGTTATCTTCCTTTGATGGGAAAAGGGGTTCTCTATGATCTGGTCTGTTCTGCGAATGACAGATTTTTCCTGGAGGAGACGCGGCATGAAAATCTGACGCTGGTGCAGGAGGCAAGGCTGAACAAGCAGAAGATTCACGCGGTTGTCTGTCCGCTGAAGCTGTACAGCAACAATGTACCTTACAAGAATACAAAGTGGATGCTCCTTGGCCTGAACACGGAGGATGAGCTTTTCGGCATAAGCCGTCAGCTTTATGTGTGGATGGTGGCGGCGGTCCTGCTTGGTCTGGTCTTCGGGGTGATCGGTATCTATATCCTTGTGAAATATCTGACCAGGCCGGTAGAACAGCTGATGGAATGCATCAGCAGGGGAAATGAAGGTCTTTTGGAATTTAAGGACTCCAATATTCTGGAAGTGGACGCGCTCTACGATGTGGTGAAGGAGCTGACGGATAACCAGAAGGAGGCTGCAAATATACTGCTGGAGGAGAAGGAGCGTTACCGGGTGGCTTTAGAGTCCAGCAAGGATATGTTCTTCTCCTATGATATCCAGAATCATATGCTGGATATTGTCAATCATCAGACGATGAGCGGTCAATGGCCATGCGATGAATTTGAGAGCGGTTTTATCAATCCGCAGTATATCTATGATATGGACCGGGAGCTGGTGGTCAATGCACTGCAGAAGAGGGAAGACAGGCTGTATGTCGAATTTCGTATCAAATGGCTTGATGATGCAGATTATAAGTGGGTAGCGCTGTCCGGAAAGACGGTTTATGATACAGACGGTGCGCGTCGAAAGATTATGGGCAGCATCCGCGATATACAGGAAGAGAAAGCGCGGGAGGCGGAACAGCTCAGAAGAAGCTCGACGGACGGCATCACCGGCCTCTATTCTTTCAGCGCGGGCAGCAGCCTGATACAGGAATGCCGCAAGACGAAAAATGACGGCGTGATGGTCAATATGCTTTTGACCAGATTGAAAGAGATTAACGAGAAGAACGGTATCGTGTTCGGTGACATGATCCTGGAAGAGCTGGGCGGACTGACGGCCGGCTGCTGTCGGGAATTTGGCAACAAGGACGGCAGACGGATCGTGGCGATGCGTCTTGACGGCGATGAGTTCACGGTCTGGATGGAAGAACGGTCGGAGGCGGAGGCAGCAGTCTTTGTGGAAAGGCTGCTTGATAAGATCGCGGCCAGCTTTGAAGCCGAGATGTTCAATGTCGATGTGCATGTGGGTATGGTCGCCGCACAGGAGGATCTGACCAGTGAGAAACTGATCTGTATGGCGAAACATGCCCAGAGTTTTGTAGTTCCCGGCGTGACGAAACGATATTTTTCCTACAATGATATTCCGGTGGAGGAGCGGCAGGGACTGCCGCCGCTGCTGGGGCGTGATATCAGCACGCTGGATTATGGCGAGGATGTCAGCCTGGTATCGCTGGCTCTTAACCTGTTTGGCAAGGGCGCTGATTTCCCGGCGCAGATGAAGCTGATCCTGTGCAAGATCGGCAGATTTTATCATGCGAGTGATGTGCTGGTCTCTGTGCTGCGTTCGGATTTCAGTTCCAATTATCTGGATTATCAGTGGCATAAAGGCGGCGGAATGACCGCAGAGAATGTGAGGCCGTACAGGCAGGAAGAGCGGGATATCTTCTATAAGTGGCTGGGCCGGAATGAGCTGCGCTATCTGTCGGAAGAGGAAAGCAGAGACGAGATCATTCAGCGGTTTTTGGGTATTATGCCCGGCCAGCACGGTATCGTGCTGCCCATGTATGACAATGGGGATTACATGGGAAATATCTGTATTGTGGGGATCGAAAAGTCACTGCTTGATAACAGCGAGGAATACCAGAATCTGGCGGAGCTGGGCAGGGTCATTCAGAGCCAGCTGACGCAGAAACAGCATGATATCGCCAGCAAGGCGAAGTCCGATTTCCTGTCCCGTATGAGCCATGAGATCCGCACGCCCATGAATGGTATCATCGGTATGACGGCTATCGCGCTGCAGCAGGAACAGAGCCATGACAGGATCATGGACTGTCTGCAGAAGATACAGTCATCCTCTAATTATCTGCTCGGCCTGATCAATGACATTCTGGATATGTCCAAGATCGAGAGCGGCAAGATGAAGCTGGAAGCGGTCAATTTCGATATCTATGAGATGCTCGGTACGATCAGGGAACTGATCATGACACAGGCGGCGGCCAAGAAGATAGATTTCGTGCAGGAGATCGAGGTGACGAATACCTGGTTTGTGGCGGACAAAATGCGTATCAGCCAGGTGCTGATCAATCTGCTGGGCAATGCGGTGAAGTTCACCCCTGCAAAGGGCAGGGTGACGCTGACGGTACGGGAAGAGAAGACGCTGGAGAAGGAATCGGTAGTCTATTTTGCGGTGCGTGATACGGGAATCGGTATTGCGAAGGAAGACCAGAAGAGAGTGTTCCGTTCCTTTGAGCAGGCCACCGACAGGAATCCGTCCAAGCAGCAGGGCACGGGCCTGGGCCTTTCTATCAGCAGCCGTCTGATCCAGATGATGGGAAGCAATATTCAGCTGGACAGCGAATTGGGAGAAGGCAGCACGTTCAGTTTCTCCATTCCGCTGGAAAAAGGTGAGAATATGGAGACGCAGGCACAGGAGGAAGAGATCACCTTCGAAGGCTGCCGTATTCTGGTCGTGGAAGACAATGAGCTGAATGCGGAGATTGCTTTGACATTGCTGGAGGAGCGGGGCTTTGCGGTGGACTGTGTCTATGACGGCTCGGAGGCCGTGGAACGGATCCGTACAACCGAGCCCGGCACTTACGATGTGATCCTGATGGATATCATGATGCCGATCATGGACGGTCTCGAGGCCACCCGCACGATCCGCAGTATGGAGCGGGAAGACTGCCGCACGATACCGATCGTCGCCATGTCGGCCAATGCTTTTGACGACGACTTGAAGAAGTCTGTGGAATGCGGGATGAACGGACACCTGTCGAAACCGGTAGAGGTAGATAAGCTGTACCGGACGCTGGGTGAGATCATTCACGGCAGCAGGACGCGATAAGAGAGACCGGGCGTATAAGCCGGAGAGAGACAGAAAGCCGGAAGGAAGAAGAGAGCCGGAAAGAAATAGAAGATCGGAAAGAGTTGCATGAATTATATTGTATTGGATTTGGAATGGAATCAGAGCAGCGACGGGAAGGAGGAAGAATCGAAACTTCTTCCTTTCGAGATCGTGGAGATCGGTGCGATCAGGCTTAACAGTGAGCGGCAGATGGTGAGTGAGTTTTCGGAGCTTATAAAGCCGCAGGTATATCACGAGATGCACCACATCACAAGGAAGTTGATCCATCTGCAGATGGATCAGCTCGAACACGGACGGCCTTTTGCGGAGGTGGCGGAACAGTTCTTTGAGTGGTGCGGGGAGGAGCCTGTCTTCTGTACCTGGGGCGCCATGGACTTGACGGAGCTGCAGAGGAATCTCAGTTATTACGGTATGCAGACGCTGGCGGACGGACCGTTTCCTTTTCTGGATGTGCAGAAGCTGTTCAGCATCGGTTTCGAGGACCGGAAGTCCAGAAGGTCATTGGAGTATGCCATTGATTATCTTAAGATCGAGAAGGATATTCCTTTTCACCGCGCTTTCAGCGACGCCTATTACACGGCGAAGGTGCTGGCGCTTCTGGATCAGGAAGTGCTGCGGAACTATTCCTATGATGTGTTTCATATTCCGAAGGACAAGCAGTCGGAGATCCATGTTCAGTTTGATACTTATGCCAAATACATCTCCAGAGGATTTGCCGATAAGGCACAGGCCATGGAGGACCGCACGGTGAGCAGTACGAAATGCTATCTGTGCCGCAGGAGCCTGCGCAGGAAGATCCGCTGGTTTACGCCCAACGGCAAGCATTATTATTGTGTGTCTTACTGTGACAGGCATGGTTATATGAAGTCCAAAGTACGTATGCGTAAATCTGAGGATAAGATGGTCTATGCCGTCAAGACAGAAAAATTTATCACGGAGGCCGAGGTGGAGGCCATCCGCGATAAACAGAAGAAATCAAAAGACTATAAGAAGATCATCAATGTCAAAAAACCCGGACGTTAGAAATCGAAATCATCCATCTGGGAACGGAGCCGCTCTCTTCGCCGCTGTTTCCGCTTCACGCGGTTCTGGCGGCGTTTGGCATTGTTGCTGTTGACGGCCAGTGCACGCAGGACGAATGTCAGTATCAGACCGGCGGCGACGGCGAGAATGCAGATCAGAACCGTTTTGACATTGATAAAAATGGTTTTGTCCTGCGCAGGCTCTGTCTCCTGCTGCGTATCTTCCACTCTCTCTACACTTACATTGGTGGTATCCAGATTCGTATCAAATTCATAGGCGGCGGTGTTGTCGGCTGCCAGTTCGAGATAGGCGTTTCCCACATAGGTATCATGATAGGAATAACGGATCTGCGCGATGCGGTTGCCGTCCGAGACATTGTAGTCGATCGTTGACTCCAGGTCGTCAAAGGTGATGGTATTCGGAACGATCACCCGGCTTTTGCTGTCAATGGACAGGATCGGTCTGGAGCTGCCGAAGATGTCATTGCCTGTCTGCAGGAAACCGGACGTTTCCAGCTGGTATTTCTTCTCATTCTCGGCAATGTTCATGATCTGGAAATTGTTGAAGCCGTAATCAAACAATTCCATCGTGTCCGTGAACTGATTCGGCGTCTCCTCCCGGAAAACGACGCAGACGAGGCGCATACCGTTTCTCTCCGCGCAGGTGACGAGAGTTTGCCTGGAATTGTCGGTGTATCCGGTTTTCCCGCCCAGAACGCCGTCGTAGGCGACTTCACCGGTAATCATCTTATGCTTGTTCCGCAGGATGAAGTCGTCGGGCTGCGTTGGTGTTGCCGTAAATTCATAGCTGGCCGTGTTGCCGATCTTGCAGAGCATGTCATTTCTGAAAAAGGCGGATGCTATGAGCGCCAGATCGTAGGCGGTGGTATAGTGGTTGTCATCGTGCAGGCCGTTGGTGTTCATAAAATGGCTGTCCGTACATCCAAGTTCGGCTGCCCGCTCATTCATCAGATCCACAAAGCCTTCGATGGAGCCGGCGATATGCTCCCCCACCGCATTGGCAACCTCATTGGCGGAACCTACAAGAATGCCGTAGAGACACTGCTCCATCGTGATGGCTTCCCCCACGTCCATACCCATGTTGGAGCCGTCACCCGGCACGGAAAATACCGCCTCGGTGGAAAAGGTGACGGTATCGTCCAGATTGCCCTGCTCCATGGCCACCAGACAGGTGAGGATCTTCGTGGTGCTGGCGGGAAAAGATTTCTTATGGATATTTTTGGCATACAGAACAGCGCCGGTGTCCACATTCATAAGAATGGCGGACTGTGCGCTTGTCACAGGGCCGGCGGGCCAGTTGTCGATGTCATTGGATTCAACGGGAAGGGCTTTCTGGGCTTCCTGTTCCAGCTCCAGCTCTTCCAGAGAGGCGGCATATACCGTCATCCGGCCGCTGAAGGGTGCGCAGCAGACAATAAATGCCGCAAGCAGAAAAGAGGCGGCCTTTCGGCCTCCTGTCTTGCTGTATGATAAAAACATAGGAGTCTGACCTTTCTAAAAAAGAATAAGCAAATAATGAACAAGTATATTCAAAAGAGTATAGTTTATGCGTTATAACGCGAGCTGCCATATGATTTACAGATTCAAGTCTGGAAGTAAAAATGAAACCGTCTACTATGATACACTATTTTGGAAAAAAACAGTAGCTTTTTCACAAAAAATACAAATTTTAATCAATCCTGTTAAGAACAGTTCAGCCATTGCTTTGAATTATCCTGTAGATCTCATCGTAAACATCTTCGTTTGACGTATTGATCTGGATATCCGGTCCTGTTCCGGTAACCGCATTGATGCCGCCGTCAGAGGACTCGACTGCGATCCCGCTGAATCGTACTAATAATCCCGTTTCAGGAAGCGCTATCAAAACAGGAGCTACACCTTTACCGTCTCCCTTCGTCCTTTTTCCGACCAGAGTCGCCCAGCCGGTATTTTTACAAAACGAGGCAAAACTGTCGGCCGAAGAATATACTTGCTCATCAATGATGACCCAGCGCCTGGCGTTTTGCAGTTCTTTTTTTAAGACCATGTCTGAGGATAACTTCCTCGGGATCGTAAAGTAATGTGTTAAACCGAATTCCTCTACGGCAGGGGGCACATTGTGTCCCTGTACAGTGCTGACCGGCTCCGGCTGAAAATCATGGAAAAAATAGTCCTGCATTAATTCCGTATCTCTCAAATAACACCAGCTGACCCATTCATAGGTTCCGCCAAAAGGGCCGACGATATTATCCCACCAGTATTTATCATTTCCGCCTGGATTTCCTCTTATGTCAAAGATAATATGATCAATTTTGCGATCGTCGACAGTGGCCAGATATTCGGCAATCATCTGCCGGTCTCTTTCATAAATCTGATCGTTGAATGAAGAAATTTTAAAGATTACGGCATTTTGCGCTTCATCATATGATGTCTCGATATCCGGTAGAAAATCACCGCCATCTTCCTGTACTGCTTTTGATGTGCCGGCTTCTTCCAGACAGGCATAGATGGCCTGTGTCTGTGGATTTTGCAGCACTTTTTTCCAGCCGTTATCGGGAACGTTCTCAGCTGCGTAATACTTTTGATATGTGGCATAAACAGCAGTGTCAACCATGCCCAGATGTGCAAAATTATGCATCTTTCTGAACATAATTTCCAATAAATAATAAAAGCCTTCCGTGTCATGGATCCTGCTTTCCAGCTGCCGCCTCGTATCCGCTTTCAGCGCTTCAATAGTTACACCATGCTTCTCCAGATAAGGGAAATAAAAATAGTTCTCGTCAAGAATCTCCCACAATTTGTCATAGTCGGCCAGATATTCTTCTGTAGTGAAAGAAAGGGATACTTCACTTTCCTCCCTGGACGTGATCAAACTTGAAGAATAAACTGTGATAGCTGTAAGCAGAAAGAAAATGACTGTTATAGAAAGAATTCTTCTCTTCATAAGTAAACCACCCGTATCAATGTCTGTATATATTTATTATATTCACAGGAGTAAATACTATCAAGAAAATTCCAGCCCAAAAGTTTTGTAAGAATGCAGAAACACACGTTCTTGACGCTGTCGGGAAATATAGGTATAATTTTGTTATTGTAAAAGGGAAACTTACAGACTGACATGGGGGTGCGGGTATGAGACTGCGTAACATAACCGGTTCGAGAGAAATGATCGCAGAGAGCAGGTTTGTAGTGCACGAACCGCAGGAATATAAAGGCAGGTGGAGTGAGCTGTTCGGCAATGATCATCCGCTGCGGATCGAAATCGGCATGGGCAAGGGCAGATTCATCATGGATCTGGCAAGAATGCATCCGGAGATCAACTATGTGGGCATCGAGAAATATTCCAGCGTGCTGCTGCGCGGTATCCAGAAGATGGAGACGGATCCGCTGCCGAACCTGTATTTTATCCGGATGGAGGCGGAGGAGATCGCGGACGTGTTCGGCGGGGAAGAGGTGGAGCGGATTTATTTAAATTTCTCCGATCCGTGGCCGAAGGACAGGCATGCGAAGCGAAGACTGCCGTCCCGTGAATTTTTGAAACGATATGATGAGATACTGGTAAGAGACGGTGTGATAGAATTTAAAACGGACAATCAGGATCTGTTCCGGTTTGCGCTGGAAGAGATTGAGCCCGCGGGTTGGCGGCTTCTGCAGATGACGGAGGATCTGCACCACGATGAGAAGATGCTTGCCGGCAATGTGATGACGGAATATGAGGAGAAGTTCTCGGCGCTGGGCAATCCGATCTACAAATATGTGATCGCCAGGTAAATGTTGGCACATAAGCGGGTATAGTATCATACGAAACCGGCAGATAATAGATCATGACAGATCAATATTTTAATACAAATCATGAAAGAATACGTCAAACGTATGAAGAAGGAGGAAGAGAACTATGGAACACAAATTTACGACAGCTGATTTTGAAAAGGAAGTGCTGGAAGCCGATATTCCGGTGCTGGTGGATTTCTACGCGGACTGGTGCGGGCCCTGCAAGATGATGGCTCCCATCGTGGCGCAGCTGGCAGAGGAGTACGACGGCAAGGTCAAAGTCGGTAAGTGCAATATCGACGATGAGGACGGGCTTGCGAGAATGTATCGCGTTATGTCGATCCCTACATTTAAGATCTTTGTTCAGGGTAAGGATGTGGCGACCATCGTAGGCGCTGTACAGAAGGAACAGCTGGTAGAAGAGCTTAAGAAGGTATTATAGACTTCATAAAATCATGGTGTTAGTCAATAACTGTGTTGGTGATATTTCATAGTCCAATTTATAGGACATTATAAGCGGTATCATATGGTC
>ERZ808028.1750-NODE-1750-length-12111-cov-4.990028_pt1 | contig 12111 bp, 14 predicted proteins | sample MGYA00380184_ERZ808028 | MGnify/ENA primary metagenome ERZ808028 (study PRJEB31490, sample SAMN06133397) | mouse gut metagenome | isolation source: J8_1 | host: mice | place: China: Chengdu | collected 2015-05 ...
CTTTTCAGCGGAAACAAATGCGCTCCAGTCCTGCCTTTTTGAATCTTATTATGGAGCTTATTGATATTTCGTGCCATGGCAAGCAGTATGCTTTCTGCCAGAACATTTGACGTTCCTTTGCCTAGTATAATCCAATTTAAATAAAGCTATGTTTTATTGCCCCTGATTGTCCTGTCCATGCCGCTTCCCTGTTCGGGGCTTGGGAGCACGTTTATCCTTATCACATGCATTGGCGGCTTTATGGTTTACAACTTCATATACAATCTGGCTGATATCTTCTTTGGCAAGGTCTATATCATCAAGTCTGTAAGACCAGTGGTATGGAACAGGAACCTTATTAATCTCATCAAAGTATTGATAAACCCGGCGTTCCAATTCTTCCCTGCTTGAAACCCTAATGCCATTCAGCATCTGCTTTGTAAGCTTACTGAAGAAACCTTCCACCATGTTCAGCCAGGAGCCATGGGTTGGCGTAAATACAAATTCAAACCTTCCGGGTACTGTATTAAGGTATTCCTGAGTCTCCCTTGAGGTATGGGCAGAATGGTTATCAAGGATGAGGCGTATTTTATCACCAGCAGGGTATTTCTCGTCAAGCATCTTCAGGAAGCGGACAAAATCAGAACTTTTGTGGGTTGGGCTTACAAGGGGGATTGCCTCACCGGTAAGCAGGTCAATGGCTGCAAGCAGTGACAGCGTGCCCAGCCGCACATATTCATAGTCCCGGTATACCGTGCTGTTTTTTTCTGTACCCGGAACAGGCGGCCTGTCGTCAGCAGTGGTATCCAGCGCCTGCATCCCGGGCTTTTCATCATAGGACAGGGTATGGACCGGCATCCCTTCATAAGGCCGGAGGTTCCCTTCCTCATCAAACTGCAGGGAAAGCTGTTTATAAATAACGAGGACATCATGCATTTTTGAATCAAAATCCGGATCACGTTTCTCGCAGTAGTAAGATATCTTAAAAGGACGAATCTTTGCATTTGCCAATATCCTGCGCAGGGTTGTTTCAGTCACAGACGCCATGCGGGGATGCCCTTCCTGCTCTGCAATGGAATTGATAAAGCGCGTAAAGCTGGCTGGATACCACAATTCAGCCGAATACCCGAAATCCTTTGGTTTCTGGCAGGCCTTATTAATGACCCAGGTGATATCCGCATCTGTGATTTCTGCTTTACGCCCGCGCCCCCTGTTATCCTGCAGGGCTGCTTCAATGCCGCCGGTATTGTATTTATCGATGCATAGTCTTACAGCTGTAACGCAGATGTCCAGTTTATCCGCAATGAATTCGTTTGACCTGCATTCTGATTTCAGCAGCAGTATTTTAGCCCTGATGTAGGTTCTTGCTTCTACAGTGCTTTGGTGGAGGATACTCTCTAAAGTGGCTTTATCATCATCTGTAAGGTTGATAGATTTTACTAAATTTGGCATAACATGACCTCCCTTGGATAAGGTCATTATACCACAATTTGAAACATATGTCTAATTAAATTGGATTATACTAGGGCTGATGACAGATGCCGGGAGAGCCGTACTGCCCGACATGTCACCAAAAGGATTTGTCATTGATGGGGATATTGAAAAAGCCTTAAAAGCTGATACGGAGGTCTGGAACAATTTTCAAAAATTCCCTCCCCTGTACCAGCGGGTACGGATTGATACCATTCAGATCAAAAAGAAACAGCCGGAATTATTCCAGAGCAGGCTGCAAAAGCTGATCGAGAATACCAGAAAAGGCGTTATGTATGGGGAATGGAACGATAACGGACGGTTGATAGAATAATCCAGCCGCCCTGCTTTTCTCTGTTGCTCTCCTCAAAATCCTATGTAGACTTTTTACTGCCCTGCAAATAGTTCCACCATAATAATCTCCGGTCTGTTGTTAAACCGGACTGGTATGATGCTGTTGCCGATACCACGGCTGACTACCATTTGTGTACTGCTCTCCGTATATAACCCTGCATCATATTTTGGGAACAGTCCCTGGTTCGGAGCAACCAGACCGCCTATAAACGGGAGGCGGAACTGACCGCCATGTGCATGACCGCTCAATACCAGGTCAATGCCGCTGCTCGCATAACTTTCAAACAGCTCCGGCCGATGTGAGAGCAGGATCGTATAACTGCTTTCTGTATCGGCCAGACTCTCCAACTTTGTGCTGACCATGGCAGGTACTTCCCCGAATATATCGCTCCTCACTGTAAAGTCCGGGTCGGAAAGCCCAACCAGTGTGATCTTTTCACCGTCACGCTCCAGCTCCACCGCCCTGTCCTCAAGCATAGACACGCCAGCCGCCTCCAGCCCGTTCCTTAGTCTGTCATATTGTGACAGCCTCGCTTCATGGTTGCCTGTCACATAATAAACCGGTGCGATCCGAGCCGCTTCCTCTACAAAGCTGATGGCTATGTCGATATCCGTATGCCCGGAATCCACCAGATCCCCTGTGATCACGATGATGTCCGGCCCGCTCTCTGAAAGCAGCTCTAGCAGCCTTGCATTATTTTCACCAAATTCAGCATTGTGCAGGTCTGACACCTGTGCAATCCGGAAGCCAGAAAATGTAGCAGGGATACGGCCTGCTGTGACCGTGACTGTGTTCACCATCAACGCCGTATTGCCCCATATGATCCATATGATTACTGTGAGAAGCACTGTGCTAAGTATACACAGTTTTATCGTACCTTTCCAAGGTTTCCACTTTTTCATTATTCAGCTCCATTTATCCATTTAAGAATTGTTCCAATTAACTTTGTTTCATTCATTTTGCCTTAGATAATATCAGATTACACGAAATTTTATCAATTTCTATTCTGTCCCCTCCAGTATACCATAAAGATTGCATGTTTCCCCATTTATATATTTGTTCATGTAAAAACTGAAATAATAGTTCATTCCGCTTTTCTCCCTCCATTCGTACAATCTTACTGGAGGTGAACGAATAGTGGAAGGTTTACATGAATTTTTCGGAATGGCAATTAAAAACGCAAGGATGGACTGCGGTCTGACACAGGAAGCGCTGGCGGAGCGGGCCGGGATCAGCTGCCGCTACCTTATCGCCATCGAGAATGAAGGGAGGATTCCCAAGCTTCCTGCTCTCTACCGGCTGATACATAGCATGCACATCTCAGCAGACCGTATTTTCTATCCGGAACAGCCATCAGAAGGGTCCGAGCGGGCGCAGCTTGCCCATATGCTGGAGTCCTGCTCCGACCGGGACATCCATATCCTTCTCGGTGCTGTCAAAGCCATGCTGCAGGAACAATGAGCAGAGAACCATTTCCCGCACTCTCAGGGGAAGTGGTTCTTCGCCTGTCCTCTGTCTTTCCCTTCTTCCGGATCCTCTCATCTTCTCACAGTAAAATACAGCGCAGTTCATGCCCTGTTCTTCTTCAATTCTCCCGCCAGATAACGCACTGCTTCCTCCGGGGTAGGGATCTTGTCCTGACGCGGCACCCTGTTCTGGTAAGCTTTTGTGATCGCATTGTTATTCAGCGGATTTGTATACGCCTCTGTCAGCGCTGCCTGCATATCCTCGCGTACTTCCTTCACACTCACCCCGTGTTTCTTCGCCAGTTCCCGATATATCTTCCGCATGCTCATAGAAATCTCCTCCGTGGTAAAAACTATAATCGCCTGTTCTTTTTGATTATAAGCGATAATATTATCTTTTTCAACCAAAACAAGCGTTACAATCGCTCGTTTTTACCCTGTACAGAGCTTAAGATTAACACATTGGGAGGACATCAAAATGGATGAACAGTTTATCCGGGACCGGATCTCCAGTCTCCGGCAGGAAAAACAGATTTCTGAGCGAAAGATGAGCCTGGATCTGGGCCACAGCACCAGCTATATCCGCAGCATCACCTCCGGCAGGGCGCTGCCGTCCATGAGTGAATTCCTGTATATCTGCGAATACCTGGGTGTAACACCCATGGAGTTTTTCAACGAGGAACGGAAGACCACCCTGACCCAGCAGGAAGCGATCGAACACATTTATTCCATGTCGGATGAGGATATCCGGCTGCTGATCGGGTTCATTGAGCGGATGAAGGCTGGCGGAAAGTGACAGGCAGTATCGTGAGTACCGGTGCTGCCTGTTTTTCAAACACATCTTCTTTCCCCTTGTTCCTTCATCTGTCATCCTGCTTTATAGACTATAGCTTTCCACTTCTCCATACTTCCCATGCCTGCTCCAGTCGTCAACATCATCAAAAATGACGCAAACAATCCATAAAAAAATCCCTGTCCCTGCGATCCTTCCGTGTGCAGCTTAGAACTTCCTGCTTCTCTCCTCCTATCCCCTTTCCGCCCATATCCAGAAACTGCTCCTTTGTTTTTCTCTGTCTATAAGTTTTTATTAGAGTGGGACCTTCTGGGCGGTTCACCATGAACCCCTCCTGGGTTCACAACGGGAGAAGCGGCGGCACAAAGTGGTTCCTGATACTGCATTCTTCTTTCCAGACACGACAATCAGAAGGGCAGACTTTTCCCCTGGCGGATTTCAGTGGTTCTCTGTTTCCGAAATAGTTTCACTATCTTTTGCCATTCTTTTTCAGCAAATCTCTTTTCAAAGAATGGTGTATAAATTCGAGGTATGGCTTCCATTCTCCCGATATCGGAATTCCTTCCTCAGATACCCTGCACTGACCAGATCGTTCAGGGCGCGTTTTATGGTGCTGCGGGACATCCCCAGTTCCCTGGCCATGGTAGGGATAGCAGGCCAGCAGCTTTTGTCCCGGTCCGCACGGTCATGGAGATACATATAGACTGCCACCGCCCGGTGAGGCAGTCCGGAAGCGTAGATGGTTTCAAAATATCCCATATCCCCTTCCTTCTCTAATCCGTCCGCAGCGGCGGCCTGCCTGCGGGTCTGTGGGGCTGTAACGGCACGGTCCGCTCTGTTACCTGTCCCTGCCCCATACTGCCGCTTACAGGCGGTCCTGACGGTGCAGGCGGCTCCTCAAACTTCCAGGTCATCACTCATCCGTCTGCGCAGGATCTCCTGCTCCAGCGTCAGCCGGTCCGCATAAGAGACTGCTCTTGCCGCATGTTGCTCCGCCACATATCCCTCTTCAAATTCAATCCCCCATTTAAAAAACAGTCGCAGCTCTGTCCGCATGGGATGGCATCCTGTTTTGGCCAGAATGAAATGTCCTTTGGGAAGGGATTTCAGTTCATCCGGGGTCATCAGCGGACGCTGGATCATCTGCAGGCTCTGGCTGGGATCATTCTTTCCCCTGCTGATGGAGCCGGACAACACTGTCTTATTTCCCAGGGCTTTCGACAGGACTTCCGCGCTCTCTGAGTTGGGCGCAAAGCCTCCAAACAGGATGTCCTGGCAGTTATCAATGATGATCTCACTGCCTTCTTTTCCATAGTTTTTCTGCAGCTGGGCAAAGGACTGGATAATGGGGACCATGCTGATGCGACGGGATCGGCCTGCGGAGAACAGCATCTCCAGGGACTCGATCTTGGGGATGGTTCCGATCTCATCCCCAAAGATCACGACCCGGTTGGGGAGTTTCCCGCCATGCTCATCCGCGATGGACAGCATCTCCCGGTAGATTTGCTGCAGGAACAGGCTGACCATGAAATATTTTGTATTGTCCTCCTCCGGCAGAACGATAAAGATTGCCGCTTTGGAGTTACAGAAGGTCTCCGTGTCCATGGAACCGTCAAAGCACAGGATCTGCTCCATCTCCGAATCCAGAAAAGCGTTCAGTCTGGACATGGCCGTGGAAAGCACAGAGGCCATGGCCTGATCTGCGGTATTTAAGGCTGCCCCGGCAAACCATCTGGCCTTATGCTCCGGGGGAAGCTTTTGCATCAGCAGCTGAAACTGATTCTTTCCTTTCACCGGGGAGGGTGCCAGCAGATCCTGGATGAGCTTGAACACGCTGACGATATGCCTCTGCTCCTTTGGACAGTATTCCGCAATCAGCAGAAGCACACTGGTCAGGAGACCCTCGGCGGCATCATAAAAAAATGCGTTCTGCCCGTAACTGGAGGAATCTGCCCCGGAGCTGATGATGGTCTTGGCTGTAATCTTGGCATACTTTTCTGCTTTGGCCTTGTATGCCAGGTTCTCCGGATCCTCCAGCCACAGATCCATGTATTTGTTCACCATCCCCAGGATATTGTCCCCATCGGAACGGGTAGGATTTCGCAGATCCAGGATGGATATCTTGTAGCCGTAGTATTTTTCTGCAATCCCTGCATAGTTTCGGAACAAGTCTCCCTTGGTATCCGTACAGAGAAAACTCATACCGCTGGCGCAGGCATATTCGATACAGGGATAGAGAAAGTTCGCCGTTTTGCCGACACCGGCAGCGCCGATCATCAGAAGATGGATGTCGCCGGAATCAACCAGGGCCGTGACGCCTCCATGGGAAAACTTTCCGCCCACCACGATTCCCTGAGTCTCCGGCAGGTTCTTTCCCTGTCGCCACAGCTTTGGTTCGTATGGGACATGGGAGTAGGTCTTTTTGATCTCCATATCTGTGGCAAAACGGGCGGTCCCATACTGCCCGTCCCCCACGGTTTTGGATTTGATCCCGTCCAGGTTGTAGTGGCTGGACAGGAAGGTGACCAGCCCCAGCAGGGCGAACATCCCCAAGCCCGCACATACCAGGATTATGATCTGTGTGGTCTGCATTTTCACACTCCTCTCTCTTAATCTGTCAACAAGCACGATTTATCTTCTGGCATAGATCTGCGCCGCATAGCTTCTCATTGCAGTAATCTGCCACAACAATTTATACTGCACATCGAATTCATTTACTGTTATCAGCGATAACAAGGTCATTGTCATCCTGCTAATGGCTTTAAGACCGCCAGACATCATTTTGCCAAAACAGCAGCTTTGGAAATCCTGGCGGTCTTGTGTATAAAAACATGAGCCAGACAATCATCAGGCCATCTGCAGCGTCCTCTCCTCTGTCATCTCCGGAGGCGGCTTTTCCTCTGCCGGTACCGCCTCCATTCCGTGCATGGCCTTGATGTCCTCATTCCAGTCCTTCCATGTGGACAGTTCCATCCTCACATCCGGATACCCTGCCTCTGTCAGACCTTCCTGTATCCGTTCCGCCGCCTTCAGCCCTGCCAGGTCATGGTCTAAACACAGATGGATCTTTTTCAGCTCCGGATGATCCCGCAGCAGCTGGAACAATGCCTGGGAGCCAACTCCGCACAGCGCCACATAGCTGTGTTCCTTCCATTCGTTCTTGTGCAGCGAGATATAGGAAAGCATATCTATGGGCGCTTCAAACACAAAGACCTCACTACTCTTCCCATTCCAATGGAAACTGTACCGGGGATCGCTGCTCTCCAGATTTCCCCGGTAGCTTTTCCCCATGGTGTAGATCCCCTTCTTGTGAGCGTGTCTGGCCTTTCCTTCCGGATCGTATCCCACAAAAATGGCATTATGAAACTGTCGGGCCTTATCCTTCGACAGCTCCAGACTTTCATAGATCAGATTCTCTTTTGCAAAGGCAGATACCACCTCATAGTCAAGCAGGCGGGACCTTAACAGATACGCAAACACCCTCCGCATATCCCCATTGGCGGCTGGCAGGGCAAACGGCTTTCTCGGCACTTCCTCCTGTTTCCGGCTCTGGCGGTAGGTCTGTCCCTGTTCCCCGCCCAGGAGCATGCTCACCGCGTCCGGAAACGATTTTCCATAGTAATAGATCACGAAATCAATGGCCGCCCCGCCTTTGCCAGCGGAGCCGTGGTCGTACCATCGGTTCCCCCGGATGGTGATGCTGTGGTCACTGGACATCCTCCACTCCGGCCCGGAGCGCAGGAGCCGTTCTCCCTGACGCTCCAGGAAATCTTTTAGGTCTACGGTATTGGCCCGTTCCTTCTGTTCCTCCGTAAAATAGACATATCCCATCCTTTCGCCTCCTCCTTTACATGCTCTGCTGCGGCTCATAATCGTCCTTCCTGTGTCCCTGCGCCATCCGCTTCTCCTGCAGCTTCCGTCTCCTCCTGCGGTCAATGTGTCCCATGCCGGAGCCTCCCGATGCTTTCCGGTAATCCTCCTGAAAGATCCTTGACAGATGATGCATCAGTCTGGTGGCTGCCAAAATCAGGTCCGGGTCCCGGAAGGAATCCAGGTTCTCCAGTAAAAACCGGGCGTAGATATTTCCCTGGGCGGCGGACGCTTCCAGGAATAGGACTGCCTTTTCCTTATCACGGGGCATCCCCGGCTGACCGTACAGAAACAGTTTTCCAAGCGCATACTGGGCGTACTGGTTCCCCTGATCAGCAGACAGTTCCAGCCACCTTATGGCCTCCTCCAGATCCTGCGGCACATCTTCTCCCAAAAGATACAGACTTCCCAGACGGTACTGGGCGTACTCATTTCCCTGGAGTGCCGCCTTCCGCAGCCATGCAACTGCTTTCGCCATGTCTCTGGGTATCTCTTCCCCCTTCAGATACAGACATCCCAGTGTGTACTGGGCAAAGGGCAGCTCCTGTTCCGCCGCTTCGGTCAGCCACCAGACAGCCGCCACCATATCTTTTGGGATCTCCTCCCCTTCCAGATACAGCCTGCCAAGGCGATATGCCGCGAATCCGTTTCCCTGCTCCGCCGCTTTCTGAAACAGCTTCCCTGCTTTTTCTGCATCCTTTTCTCCCAGGCGGCCTTCCAGATAAAGTTTCGCCAGTACATACTGGGCGGAAGTATTTCCCGCATTTGCGGCCTTTTCCAGCCACGCTGCGGCCTGTTGCACATCTCCTGTCCCCGTATCCAGCCAGAACTTTCCCAGTGCATACTGGGCATTCACATTACCCAGCTTTGCAGCCTGGTGCCAGTACCGGACGGCTTTTTCCTCGTCTCTTTCTGTCCCGATGCCCTGATACAGCATCTGCCCCAGACGATACTGGAGTTTGTCGTCATGGCTCTGCTCCTCCAGAACCAGGAAACCGGAAAAGGCATCCTGAAAATGCTCCTCCGCCTGCTCTGCCAACTTCACTGTCCCTGTTCCGTCCCGGAACATTTTCGCCAGCTCATAGCTTGCATAGGGATTTCCCTGTATGGCAGACGCATGATACAGCTCAAATGCATGCTTCAGATCTTTTTCCACGCCCTGTCCTTTTGGATACAGACCGGCAAGGGTATACTGGGCATACTTATGGCTTTTCTCAGCTGCCCGATCCAGCCAGAGAGCAGCAGTCTTATAATCCTGATCTGTGCCAAGGCCGGCAAGATACATTTTCCCGATCCGGTACTGCAGATACGTCTTTTTTCTCTCTGGCAGTTCTTTTTCAGCAGAGAGAAAGGCATCCAGCGCTTTCCGGTACCATTCCTTCGCAGCCTCCGGATCTGCCTCCACTCCAAGACCGTCCGCCCACATCCGGCCCAGGTCATACATGGCAAGCGCATTTCCCTGCTCTGCTTCCTGGCAGAACAGACGCATGGCTTCCTGAAAATCCTGGGGGACTTTTTTACTTCCGTACAGATAGCTGCGGGCCAGTTTGTATTGCCGGCTCCATTCTGCTTTTGCAGAGTTTTTCTCGTCCCTCTCAGAAAGGTCAGGAACATCCGGTTCCGGTTCTGACAGGAACTCATCTGCCTCCAACATGATTTCTGCTTCTGCGGGATCTGGTTCTGCTTCTGTTTTTTCTTCTGCCTCTATTTCTGTGTCTCCATCTGTTTCTTCTGTTATATCCGGGACTCTTTCTTCTTCCAATTCATCCAGGCGGACTTCTATCTGGATTCTCCCCTGCCCGGATGTTTCCGACAAAAAATGGCGACCGCCCAGCTTTAATGCCTCAGCGATCACCATGTTCTTGATACTTTTTAATTGTTTCTGACTGGACAGGGGCGGCAGCGGCGGAGCCTTTGAGGAATAGGTCAGCCGGATCTGATCCTGCCATTCGCCCCATGCCCGATAGGCTTCCGACACAGCCGGGTCCTTTGCCAGCTCATCCACGATCTGATCCACCAGCCGTTTTACATCCGCTTTCAGATAGCCATATACCTTTTTCCCTCTGGTATTTTTGAGACGTCCGGAAAGCTGCTGCAGTTTCTCCCCAATGATTGGATTTTCACACACGCCCTGCAGCATGCCATCCGCAAGCAGGCACATCCGCTCCGCTGCTTTTTCTTTCAAACTGCTCCGTGCCAGATTTTGTCCTTCGTAGATCTGGGCAAAGTCCTGACGGAAGATATCGTGGGCCAGTTCCGAGCGCATGGCTTCGATGCCTGCTTTCGTCAGGAATCCATCATTGTCCTTCGCGGAATAGACCATCAGATGTACATGGGGATGATGCCCCTCATTATGGAAGGCCGCATACCATCTCAGATCCGCACTGTCAATCTTCATGTGCCTGGAGAGCATGGCACGTTTGGAACGCAGGAGCGCCATCCACTCTCTGGCGGAGTCATATCCGAGCCTTGCCGCATCTTCCCGGCGCAGGCTGACTACATGGGTCCAGACAGGTCCTTTGTGGTCAGATACTTCTTTCTGCACTTCTGTAAGGATCACCGGCTTTCCCGCATCCGTAAACAGGCCATGCTCACCGATCCGTTCCACACGGGGGCGGTTGGCCAGGTAGTCCACATAGTTTTCTTTCATGGCTGCCATGTTCAAGTTCCGTTCCAGCGTCTGAGTGATGAATTCGGAGGCGTTGCCGATGGCAGAGCGCTGTCGATAGTCCTCATACTCCAGCATGTCTCTGGACTCCGGCATGTCTTTCAGGAGCTGCCGGATCAGATCTTTCTGGGCGGATGTCGCTGGAAGATTCTTTTTGCTTTCATCCGCTTTTTCCACGCCTTCACGGGTACTGATGTAGCGCACATAGTTCTGCAAATGCTCTGGCGGAGCGTCACGGATGTAGCGGCTGGTGAAGATCAGTTTTGCCATGGTTTCCTTCCCTCCGGGAAACAGAATGCATCCTGTTTTCCAGATTATCGCTTAGTTTGACTATAAGCCAACTGTAGACCGATTTACAAATTTTTATTGACATATTTCTTTTCTCTCCGTATAATAATAGTACCAGACAGGCAACGGCGTGTGTCTGTCCAGGCGATGAAGCATAGCAGCGTACCGGACAGCCTTGTTATGCGGAGCCTTCGAGAGGGGTTGTGCAGCGAAACCTCAAGCCGGAGTAGGCAGCAGCCGAAAGAAAATGCTCAGAGACCGTCCTGTATCGTCAGGACGGTTTTCTTTTACGGAGGATCCCTTATGGATGGATTACTGACCTGTGCGAAAGCATTTGAGGAGCTGCTCCCTGTAAAATACCATATCATCATCGGCCGAAAAGGAAAGTCCGTGGATCTGACGGTCAGCTTTGAAGCTGTAGAATTTCATCATCTTGTGGGGCTGCATAAGCTGCACGACCTGCGTCTCTCCAGAGCCAGTCGTGAAAAAGTATTTTCCCAGATCCTTTCCGGTCAGATCACTTTGGAGGATATCAAAAAGAGCCGCTACTTCTGCAACATCCAGAACCGGCTGGAACCTTTTCAAAAGATTGAAGCGCTTTTCGATAAAAATGACCTGGTCTTCCGCTATAACCGAAAGCTTCAGGCACTTTCCCTTATCGAAGCAGAGTACCTGCTCTCTACACCTCATGAATATACCGATGTGTATATCTTTCTTGACAAAAAAGACGAGGCCGGGAATTTTTTCTGTCGCTCTTTTTTTCCAAAAGAGGACAGGGATTACACAAAAGGTCAGGCCGTTTATACTCTTCTGAAAAAAGAAAAGATAAACACCAACACCGGAACCGTACAGGTCCAGTATGATCGGCGCTCTCCAAAAGATAAAGATTAATCCTGCACAGACAGCTACAGAGCAGCCTGCCAGCCACTCTGTAGTTTTTCTTTCTCTGTAAAAAAAGCTGTTAAAATTTCTACAGCACACCCAGCTTCTTCAGCAGCGCCACACAGTCCTTCGCTCCCTGCTCATACAGATACAGGCAATCGTGATCCGCCTCCAGCAGTGTCGCCTCCACATAATCCGTGATGACCTTTTTCACATCCTCCGGCAGGTCTTTGATCTTCTCCTGCATCTCCTTGCTCAGTCTGGCCACCTTTTCCTGCAGCTCCTGGTCCTCCGGTGACTGCTCATTGCGCTCGCGCACTGCGGTTTCTGTCATCTCCCG
>ERZ808028.1751-NODE-1751-length-12100-cov-5.037761_pt1 | contig 12100 bp, 8 predicted proteins | sample MGYA00380184_ERZ808028 | MGnify/ENA primary metagenome ERZ808028 (study PRJEB31490, sample SAMN06133397) | mouse gut metagenome | isolation source: J8_1 | host: mice | place: China: Chengdu | collected 2015-05 ...
TCCCGGGGAAGCAGCCGCCGCAGGGTCTCCGGCTGAAAGGGCATGGGGTGGCTGTCCCCCTCGATCCACACCCGCAGGGCGCAGCGAAAGGGAGCCCACCTGGCAAGAGGGGCCAAAAACTCCCACACCCTCTCCCGGTCCGTGAAAAAGACGTGGGGGCCGTACACGTGGTACAGGATACCGTTTTCCTCCCGCCGGTCATGGGCGTTTCCACCGATGTGATCCCGGCGGTCCACCACCGTCACCTGCCAGCCATATTCCGCCAGACGGCGGGCGGCGGAGGCCCCGCAGCAGCCCGCGCCCACCACCAGCGCCCTCACGCCCGTGCCTCCATTCGCCGAAGGTACTGTCCCACCTGCTCCTGGCACAGCCGGTCCGCCGGGGTATGTACCACCCCCTGCTGGAAGGCGGCGGCCTGGGCCAGCGTCTCCTCCAGGGTGTACAGGGGCTTCCACCCCAGCGCCTCCCGCGCCTTGCCGCTGTCCAGCCGGAGCAGCTGCGTCTCGCCGAAGGGGCCGCCCGCTCCCAGCTCGTACCGTGCGCCGGGGAAATGGGCCGCCAGCAGCTCCGCCACCGCCCCCACAGTCTGGAAACCGTCAGGCGCGGGGCCGAAATTAAAGCATGTGTCCCCGGTGACTGTCCCCTCCGCCAGCGCCCTGCCCAGCGTCAGATAGCCCCACAGCACGTCCAGCACATACTGCCAGGGCCGGACAAAATTGGGGTTACGCAGTTTTGCGGGCTCGCCCCTTGAAAAGCAGTCAAGCAGGTGGGGGATGAGCCGGGTCTTGTTGAAATCCCCCCCGCCGATGGTGTTGCTGGCCCGGGCTGTGGCGACGGACATATCCGGGAAGGAGATCCGATAGCACTGCGCCGCCAGGTCCTGACACGCCTTGCTGGTGGAATAGGCCTCCGCCGCGCCGAAGGGGTCGGCCTCCCGGCAGGGTCTGCCCCCCAGCCCCTGGGCGTAGCACTTGTCGCTGGTGACCGCCACCACGGGGACGCGGCACCCGCTCCGGCGGACCGCCTCCAGCAGTTCCACCGTCCCCATCACATTGATCTCAAAAATATCCGCCGGGTGTTGGTAGGAGCCGTCCAGGTAGGCGTGGGCCGCCAGATGGATGACCAGATCCGGCTGGAATTGGCCCAGGGCCCGCTCCACCTCCCCCCGGTCCCGGATGTCCGCCAGGAGCTCGCCCGCAACGGGGGGGCGGGCCGCTTCATACAGACAGCCAGGCTGGGGCGGGAGGGCATAGCCGGACACCTCCGCTCCCAGGGTGGACAGCAGCCAGCACAGCCACGTCCCCTTGAACCCAGTGTGACCGGTCACCAAAACCCGCCTGCCCTGGTAAAATGACTTGTGAGACAGCACCTGTTCTCCCCCGTTCTCTCAGGATGTTTTTCTCCACACGTTAAACCTGCCCAGGGACAGCAGCAGACTTTCCGCCGCCTCTCTGGGCTGGATTCCAAGGGCGGAAATCAGCTGCCCAGCGGCGGCCTTCCAGAAATCGTTGGTCAGGGAAACCGACTTCCCCAGCACCATCCCCTCCCGCTCCAGCTCCGCCGCCAGCGCGCCGTCAGTGACCACGCGCAGTCCCAAGCCCTCGTCGGGATCGTGGAGAAACACCCCATCTGCGGGCGGCTTGCCCTGCAGGGCCTGTCTCAGGTTGGACAGGCTGTACAAATTCTCATGCTGCGTGATCAGCATTCCCCCGGCTTTCAGCCGCCTGGCCGCCGTACGGAGCACCGCGCCCAGGTCGGCGCACCGGCCCAAATTGCATCCCACAATGGCGATGTCATATTGGCCCTCCAGCATCTGGGCCTCCTCCCCCAGCAGGCCGCTGCGGTGGAACAGCCCCTCCAGATCCTCCAGGTAGCGCCCGTCCTCGGTTAGGGCATCCACTGTGACCTCGCCGCTCCCGCACGCTCTCAGACGGTTTGACAGCGCCAGGACACTCTCGCCAAACAAGGGATTCAGCGCCAGCACGCGGACCCGCCCGGTTCCTTTTATGGAAAATGACTCCAGCGCGGCGCACAGGTCCATCCCCAGCGCTCCCCAGGCGTCCACGCCATGCTTTTGCCGGAACTGGGCCCGCCCCAGCTCCATCACCTGGAACTGCCCCTCCCCAATGGTGGCGGAGCCGTAGTGGTGGACAAACACGTCCCGACAGAGCACCTGGCGATAGCCCATGCGGCGCAGTACGCAGCTGAAATCATCGTCGGCAAACATGTCGTAGCAGAAAAAGGGGTCTATGGTGAGCTCCATCTGGCTCAGCGCGGCTGGACGCACACAGGCCAAAATAGAGAACAACCGGGAGCGGTCCATCCATTTCCTGGGGTCGCAGTGGTTGTGGTTTTCTGCAAACGAGAGCATTCCTTGAATATCGTTCTTCGCGTAGGGCACGGAAATGGCCTGCAAATTGCTCGCAGAATTGCAGACAGGCGCCGCCATGGCAACGCGCGGGTCGCTCTCCATGCACGCCCACAGGATCTCATCATAGCGCGGCGTGACAATCACATCGTTGCTGACATATAGAAGGTACTTCCCCTCCATATAGTGGGGCGCCATGGTGAAGATCAGGTTCCCCGCGGCGGAGGAGCCCATGTTGTGGGGATAATAGATTTTTTTCACATGGGGCAGTCCCTCGCACCATGCGGTGGTCTCCGGGTCGCTCCCGTTGTCAAAGGTGATCAGCTCGTAGCTGCAGCCTTTTGTGTGGGCCTCAATGGCATCCAGGCATTCCTTGGTCATCTTCTGGTTGCCGTAGAACAGCACCACAATGGACAGGTCAAACCGGCATTCCCGGGGCTCCTCCCGCTTCGGCGTCTTCCTGATCCGGCGAATGCGCTCCCGCTCCTGGGCATACCAGTCCTTCAGCGCCTTGTGGGACGCCGCGTGGAGCAGAAAGAACTCCGCGTACCGCCGCCAGAACAGAAACAGCGGCACAAACGAGCATGTGTACTGCGTCCACGCCGCGTCCGCCTGCCCCCGGTCCAGCAGCGCCCCAATCCGCTCCAACGTCAGCGGCGCGTTCAACCCAACCTCTCTCAGCTTATTTTCCAGCGTAATCTCCGGGGCGAGCTGCCCGATGGCGGACGCGATGGCGGCACACAGCGCCTCCAGATCCCGCAGCAGGTATCTGTTCTCCCCCAGGCCGCGGCCGCTTAAAAAGGAAATCGCCTCCTCGCCGGTGTCAAACAGCTCAAATATGTGCGAAATCAGTGTCTCATGCGCTTTTTGCTCCATCGCCGCTCCCTCCGATTCTCACTCCGCTCCGCCGTCCTGCCATTCCGGCGAAAACTGCTTCCCAATCTGTAAAAACGACTCCTTTTTGTTCCAGTTCGCGTAAGACGACTGGTAGCAGTTCCGGCAGGGCACCGCCATCCGCTCCCCGTTGACCCGCCGACGGTGCTGCTGGTACTCCTCCGAATTCCACATCTCTTCGAAGCTCCCATACCGCTGTATGGGAAACAGCTTTTCCGCCGTGGACATGCAGGGCCGCACAAAACCGTCCGAGCCCAGAAAAAAGTCCCGCCACGCGGCGTAGCAGGTCTTGTGGCACTGCTCTCCGGCGGGATCCTCCCCCACCAGATGGGGCAGCTTCAGCGACACGCCGCACCGCTGCCCCATCTCCATAGCCGTCTGGAACACCTCCCGGGTCCGGGCCATTTTGTCGTAGAGCACCTCTGGGGCCATCCTCTGGTCGAAGGCGGTGAGGTACACCGCCTTCACCTCGTCCAGCCCCACCTCGCCGGCCAACCGCACCAGCTCGGGCAGCTCTCCCAGGTTCTGGTCCATGGCGGTAAAGACAAAGTTCATGTAGGGAAATTCCAGCCCATGGGAAGCCTTGTGCCGCGTGATGACGGAAATGTTTTTCAAAATCTGATGGAAGTCCGCCCCCCGGCGGATCTCCTCATTTGTCTCGGCACAGGCCCCGTCCATGCTCACGGCAATGATATCGGTCTGTGTGCGGAAGATATCGTCAAACAGCCTGTCCAGCCGCATTCCGTTGGTGCAGAAGTACTTCCGCAGGCCCAGGCGGTGGGCCCAGTCCAGAAACTCCCCGAAATGGGGGTGGACCGTGGGCTCCCCCCACCCCATGAGGGTGACCTCCTCTACCAGGCGGGCCGCAGGCTCGAAATACTTCAGCCACTCCATCTGGAACCAGGTGGGCTGGAACTGCGCGGAGTTGCGTCCGCACATCTTGCAGTTCAAATTGCAGGCGTTGGTCAGCTCAAAGACGAAACGGCGGGGCATGGACTCCAGAATGAGCTTCCCCTCCAGCGCCTCCTCCTGATTTTTCCCGCTGTTCTCCTGCCGCTCCTGTGTCAGCGGGCGGGTCAGCCGCAGATCCAGCGTCTTCGCCCGCAAAAGCTTTGACTCCTTCATTCCCCTTCTCCTCTCAGCCACGGCGCCCACGGCGCGTTTCCTCTGTTCCAAATCGCCTCCAGCTGGCTGCGGTCCCGCTGGGTGTCCATGCACTGCCAAAAGCCGCCGTGCCGGTAGACGCCCAGCTGGCCGGATGCGGCCAGCGCCCGCATCGGCTTCTCCTCCAACACGCAGCTCTCCTCCCCGTCTAGATAACCGAACACCTCCGGCTCCATCACCATGAAGCCGCCGTTGATCCAGCCGCCGTCCTCCTTGGCCTTCTCCCGGAAGCCGGTAACCGTCTCTCCCTCCAAATCCAACACACCAAACCGGCCCCCCGGCTGGATGCCGGTGAGGGTGACGGTCTTGCCGGACTCCTGGTGCTGCCGCAGCAGTGCGTTCAGGTCCACGTCTCCCACCCCGTCGCCGTAAGTCAGCAGGAATGTCTCGCCGCCAATGTACCTCTGCACCCGTTTCACCCGGGCGCCTGTCTGGGTGTTCAGCCCGGTGTCCACCAAAGTCACCCGCCAGGGCTCGGCAATGTTGGCGTGGACGGTCATGCGGTTCTCCGCCGAGAAATCGAAGGTCACATCGGAACGGTGCAGGTAGTAGTCCGCGAAGTATTCCTTGATGATGTGGCCCTTGTAGCCGCAGCAGATGACAAAGTCGTTGAATCCAAAGCTGGAGTAGTATTTCATGATGTGCCACAGAATGGGCTGGTCCCCAATGGCGACCATGGGCTTGGGCTTCAGGTGGCTCTCCTCACTGATGCGGGTGCCCAGACCGCCGGCCAGGATCACAGTTTTCATTGCAGCTGCCCTCCTGCCACCGGGGGCGCCACCCCTTCGATCAGATAGGCCACCTTTCGATACGCCTCGCTCTGCTTTAACGCGGCCACCGCAGGCTCCTCCGGCGGGAATTTGCTCAGTATCCCTCGGATCTGCTCCGCCATAGCCCTCAATTCCTCGGAGGGGTTCTTCAGCTCCGGGGTATTGCTGATTAAAAATTCCACCATGTCCTTCACACCCTCACAGACGGCCAGGCCCTCCCGCAGCAGCCGCACATAGCCCGCCGCGTTCCCGGCGTCCAGCGCGTCGAAGGCCTGGGCGCAATAAAAACCGAAGCGGTGCAGCGGCGGCAGCAAAAGCAGGTTTTCTCCATTTAGCGCTTTCTCCGCGTAGCACACCGGCAGATACGCTCTTTCCAGCTGCACAAAGGCCCTGGACAGCAGCAGCCCGGTCTCTCCGTCAATCTCCTTCCACGGGCACACCTTCAGCGCCGCTATGCTCAGGCCCCGGGCCCATCCCAGCTCCTGCGCACTGTCAGGGAGCTCCCTTGTCCCCACCAGCCGCACCAGGCCGTACAGCTCATCCCTGTCCTGGGCGATGCCCCCAGCCAGAATGTCCATCCGCTCTATGGCCAGCGGTCGGCCTGCCAACGGGAAGCCCACCCCGCACCGCAGCGCGTGGGCCAGCGCGTGGGGCGGCAATGCTTCCAGCTTCTCCACCTCGCCCAGCAGCGCCTCCAGAGCAGAGGCATCCTCCGTCCCCAGCATTTTTGCCGCGATCCCCAGCTCGCACCTGTTCTCCAGGGGCAGAAACGCCGCATAGGCGTGGCGGACCACGTCCGCCTCCGTCTCCTCGGAACGGATAAACACCCCTTCAAACATCCCCGCACCCACCTGGAGGAATCTGGCGCGGCGCTGATCCGCCCGCTCTTGGGTGGGCGCCGCCTCGTTCATCTCCTCCCAAAGCCGCAGCAGCAGGGGGGCGGTATCCACTTCAAAATGGCTGTACAGGTTGCAGAGGTTCCGCGCACAGTCCCCCGCCTGCTTGGCGTCCAGCTCCCGCCCGTTGAAGGTCTCCATCAGCCGCAGGCATTTCTCCGGCTGCTTCTCGTGGAGATAACCGGAGGCCAGCACGGTGGCCACGCTGAGGCGGCTGTGGGAATCAGCCTTGTTCAGAGAACTGGCCAGAATGTCGCTTCGATTGAACCGCCCAGCCTCATAGTCGCTCACTCCCTGGAGGTACATCTCGCCCCAATATATGCTTTGGGCGTAATCATCCTTATTCCAGGCGTTCCCAAAGGCAAAATACGCAATCTCCACCCGGACGAAAATGGATTCCGGGAACATTGTCTCCGCTTTTTCAATCCATTTTTCCAGCTCCGACAGCTTGTTCGCGATGGCATAGCGCACCGCGTAGCGGTAGATGGGCCCGCCAAACAGCTCCCATTGGGACCACCTCTCCTCGACCCCAGCCATGGCCCGGCGGAGATAGTCCCCCTGCTCCGGCAGGTTGTCCCCGGACTCAATGCACTGGGTTAAAATAATTAAATTGTCCGGATCCTGTTCCAGCTGCTTGCGCAGCAGCTCCATGTTCCGCGCCTGCTTCGCCTTCTGACTCACTGCATCCTGGTAAATATACCCGTCGTGATGAAACAGGCCCCCGCGGATCAGCATGGTGCGCAAATCACCCCTGTAGGGCCAGTGCTCGTGGATAGTCCCCTCATACCTGACCCCTGTGGACAGGCGCAAAAAGCGCACGGCCAGGAAATCCGCATATCCCCCGCCCATTTCCAGGTCTGCGGTGTTGTAGTTGCGAATCACCACCGAGGCAAAATCAAAGTCCCGGTTTGTGGTCAAAAATGCGACATATCCCTCAATGTTGGAATCCATCCACTCGTCACAGTCGATGGTCATGTACCAGGTGCCGGAGCAGCGGTCCATCACCGCGTTGCGGGCGGCGGAAAAGTCGTTGATCCAGGGGAAGTCAAATAAAATATCCGCGTACCGCTCCGCCACGGCCCGGCTGCCGTCATCGGAGCCGGTATCCGCCATCACCAGTTCGCACGGTATGGCGTCCCGCAGGGGCTGGAGGGATTTCAGGCACCGCTCCAGGCAGCGGATTTCGTTTTTAAAAATGATGCCGATGGACAGCAGGGGCTTTGTCATAAACGGTTCTCTCCTTTTTGGTTGGGGCGCATGGGAAAAACGCCGGGGGCGGTTTTCCCACGGGCTCCATGAAAAAACGGGGGCGGGCAAGAGCCCGCCCCCGTTCTGCGCGTTGGGCTGTGTGCTATGCGGCGGTTGTAGCGCTTCGGACGCTTCGTGTTGTCACGCCTCGCCTGCTCGCGACGGCTCGGGCGCTTCGTGTTGTCACGCTGCGCCTGTTCGCGACGCGCGGCTTCCCTACGACTCGGGCTGGTCTGCGGGCCGCTGTGCGGCCCTGCGCTCGCCCTCGCTCCGGTCCACCCGCGCTGCTCACGACGGCTTCGCGCTTCCTTACTGCAGGAGCTGGAGCACGCCCTGAGGCACCTGGTTGGCCTGAGCCAGCATGGCCTGAGCGGACTGAATCAGGATGTTGTTCTTGGTGTAGGCCATCATCTCCTCGGCCACGTCCACATCGCGGATGGTGGACTCGGCGTCCTGGATGTTCTCGGTCATGACGGACAGGTTGTTGATGGTGTGGTCCAGGCGGTTCTGGGTGGCGCCCAGGGTACCGCGGACGTCGGACACCTGGTTGATGGCGGCCTTGATCACGTCAACCGCGATGGCAGCCTTGTCCTGGTCGGCGATGCTGATATCGGCCAGGCTGACGCCATTGTCGTCCTTCAGGGAGGAGCAGTGCATATCGCCCAGGCTGACCTTCAGCTGGTTAAAGTCCTCGGCGGTGTCGCCGATCTGGAGGATCAAACCCTTGCCGGTGCCGGTGGCGGGCTGAGTGGTCACCTTCGAGAAGGTGCCGGTCTGAATCTGCTTCTGGATATTGGCAACGCTGTCCAGAGGAGCGCCGCCGTCATAGGAGGCCTTCTCCTGGAAGGTCAGCTTGCCGTTTGTCGCATCCTGGCCCACGGTGAACATGGCGTTGTCCTTGGCGGCCACGGTCAGGCGGCTGATGGCCTCGGACAGGGCGTTACCGCTGGCGGCCTTGGTATCGTCCAGAGCACCAGCATCGTTCACCAAATCGCTGATATCCACAGCCTTGAACTTGTCGCCGGCCACCTTCACGGCATCGGCGGTCTCCTTGTTGGAGGTAAACACATAGGTGGTGTCGCCAACGGTGATGGCCTTGCCGTCCACAATGTCGGTTGCGGCAATAGCGGCGGCAGTGGTGGTGTTGGCCAGAGTGCCCAGCTTGGTGGGACCGCCCTCGGTGATGACCTGAGTGGCCACGTTGACATTGCCGGTCTGGGTAGCGGTGCCTTTGACAGTTGCGACAGCATAGTTGCCGCTGAAGCTGGTAGCCTTGGTAGAATCGCTCTTAATCGCATCAAAGGCGGCATCACTCATCTCAAAGACCAGCTTGGAGCCATCAGCTTTCACATTGTAGGTCACACCACCGATCTTGATGCCACCAGTGCCAACCTTGGTTGCAAGGGCATCAGCCAGCTCTTCGCCACCCAACGCAGTATCAGCGGTTGTTGCCGCAGTGATGGTAACGCCACCAACAGTAATGCCGACTTTGTCAGCACCATTGGAAATGAAGGACACATCCTCCAGTTCCACAGAGAAGGAGGTCTTGGTGGCCTCGCGGCCGTCGGCATGGACAATGGTGTTGGTGCCGGCGACGGTGCCGGCGGTAGTCAGGATGCCCAAATCAGCGCCGCCGGTGACCTTGTACTCGGTGGTGGCGGCCTCCATGGAGCCGTCGAACAGCTTGATGCCGTTGAAGTTGGAGGAGTCGGCGATGCGGTCGATCTCGGAGCGCAGCTGCTTCAGCTCCTTCTCCATCTGGGCGCGGTCGGTGGTGTTGTCATAGGTGCCGTTGGCGGACTGGGTGGCCAGCTCCACCATGCGGTTGAGCATATCGTGGACCTCGGTCAGAGCGCCCTCAGCGGTCTGCACCAGGGAGATGCCGTCCTTGGCGTTCTTCTGGGCGGTCTCCAGGCCGGTGATCTGAGCGCGCATCTTCTCGGAGATGGCCAGACCGGCGGCGTCGTCACCGGCGCGGTTGATCTTGTAGCCGGAGGACAGCTTCTCCAGGTTGGCTTTCATCGCGGAGACGTTGTTAGTGTAGTTGCGGTAGGCATTCATAGCCATAATATTGTGCTGGATCCTCATTTTAATGCTTCCTTTCAATAAAATGTTTTAGGGGTGTGCGGTGTAGGGCGCCGGAGCTTCCTTGCTCGGCGCATTGGGTGGAGCGCCGCCATTCCGGGAACCCGTGGCCACGGCTCCCCGGCCTCTTGGCGCGGGACTATATTCCAACCGGCCTAGGACCGGATGAAACCAAAATATCATTACGGAGTGATCTCGTCCTCCCAAAAGGTGGGAATAATGCGGTCGAGCTGGGTGCGCAGGGCTTGCGCCGCCTCCGCGGCCCCGTCCCGCTCCAGCTGATCCAGCGTCTGCTTCATGACGCGCACAGCCCGCTCCCGGTCGTCATTCCAGGAAAAGTACCGGTCACGGCAGCGCCGGAAATGCTTCCCCGAGGGTGGAGCCAGACAGGCCGGGCGCGTACCGCCCTCCCGCTCCAGCAGCTCGCCCCGGACAATGGGAACGCTGCGGTCCGCCTCGATGGAGAGGTAGGCCCGCCCCCCGGCCACCCGGGAGAGCTGGACGACGGTGCTGTCGCCAATGGTCAAATACTCCTCTGGGAGGAGGGACAGCTTTAACATGGCAATCTCCTTAGTGCCGGTTTCAGCGCGGGATCCTTCCACGCAAATTACAATGAATAATAATATTATGCTGAGTGGACTGCCCGCCAACCGGGCTTCGGGCTGCGCCTGTTTCCACAGGGTCACCCTCTCTTTTTCCCACCCGGCGGGTGCTGATTGGATCGGCAAATTCTTTTGCTCATCCAATCAACGCCCGCGTCCATGGGCATCCACCGCGGTCCCGCGCGGCAGTATGAAACAGCGTCAAGCGGCGCCTGTCTCCTTCGTTTGACTGCGGAACTGGGCCAGCCCCATGTCCCGCAGGTTCTGGGCGGTATTGACCTCCCGGATGACGGCCTCGCCGCAGCTGGGGCAGATCCACCGCTTTTCATGGGTGGTCAGCTTCTCGTGCACATGGCCGCAGCGGAAACAGGTCCTGGCGGCGGGGGCCAACCGGCTCACCGAGATGTAGGCCTTGCCCTGGCGTTCCAGCTTGTACTTGAGACAGGCCCGGAACAGCCCGAAGCCGGAATCCATCACGCCGCCCTGCCCCAGCTTTTGGGACAGCTCCACCAGGTCGGTCTCCCTCACGCACACGGCGTCCCAGGCGTTGGCTATCCGCCGGGATTCCTTGTGGATGAAGTCGCGCCGCTGGTTGGCGATGTGCTCGTGCAGAAGCCGAATTTTTTGCAGCTGCTGTGCGTAGTTCTTGGAGTCTGGCTCCATGCGGGCCAGACTGCCCTGCATCCGGGCCAGCTTCTCCCTGGACTGCTCCAGCGCCGGGAGCGCAGGGCTTACGCCCTCGCTGTCCACGTAGAAGCGGCTGAGGGAGTAGTTGAGGCCCAGGGTCCGCTCATGGGTGGGATGAATCTGTTCCGGCGCCTTCACCTCATACCCAAAAGAGGCGGAGCAGAAATACTTTCCCGACCGAGTCTTGCTCACCGTCACCAGCCTCAGCGACCATCCATGGAAGGGCCTGCGGTGGATATTGGCCGGAACCAGCCCCAGCTTGGGCATCTGGATCCCCTTGTCCGTCAGATAGATGGACGGGCCGGTGCGGTACTGGCGGCAGTAGACGGTAAAGCGATCCCTGCGGGCCTTCTTGGTTTTGAACTGGGGGTAGTGATATCGGCCCGGCGCCCGGAAAAAGTCCAGAAACGCCTTGCGCAGGTTCTGGTGGACGGTGCATAGGGGCTGGCTGTCCACCTCTTTCAGAAAGGGCGCGCTCTTTTTATAGCGGGCCGGGGTTGGAATGTAGTGCTCATCCGCGGCGGCGTAAAACTCCTGCACATCGGACAGCATCTGATTCCAGAGCCAGCGGCAGCAGCCGAAAGTCTTTTTGATCAACTCGGCCTGCTCCGCGCTGGGATGAAGGCGGAACCTGATGACAGTGTGCCGCGTTTCCGTTTTCTCCGCCACACGAGCCGCCCCCTTCTACAGGCGCGGACAAGTTCTATACAACCTGGCCGCGTTTTTCTTCCCACATTCGTTTATTATATCGGCCCCGTTTTTTAAAACTTTAGCCTGTTATCAGAAAAATTTCAAGCGAAATATATTCACCCCAGCGGGAGCCGACGCCTGGCCAGGTTGTATACAACCTGGCCGCGTTTTTCTTCTTGAAATTCAGCATGTTATTTGGATACTACAGCTTTCCGGTGATTTTTGCTGTAAAAATCACCAGTCCTTCACCCTCCTTTCCCCATTTTCCCTTATAATATTTGATATCCACACAAATGTAGAGAGGATGGCTGGAATGTCAGGTATTATGTACGGCTACGCCCGCGTGTCCACACGCAGTCAGAAGGAGGAGCGGCAGCTGGTCGCCCTGCGGGAGTTCGGGGTAAAGGCGGAGCACATCGCGGTGGAAAAGCTGTCTGGAAAGAGCTTTGACCGGCCCGTATACCAGGAGCTGGTTCTGGCGCTGCGCCCTGGGGATGTGCTGGTGGTCAAGAGCATTGACCGGCTGGGGCGGAACTACGCGGAAATTTTGGAGCAGTGGGGGAGCCTGACAAAGGAGCGGCGGGTCGCCATTGTCGTGCTGGACATGCCTCTGCTGGACACGCGGGAGGGCCGGGACCTCACCGGCACCCTGGTGTCCGATATTGTGCTTCAGCTGCTGAGCTATGTGGCCCAAAC
>ERZ808028.1755-NODE-1755-length-12088-cov-4.546000_pt1 | contig 12088 bp, 18 predicted proteins | sample MGYA00380184_ERZ808028 | MGnify/ENA primary metagenome ERZ808028 (study PRJEB31490, sample SAMN06133397) | mouse gut metagenome | isolation source: J8_1 | host: mice | place: China: Chengdu | collected 2015-05 ...
GAGCATAAGAAAAACCGGAATCGCGCAGTGGCGGCTCCGGTTTTTCGTTGCGAACGCTAAAAAAGGAAAATGACGTGTTTTATCCTATTTTTTGTGTTATTTAATGTGTTCTTGATTATTTGAGATTTGGTGCGGTGTTTTTTTGCCGACTGGTGATTCTTGTGGCTGCGCTTTTTTACGTGTAAAACAAAGAATTGCTGCGATATAAAATAAAATAGACGGTACAGAAATGAGACAAGCAAAAATACCTGCACCAATAAATAAGATACCCGCTAGCTTCGTATCACTATGCAACTTAATCATGCCCGCTGTGCCGATAATTAAACTGATGATTAATACAATAATGACGAACCAACCAATCGAACCAAACACCTGCGAAAGATCTTGTAAATCTGTTAATGTCAGCTTTGTTCCTGTACTTTGTTGTACATCTTCAATAATTTGTTGCTGTAAACTTTCCGTTTTAAAAAGATTATCGATACTAAACATAAAGACACCAGTACCAGCAATACCAAAGACATTTAAAATCGAGGCAATCATCGCCAGTACTTTTTCAATCGTTCGGTTCATAGGTTCCCACCCTTTCTACATATGCCGGTGCACCGAATTGGTTATCTAAGAAAATCAAGCTACGTGCGCAAACGTCCTGTTCACAACACTTAACCAATCTTCGTTCGTAGACTGTATTCGCCCTTCCCTTTTCTATACCCTTTTCATCAAATAAAAAAAACGAGACTAGCATGCGCAAGTCTCGATAGTTTGTCACAATTATAATGCTTTAATATCATCGTAATCTGTAGATTTGTCAAAGGCAGCGACGACATAAGAGCACACTGCTTCGATTTTATAATTTTTTTCACGTGCATAATCTGCGGCGCGATTTAATAATTGTTTGGCAATACCCTGTCCTCGAAGTGAATCGTCGACGAATGTATGATCAACTACCATCACATCTCCAAGTTGTGTCCAACTAATCTCTGCGTCTATACGCTCTCCTTCTTTATGTTGAAAAGCGTATTCCTCGCCACCACGATTTGTTAATTCAAATTCCATGCTCATTCACTCCTTCTACTAAATTACCGTCATTGTAGCATATATTTTCCAAATTAGCTGTTGCTAACTATTCTTCGAGTGCTAATGGATGTAGCGTTGCTTCAATTGATTCACGATGTTCTTCTAAAAATGGAGGCAATGCAAGTTCTTCACCCATATGTTCTACTGGTTCATCAGAAGAGAAGCCCGGTTCATCTGTTGATACTTCAAATAAAATGCCATTTGGATCGCGGTAATATACAGCTTTGAAGTAGAAGCGGTCGATTTTTCCTGAAGTGTGAAGGCCAAGCGCCTCATACTGCGCGACCATGGCTTCGTATTCTTCAACAGATTTCACACGAAATGCTACATGGTGCACACTGCCGCGACCATGACGTTCAATCGGTAAATCATGACGTTCTTCAATATGCACTTCTCCTGCAGGACCGCCCTCACCTGATGAATAGACAACAATATCTGGCTGACCTGCTACTGGTGATGGATATGTGCCTACTTTTTCAAAGCCATATAGCTGTGTCAATACGTTTTCAGTAGCAGCTGGGTTTGCGAGTGTTAATGTCACACCGCCTAATCCAACTAATGCAAATTGTTCTGGTACATCTGTTTTTGTCCAAGGTGTACCATAAGGAATACCTTTCCCGTCATCGACTACAAGTAAGAAACGTGCATCCTCAAAATCCTGAAATGGCAATACTTTCCGACCAAAGCGTTCTGTAATGTCATCATGTGTAATATTGTACTCATCAAAACGTTTTACCCAATAAGTTAATGCTTCCTCTGATTTCACACGGAAAGCTGTTGAGTTAATACTTGAGACACCCGGTAATGTACGGCCCATTCCTGGAATATCAAAGTAGGTCATATCTGTTCCTGGTGTGCCAACTGCATCGGCATAAAATAAATGATAAGATGATGTGTTATCTTGATTGACTGTTTTTTTCACAAGACGTAAACCTAAAATTTGTGTAAAGAAATGATGATTGCGTTCAATTTGTGCTGTAATTGCTGATACGTGGTGAATTCCTGATACGTTTACTGTCATGTTAATCCGCTCCTCTTTTTATCTCGAATTCAAGATTCTTTATAGTCATATAATAGCACATATATTTTATTTTGCAATGATAAACGCATTTTTTTAATAATAAAAAAGACTAAGCCTCGTCAGCTCAGTCTTTTTAGTTTATTGATTTGTTTCGCTATCGTTCGAATCGTCACCAATGCCAAATAAGTTTTTGAACCATTGTACGACTTTATCCCAGAAACCTGTATTTTCATTGACGCTATCTTTTAAGTTATTAATTGAATCGGTTAATTTATTTCCTAAATCATTTAATTGATCCGACCACTGACCGAAGTTAATGTCTAGATTACTAATTTTATTCATCAAATCAACAAGTAGCTGGCGGTCCTCATCACTTAAATTGATTTGTAAGCTTTGTAGTTTGTCATCCACAATTTTTGCTACATCTTCTTTTGTCGCTGGCTTTTGCTCAGCAATTTGCTGTTTGATTTCCGTTAATAACTGGCTAACCTTATCTTGGTCGACCCCTGCTTTATCCGCTAATGTTGTCGCTACGTCTAACTCTTGGTTTGCCACATCGGTACGCTCTGTGTCCAGTTTTTCACCAGTTGTTGCTTCATATGCTTTGTAGACGCCTGCAAGTGCCGAGTGACCTGTAACGGCTTTTGGTGCTGCTACTTCTACCTTCGCGTCACTAATCCCTGCTGTTAACATCGCATTGGAATACATATCCGATGTTACTTGCGTAATGTTTTGTGGTGTTTTAATTTCGACCACAATGCCATAGCCTGCATCCTCTGGGGTAATTTTCGCTGAAGAATATAGACGGGCTGAAGAATTACCATTTTGAATATATTTCGCAATATCACTACCTGTTACCGTTACTTCTTTTACCGTACCAGATACACCTAAATCTTTTTTCACTGTTTCTTTTTCGCTATCAGATAAAGATCCACCGTACACTACGATTGGATCGCCTAATTTTTCATTTACCACTTCTGCTGAAGCTGATTGAGTAAAACTTGTCATCGTAACGGCTGTGGCGCCGACTGCGGCTGTCGTTAGGCATAATGCTGCAATGATGGCATAAGCTCGTTTTTTCATCGTTTTTTCTCTCCCTTAAATAACTATTTTGATTATAATACGCAAAAAAGGACGAAAAAGTTTCATACTTTCTTTTTCGTCCTTTTTAAATTGATGTTTAATTAGTGTTTAATTTTTGTCCAGCCATCCACTTGCTCGATACGACCGGCTTTCATTAACGTACCTAATGCACGTTTAAATGAACCTTTTGAAATGTTAAACATATCTTTAATTTCATCTGGTGATGATTTATCACTAAATGGCATTTGACCGCCAACCTCTTCAAGGTATTTAAAGATTTGTTCTGCATCCTCTGTTAAACGTTCATAGACACGTGGTTTCATAGAGGCATTTAATGTGCCGTCTTCTTTTACTTCGATAATACGTACACTAACATCTTGTCCTAGACGTGGCTCTGCATCACGTTCTGTTTCGTGTACAAAAATACGGTATGGTTTATCGACGCCAAGTAAAAATGTCCCGATTGGTAATAGACGGTATGGGCGCGCAATAATATTTTGGTTAAACAGCTCTTCTTCGCCATCCTCAAATTGTTCCATAACACGTTCCTCTGTCACTAAACGGCCAAATAAATTGCCGTTATAATCGACACGTAATGTAATGTAAAGATGGTCGCCAACTTCTGGCCATACATCTTCAATTTGTGGTAAATCTTCTGCTGGTACTACGACTTCGCGTGATGTACCAATATCTACAACAGCACCATCATGACGAGACATACGCATAACGCGCGCCCAACCAAATGTGTCTTTTGTAATTGTTGGAATGGCAGTAGTCGCTGCTAAATCGCCGCGACGGTCTGCGTATAAAAATACTTTTACTTTATCATGCTCGTTTAATTCCTCAAGCACTTCCGATGCATTTAGTGGTACATCCACTTCATCGTTTGTTAATACATATTGAGATGCTAACTTTTCTTTAACAACAAGTGTTACCACATCTCCTGATTGTAATTCAGTCATGTTAAAACTCCTCTCACTTTATGACGCGTACTATTCAATGTGATGCTCTAAATCTTTCAGTGCAGCAATCTTTTGTACAAACTTAGGATTCTCTTCCAGTACTTGTATTAGGTCTGCGATACGGTCTATGGAGTTCCAGCTAAGGTGGTGCTCTATGCCTTCAACATCGTTGTAAATCAAGTTCTCATCGACGCCAATGAGTCGCAAAAACTGCTCCAATAAACTATGTCTTTCAACAAGACGTTTCCCTAACTTTTTACCCTTAGGTGTTAGTGAAAGTCCTCGGTAACGTTCGTATATTAAATAACCATCTTTATCAAGTTTTTGAACCATTTTAGTAACGGAAGAAGGAAGAACGGACAACGCTTCTGCGATGTCTGATACCCGTGCGTAACCTTTCTGATCAATAAGTAAATAGATTTGTTCGATGTGATCTTCCATACTCGGTGTCGGCATCTACATTCCCTCTCTTTCCAGTAGTTATCTTCCCATTTTACTACACTTAACATGAAAACGTAAGGAAGTTTCAGGGGTTACTCGCTTTTGTGCGTATTTTGACCAATTATGTGTATCGCGTGAATAACTTGTCTATTTAACTCCGCAAGTTGCGCTTGTTGTCTAAGATATTCAAATGCGCGGTCGCGGTCCTCAGCGGTTACCACATAATGACTTTGTAAATGATTTAATGCAATGGCCGATATTTTCGCCTCACATTTTGCACAACTGCAATACATTGGATACTCCGGACCGTTTAGTAAGAAGCGTACAGTGCCCCTTACAATTTCTTCTGTCACATTCACTAACGGAACAGTTTGCTCCACAAAAATTCCCCCTGCTAAATTAAGCTGATTTTAGCATACACACATGTATCACGTAATTGATGCGTATTTGCATTACGAGAATCCTGCTTCAAGATGCCCTCTAGTTCAAAATGATTTTTTTCTGCAATCGCACGACTACGAATATTATCGCGATCACAACGAATTTCAAGACGATTGGCACCTAAATCTTCAAATGCAAATAACGTCATACTATGCACAGCCTCCGTCATATAGCCTCTACCACTCCAGCGCTCATCAATCCAATAGCCGATTTCAAATTTTGGAATCGTCCAATCAATATGCTGCAAGCCTAAAACGCCCACAAATTCACCTGTGTCTTTCAAAAATAAATGGAAGCGTAGTTCCTCGCGGTTCATAAAGCGTGCAATGGCTTTACGAATACTTTCCTTTACATTTTCATGCGTCGGCTTCTTTTGCGCCCAGGACATGAACATTTTTAGCTTTCCAACTGAACGTAAAATCGCATCATAGACAACTTCTGTATCTTCTTCACGTGGCATACGCACAATTAAACGCTCCGTCTCTAATTGTGATGGGAAATCCCAATATTTTTTATAATCGAATTCTACCGGCTCGTCATTCCACGATACAGGTGTTGTTTTATTACCAAAGAAATCCTCTCGTGTAATCCCATACGTAACGGCATCATAATAGGCATCTTCCTTTGGCATATACCAGGCATCACGGAAATGCGCTTCTTTCACAAAACCCACACTCTCAAATGTTTTACGCATTGGTACATTATCTTGGCGCGTATGTCCCTCTAAGCGAATTTTCTTCTCAGGCAAGCTAAAAATAAATTCTGTCACAAGCATTAAAGCCTGCTTCCCGTAACCTAAACCACGCCATTGCTCGGCGATTCGTAAATCAAAAACCGGAATCTCATCTTGCAAATCATAAATCTGCGCCATGCCGACTTTTTGCCCTTCGTCATTTTCAATCCAAAATGTTTTCACATCATCAGACTCATAGCCACCCTCTTCAATTGTACGTTCAATTAATTCACGACCAGGGTGAGATTGTACGTGATAAGGCCATTCATTTTTCGTTAAAAAGTGAATCAGTGGTTCTTGTTCTTCGATTGTCCATTCTTTTAGTCGCATATAAACACCTTCTATAATTAATTAAGTTATCTTCATTATAATAAAAGCGCTTTAAAAGATGGACCTTTTAAAACGCTTTTTTCTTTCTTCATCTTATTTTATACCCTAGCACGATGCAACCAAAGCCAACTATCAATGTAAGTAGCATATAAATAATGGCCTTATGTCGATTTATTTTTAGTAAACGGACCGTATCAAAGGCAAACGTTGAAAACGTCGTTAGTGCACCTAAAAAGCCCGTTACAAGAAGTGCAAGCATAACGGATGACTGAAATAAATGCAGCGCCATACCCATCAAAAACGAACCAACACTATTAACGATGAATGTCGCCATATAAAAAGGCTGTGCCCTTTTTTCAAGCCATTGAATCAGTGCATAACGTACAACTGCGCCTAGTGCACCACCAACTGCTACAGCGAGCATCATCATGCGCGCTCACCCCGTTTCACTAACCAATAACCACTAAAAGCTGCGACTACACAGCAAATGGTCATGCCAAATGCATAAGCGAGTGCCTGCAATGGACTTTGTAGCATGTACCGAAGCCATTCTGCAGAAAATGCTGAAAACGTCGTAAAGGAGCCGAGTAAGCCAGTCGTAAGTAACAATTTAAGCTGTGTATTTGGAAAACGTTCAAAATAAGCATATAACATACCCATCGCAAGACTCCCCGCAATATTCACAATCCATAACACGAGTGCCTCGCTCACGATGAGCATACACCCATACCGTAGCAATACGCCAATGACTGCCCCGCCTGCGACAAAACCGTAATTACGCATAATCAAGTTCTAAGACAACCGGGCAATGGTCACTGCCAAGTTGTTGATCATGCATTGTTGCCTCTGTAATAGCCGGTGCTAAACGATTGGACACGATAAAGTAGTCGATACGCCAGCCGATATTACGCTCACGTACCTTACTCATATACGACCACCAGGTGAAGCGGTCCGTCATATCTGGGTGTAGTGCACGGAATGAATCTGTAAAGCCACTCGCAAGCAGTGTCGTCATTTTGCCACGTTCCTCTGTCGTAAATCCTGAATTGCCGATATTTGACTTCGCATTTTTCAAATCAATCGCTTCATGCGCGACATTCAAGTCCCCGCAATAAATAACAGGCTTTTTCGCGTCTAACTCAACTAAATACGCACGTAGTTCATCTTCCCACTCGAGACGATATGGTAGGCGTGCTAAGTCACGTTTTGAATTTGGTGTATAGACCGTCACCATATAAAAATTCTCATATTCAAGCGTAATAATGCGCCCTTCCTCTTCGGTATCCTTATCACCGACACCATATTTCACACGAAGCGGCTTATGCTTCGTAAAAATTGCCGTACCTGAGTATCCTTTACGCAGCGCATAATTCCAGTACTGTTCATAGCCTGGCAACTCAAGCTCCACTTGTCCTGCCTGACATTTTGATTCTTGAATGCAGAAAAAATCAGCATCCATTTCATGAAAATAATCCATAAAGCCTTTTTTCAAACAAGCGCGAATCCCATTTACATTCCACGATACAAATTTCATCCTTTACCTCCAAAAAAAGACGCCCCTCTAAAAAGAAGAGCGCCCTCACATTCATTATTTCACTGTTGCTGGTAAGTCGTCCCCAACAATTTTAACTTCTGTTTCTAACGCAATATCAAATTTTTCCTTCACGACACGTTGTACCATGTGGATTGTTTCGATATAGTCTGTTGCAGTTGCTGTACCGGTTTTATTAATAATAAAGCCTGCATGTTTTGTTGACACTTCTGCACCGCCCACACCACGACCTTGAAGGCCACTATCTTGGATTAATTTACCTGCGAAGTGACCTGGAGGACGTTTGAATACAGAGCCCGCTGATGGATATTCAAGTGGTTGACGAGATTCACGTTTGAATGTTAAATCAGCAATTTTTTCATCGCTAGCTGTTTGAGCACCTTTTACTAAGGTAAATAGAGAAGATAGTGCATAGTAGCCTTCGTCTGCGATAATACTTTTACGGTAGCCCAATTTAAGCTCTTCTTTTGAAAGCTCTAAAATGTCGCCTTCTTTTGTTAATACTTTACAGCTTTTAATAACATCATTAATTTCACCGTCATAAGCGCCCGCATTCATTGCCATTGCACCACCGATTGAACCCGGGATGCCGCAAGAAAACTCTAAGCCACTTAATGTATGCGCTGCGGCGATTTTTGATACTTCTTTAATTAATGCACCTGATTGTGCATATACTTCTGTCCCATTCACTTCTACTTTGTCTAATTTAGCAAAGTTTAAAACGATTCCACGTACACCACCATCACGAACAACCATATTTGAACCATTGCCTAATAATAAAATAGGAATGTTATGAGCGCGTGCATATTTTACAACGGCGCTTGCCTGTTCTTCCGTTTCTGGCATAACAAAAATATCGGCTGGTCCACCTAGTTTTGTCATTGTGTATTTATTTAATGGTTCATCTATTTTAACATTTGCTGGATCTACGATTTTTGCTAAATCTTTTGCCCATTGCGTTTTCATAATGGAAAAATCCAATCCTTTCTACTTCAAGTTCATCACAACTTAGTATGAATCTTCATTAGACATTTTACAAGCTTTCTACTATTAAAGCCACTCTTTCGACCATTTTTCGATTTCGGCGATTGCGCCTTTCATACTATAACCCTTGTCTGTCAATTTATATTCTACGCGAACCGGTACTTCTGTATAGACACAGCGTTCGACCATTTCTTCTTTTTCAAGCTCTTTTAAACGCTCTGAAAGCAAACGTCCACTAATTGGTAGTGATGACTCAATTTGATTAAAGCGTTTAGGTCCATCTAATAATTCATATAAAATAAGGCCAACCCAGCGTTTGCCAATTAAATCCATCGCTTTTGATAATCGAGGGCATAGTCCTGTTTGTTGTTCCATGTTATTTCACTCCTTGTGCCCTTATTGTACATACATTAAAAAAACTTTTCAACTTTTCGTAACTAAATTACTTGACGTAATAAAGTTATAAATATATATTAGGTTACATAAAGTAAGTTATATATTTTCGTATTGAAAGGAAGATTTCACGATGAGTTTCACATTAGATCCACAAATGAAATTAGGTTATACACAATTACGCGTGCTTGATATTCAAAAACAAACAGCTTTCTATCAATCACTTGGTTTTCAATTAATCGAACAAACTACTGATCATGCCATATTTGGCGCTGGCAGCAATGAGCCTGTGCTTATTTTAGTCCAAGAAAACAACACAATCCCGCGCCCGCCACGTACAACAGGTCTTTTCCACTTTGCCATTTTAGTAAAAAGCAAAGAAGACCTTGGACATGTTATTGGCAACCTCGCCAATCGTGGTATTCGTTTTACAGGCGCTGGCGACCACCTTTATTCAGAAGCATTTTATTTAGATGACCCAGAAGGCAATGGCATTGAAATCTACCATGACCGTCCACATGATGAATGGACGATTCATGAAGATGGCACAATCGAAACCGATACATTGCCAGTAGATGTGCAAGCCATTTTAGATTTATACGATCCAAGCCGCCCATGGACTGGCTTCCCAGATGGCACCATTCTTGGTCACATCCATTTAAATGTCTCAAAACTAGATGATTCATTAAAACATCTTTATTTTGATGCACTTGGCTTTGATTTCAAAACAAACTTCCATGAATCAGCTTATTTCATTTCAGCAGGTGGCTACCATCATCACATCGCTTTGAATACGTGGATGGGTGTGGGCGCTCCCCTTCCTCCACTTGCATCGTCTGGTCTAATGGCTTATTCACTCCATCTATCTTCATTAGAGAAACTAGAGGAGCTTCGTCAAAACTTAATAAAAGAAAACGTTTTATTTACCGACGAAGGGGAAAAGTTGGTTGTGAAAGACGTTAATGGCCACGACATGATTTTTGGTGTAACAAAATAATTTTATGTTTTGAATTGATAACTCTTGAATTTAAGATAAAATCACTGTATACTGAGTTCAGCAAGTAAATAAGTTAATTAAACACAATAAAAACATTTATTAGGAGGAATTTTAGTTATGGCAAAATACGTAGTAGATCCAACTCACTCTTCAATTGGTTTCCAAGCAAAACACATGATGATTTCAAAAGTAAAAGGTCACTTTGATCGCTTCAACTCAGAGTTAGATATTAATCCAGAAGATTTATCTGGCGGTAGCATTCAATTTGAAGTTGAAATTGCATCAATTAATACAAATAACGAAGATCGTGATAATCACTTACGTTCTGCCGATTTCTTCGATGCAGAAACACACCCTACAATGAAATTCGTTGCGACAGATATTAAAAAAGTCGATGATGATGAATATAAAATTACTGGTGATTTATCGATTCGTGGTGTCACAAAACCCGTAACATTCGATGCTGAATACAATGGTAAAGGTACAAACCCATGGGGCGTTGAAGTTGTAGCATTCGAAGCTGACGGTAAAATCAATCGTAAAGACTTTGGATTAAACTGGAACTCAGCACTTGAAACAGGCGGCGTTTTAGTTAGCGATGACATCAAAATCCATATTGAAATTGAAGCAAATCCTGCATAATTTTTAATTTCTAACTAAGCCTAGAAAATTTCTAGGCTTTTTTTTCGTAAAATTATCGCAATTTTTCAAAATTTATTTATAATAGACATATAGCAAAGAAAGGAGTGTTCAACATGGATATTTCAGATGGGCTTTTATTTTTTTACATTATACCAACTATTGTGATAGGTTTTATACTATATGTAGCAGTTAAAGAATTTAATGAATATAAACGTAATAACGCTGCAGAGATCGAAATGACGCATGCAAAGATTGTTAGTAAGCGTACAGAGTTACTTGGCGGTGGTGATTCCTTTATGGCAATGGATTACTATATTACCTTTCAGCATGCACAAGGTAAACGAATTGAATTCAAAGTAAATGGCCTTACCTATGGTGAATTAATCGAATCGGATAAAGGCTTACTGAAATTCCAGCGAAAACGCTTCTTACACTTTGATCGAATGTAAAAAAGACCTCAACTTTATGTTGAGGTCTTTTTTAATGAATTAATCATTTTAGCGCTGTTCAAAACTCTAAAAAGGAAAAATCATTTCAATTCTGTACGCGATTAACACTGCATCCACTACAGGATAAGGAGTACTAGAAAGGTAAAACATTAAATTGATGAATCTTACGTTCCCTAATTAACTATAGCCTTTTTGCTCATTTTTCAAACGTCCAGACGGCAAAAATTTCCTTTCTGCGAGCCATTCCGCTACACTGTTAAGTAAGAAACGGAGTGATTTTCATGTGGTCAATCATCTTTATCATTCTTGCAATCCTGTTAGTTATTATTGGCAGTATTCCCGAAAAAATCATGATGCCCTTTGCACAGGCAGATGGTGCTTACTGGCGCATCCATTACACGCGTATTGTCGCACTACTAGGTGCCTTTGCATTACTTATTTTAGCAGTCATTAGTTTTTTCAATTGAATACAAAAAGAGGGACTGGGACAAACACTAACTGACCTAAAAATCTGAGACAACATAAAAAGAAAAAGACACGTTCAAGGGTATACAATCTTTGGAGGTGTTTTTTGATGGGCAAAAAACAAACGGATTCATACGAAACAAAAAGGAAAGCCACTCGAGATAAAGTTGGCAAATGTGCCAGTGAATGAAATGATGAAGGTATGTGAGATTAAAAATAATACACAGATTTATTAATGGGTGAAGTGGTATCAAGATGGAGGGGTGCATCGATTACAACAGCCTCTTGGAAAACAATACAGCTATGGAAAAGGACCATTACAAGAAGATTTAGATGAAGGGATAGCGCATAACAATCTGCAAGCAGTCAAAGAAAAAGGCGTTATCATGAGCATGTCCCGTAAAGGCACGCCCGCTGATAACGCCATCATTGAAATGTTCCACCCCAGTTTAAAGTGCGAAACGTTTTATCTTGAAGGGCTTTTGAGAACGACAAATGACGTTGTCGTTCAAACCGTTCAA
>ERZ808028.1757-NODE-1757-length-12085-cov-5.102099_pt1 | contig 12085 bp, 7 predicted proteins | sample MGYA00380184_ERZ808028 | MGnify/ENA primary metagenome ERZ808028 (study PRJEB31490, sample SAMN06133397) | mouse gut metagenome | isolation source: J8_1 | host: mice | place: China: Chengdu | collected 2015-05 ...
GGTGTTTTGCATCCGTACACGTAAGAGATAAGATTTTTTCCATCAGATCTCTGATAAATCTTCCAATCTTCTTCGTTAATCTCCGGGACAACAATCTCGTAGGAATATTCATATTCTGTTTTATCTCCGGTAAAGGTTACATAGGGATAAGGATTATTATTTTTCTCCAAAACCCCCAATCCTTCAGGAATCGATACCTCCACAAATACCCAGCAAGGATAATCAACATGACTTTCCACCTGTGGATCTTTGACCACACTTTCCCCTGGCTGTAAATCCATCGCATAGTTTCCATCGGTATCCCTTGCCAAATCCCATTCCGGTTCAATAATCACAAGCCCGCCTTCCTGGTCTTGTTCACCTTTTACAATAGATAGCTGATTGACTTTCATTTCCGATATCGCGGAAAAGTAGGCGTATCCCTGGTGCAAAGCGCTTACAGCGAACAAACAACAGATACAAACTGCAACACTTATCTTTGCTGCTTTTATTCCTTTTGCTTTCCTTATCGCATTTGTTGCTCTCGTTCTCCTCATTGTTTAGTGCTCCTCATTCTTTTGCGTTCTTTAACTCTCTTCATCGCTTTGATTCTTTAACTTCCTTTGAATCCCTTGCGAACTTTAATTTATTTTTTGATTCTTCCTGCATTTTTACCTTGTTCTTCACCCTTTTTCATCTGTTATCATGCTTCTTATCCATACTCCAAAGATTCTTTAAGGGGTTTAAGGTTCTTTAAAATCTTCTATCATCCTTACCCAAGGTACAAGCCATTTTATTTTTACTATCACCTTTCCCACAAGCTGCTCCTTGGTTACTTTTGCAGCATCCTGAGATGGATTGGCATCACCTTTAAATATATAGCCATCTTCATCAACGGCAATTATCCGATGAATGACAACATTCTTTCCATTTTGATAGGCAAAAATATCCCCCTCCTGTGCTTTAGCATCCGCATTAACAACAGCTATTGTCCCTACAGGAAGTGATTTTCCCATGCTTCCCGTTTTGATATAGTAAAAGTCAAAGCGAATGTTAAGGAAAAGTAAAACTGCCATTACCGCCAGGAAAAAGCGGTTTCCCCATAAAAATTCTTTTGTTTTTTCCATACGGACCTCTTTTAACCCCTACCTTCACCACATTTTTCCTGGAACAGCAAATGGGTCATTGCCTGCCATACCGCTGGATCAAATTGCTTTCCGCTCCCGGTTTCCATCGCGCAGTATATTTCTGCTCTATCCATCCCTTCCCGGTAGGGCCTGCTGCATTTCATCGCATCATAGGCATCTGCCACACATATAATCTTTGCCAGGAGTTCCGTTTTTTTCTTTTTCCGATAGCCTTTTCCATCGTAACGCTCGTGATGATTCCAGACGGCTTTGCAGATTTCCTCGGAGTATCCTAATACTTTTAAAAGCAGATAGCCGAACCAAATATGTCTTTTTATTAAATGATATTCTGCTTTTGTCAATATACTTGTTTTGTCCAGCAGCCTTGCCGGGATAAACAACTTTCCAATATCATGGAGCAGTGCGGCAGTAAATAATTCATCTACCCTATCCTCATCCAATCCCAGATATCTTCCTATCTCTACGGCATAACAGCTGACACGAACCGAATGGGAACAGCCCCATCCATTGTGTTTCTGCAGCTTTATTAATAGCTTCCCTGTTGTCTTTTTCTTATCCATCCCTATATCCTCCTGCCTGTATGTGGCAATCATCGGGAGATTCAGGAAATTATTTGCAATATTTCTTCCAAAAGAATTATTCTGATAATTCTGCATTGGATTCACTGGCACTGGCTTTTTTCTGCTTTACCTCTTCAATATGCTCTTTTTCCTGTGCCTTTTCATCTGCTTTTCTTTCACCATTTGACGGCGTAGCTGGGGCTATAAAAGATTCTTTTTTATCTTTATCCGTTAAACATGTAGCCAATTTTCCTGAGAAGTCACTCCCCTTAACCGCATTTGATTTTGATGCGTTGGATGATGTAGATAACCGTTCTCCTAATTGGGTATCTGGTGAAATGTCAAAAAAACTATTATCAGCCCCTGCGTATTCTTTTACCCAGGAAGAAATACCAATGCTATTTACCTTTAACGCAGAACTTACTGTATATCCTCCCGCCATTACTGGAATGCACAGGAATAATGCTGCAATCACAGCCGTAAACCCAGGGACAATCCGCTTCCATTTTTTTGCCCGCATTTCTCTTTCTCTCCTTTCGATTATTGTTGTTTTATTTTCATTTTTTCTCAGCTTTTTCTTGTCTTTTCTGCCCTCTCTTCTACTTTCTTTTTACTTTTTTTCTGCTTTTTCTTCCTTCATGTTCTTCTTTTTCCACTTTAATTTTTGATTTTTCTCCAAAGATTTATGCTGAAAATGCCCACCATCCTTTCCCACAGCTAATCAGATAATTTACCGGATATTTTTTATAGGAATAAGAAGCATGGGCTGCGTTTGGGTCATTTACAGTCACATAACCATCATCGGTAAGGCCGGATAGCACGATGAAATGTCCGCCAGATGTAAATTCACTTGGCTTACAACTCATGATTATGGGATTACCTGCTTTTAGTTCATTCATGATGTTTGATGGACTAATCTGCTTACAGGAAACCTTATAGATACCCGCCACTGCCGGGAAAATATCCCATTTCTGTCCTTCTTTTGCGTGGAAGTGATTATAGTTCCCATACTTCTTTGCAATCGCTGCTACAATATCGGATGGATACACCCAATCGCTGGAATCTTCATTACTTTTTATGTAAGAAATCACCATGGCAAGGGAAGTGACCGAACAGCCAGAAGTAGCGATTGTTCCACCACCAAAAGGAATATTGCTCCAGGGCTGACCGCCGCTCTGTGCCATGTAAACTACAGGCATACTGCTCCCATTATCTGGAATGGTTAGGGATTTGGCATCTGCCATAACATCATGGATATACATTCCACCAGAAGTTGCGCCGGAAAAGTCCAGACTTCCTCCTTTAATCCCATAGTTTTCCTCCCAGTTTCCTATTCCACGCAGCGCCATTGCCCAAATTCTATTGTCATCGTTCCAACCGCCGGATTCCTTAAATCCTTCCGACAGATTTGGATATTTTTCTATCCAGTTTTTCACGTAATCCTGATAGACTGTGCCATCTGCTGTCAATATGGCACCTAAATCACTTAAATAGCCGGTAGTGGCTCCATTTAATGCTGCTATCCTCTGTTCATTTTTCCACCGGTTGGCCTGAGTCGGATGACGCTTGGCTTCCATCTGATACATCTTGTTTAGCCAGGTACTAATGTCATCCCCTGGAGAATAGGTCTGCCAGGCCGAACTTAGGCAGCTGTCATATGCACCGTCACGGATGGAAAAGCTATAAATGGTTCCTTTGACCATCGGATCATCAATCTCATCCAAGTCAATCCCATGATTTTTCATGATCTGTTTTGCCGGAAGGTAGTATTGGTCATAAGCGTACTCATCCTGCATTTGAGAAAATTCTTCCCGGTCTGCCTGATAAGCCCTTACCCAGTCATTGCCTAAGCCCGCACCGCTTAACAGCTTGTCCGATCCGGTCCCGTAATGGGTGTACTTTGACAGCATGGAATACTTTACCGGATCTTGTGCCACAACCAAAGATAAAAAGCCCGGCAAGGCATGGCGGTAATCAAACTGATAACGGCCATACGCCTTCCCTCCATCGCCTCCGGCCTGCCCATAGCCCACGTTCCCGGATTCAAAGATTGTCCAGCCCATCCACACCTCGTCGTCATAAATGGTTTCTATCCCCAGTCCAATAGCAGCGTTTGCTTCGATTGAACCAATAATCCCGGAAAACAGGAAAGAAAAAGGCAATAAAAAAGAAAAAACAGATAAAAGCATTATTACAAAAAGGGCGAGCACAACTGAAGGTATCTTTTGTTTTCTATTCTTCATATTCCCCTTATCCAATCATTTCCCCTCCTCCCTAACTTACCCTGTCTTTGCTTACTCATCTTCCACTTCACCAGATAGCTCTTCTTCGCTTTTCTCTTCAGCCTTCTTCACTTCCACCCCACCCAGTTCAAACAACTCTTCCATAGTTTTCATCTGGATATTCATTTCTATATTGACATGACCAAAACAGCTTTTTACTTCGTGGTCATCAGGACAGCCAAAATGGTCGTGTCCCCCACAATACCAGTAACCGCCGCATCCCAAAGTAGAACGGGAACAATCATGGGTACAATTTGGCCTTGTACAGCTATGCTTGCAACTCCAATATACCTCCGGGTTTGAGCATTTGCTTTTTTGCGGCTTGCTCCGGCCAAAGTTATCTTCCTTATCTCCGGCATTATGGAAACAGGTTCCTGTGACGACACATCCGGCATAATCGGAAAACTTCATTTCCGGGTTTTTCCGGTCTACTTCACATTCATGGTCTTTATCCGGGATGATTAATTCTTCATAAAGGTAGGGGGCAAATTTCAGTTCTGTGCTGGGGTATTCTTCTTTCGCTTCATTGCAAAAATATTTTGTAACTTCACAGCCGGAATCACAGGAATACAATGGACTTTCTGTATAATCGTAGGTATGGGATGACTGATAAAAACAGTCCAATAGCTCCAGGGCTTCTGCATGGTGTTCTGCCTGTTTTTGCTGCATCACCACCGCAATACAGGACAAGATATCTTCCAGGTTATTGCTGTTATTCAAGTCAAACTGCATGGTTACTCCGCTGATATAATCCTCATTTTGACTTCCTTCCGGGTTATTGGCTCCATTTACACCATAAGGAATCTGCTGCCCTTTTTTATTCAATGTCTTTGCATACCCGCCGATAATCCCGTCAATCTGGGATTGAAATTTTGTCTGTGCCTGCTCATAGCGCTGCTGAAACCCCATCTCTTCCGGCCTTGTATAGTTTGGGTTATTAAAGTGCTCTGGCGTATCAATTACCGCTACACCCACCGCTGAGTTCCCGCCCAGGCCGCCAAAGATTGCCGCTATCGCAAGCTGGAAAAACACAATTACGCCGATAAAGATAAGTGCTGGTTTTACTATCCCCGTCTTAATGGAATCCAGCATCCTGCCTGGAAAAGCGAAAACAGCATCCCTTGTTTTTCGTGTGATATGGCGGGTTTTCTTAAAACCATAAAATACCTTTTTCCCTGTAACATTCATCCTTTGATAAACACGGCTTTTCTGAATCACGGTCCATGCTTTTGTGGACTTTAAGGCTGTTTCCAGTGCATTAACCGGTCTTCCCAACTGCCTTGCCCCTGATACAACTGCAGATACCGCCTTTCTTTCTGCGTCCTGGATAACTTGTTTCGGTAGTTGGCGAATATAGGTTATCTTTTCATTTACAGCTTTTCCTGTCCCATAAATTCCTTCCCCCAATGACCGCACAGCTTCTGCTGCTACCTCATTCCCCGTACTGTCTAACCCGAAAACTACTCCATTTCCAATAGCTGCAGCAGATTTTACTGCCGCCTTTCCAGCCACTTTTCCCATATTTTTTGCTGTACTTGCTCCAGTAAGGGCAAGAGGCGCAGCATGGTCGATACAACTGGATGTGACGGCAAACTCTTCATCCTCCATCATTTCCTGCTTAAATTCCCTGAAAACCCATCCCTTAATACTTTCCCGCCCAAAAAGAACCTGTTGTTTTTTCATTAACTTTTGATAAGTTTCCTGGTTCCAAAGAATGGATTTTAGCCCTCCACGAAGAAGGTGATATGTTTTTGTATCCAGAAGAATCTGTACATTTTTACTCTTATTCTTACAAATATGTTTGGATATTGGATTCAGATTCAGGCCATTTGCTCTTTCCGGCTTTTCTATGGCACCCTTTTCCAGCTTCTCTGCCATATTTTTTTCTGAGTTTCCTGCTACTTCTTTTCCTGGCTTCTCTGCTGCCTTTTTCAGCCTCAGCCCCGGTATCTGCCCATTTAATAATCTACGAATATCTCGTCCATTCATTAAGCTTTCTGGATCTAAATGAGAAAATTCACCCACTATCGCTGATGATTTCAAGACCTGCCAGATTAATGTTTCATTTGCTACAAACTCTACGGGGTTATGCCCTTCTAAAAATCCGCTTTCTTGATGCAGGATATTTTTCTGTGCCGGAGTAAACTGTTCTGGGTTTTCACGGCCAAAATTTCTGCTAAACTCCAAAAATGCATTGATTTCTGACAGGCTAACCAATCGATCCACCTTCTTTTTCAGTGCATTACGTCTTCCCAATTTTTGGTAATCAATTCTTCCGCTGTCTGCATAGCGGGCATTGGTTTCTTTCCGCACAGCTAACAGTTCTTCCAGAGTCGCATCCGGATGTTTCAGGCGGTACTGGTACATCTTCAAGTCCCCATAGGTTACTTTTTTCGGGTCAATGATACTGAATCCTTCTATCTCCTGAAAAATGCTTCCTGCTTCGGTAAATGGATCTTTTACAAATATCTTTCTGGCATGAAGATAGTGTTCCATAGAAACAGCATCCTGATATAGTTTCCTGATTTGTGCCTTATCTGCCTGGTTTGCAAAAAGAATTCTGGCAGCTTTTGTCTTATCATATACGCTTGTTACCTCTGCCGCTTCCTCATCTTTTTCGCTTATTGCTGTCTGAAGAATCTGGCGGGGAGGGGTTTTCAAGACTTTTCCAGCCGGAGATAAGATATATTTCCTCCCATAATCCTGATATTTTAAATGCTGGTTATACTTTTCAATCCGATGAAGCAATACCGAATTACTGCTGGCGGTTTTCGGTTGATAATAGAAATCCTGCTGGTTACTTTCTCCAGCATTGTTTCTTCTTACTGCTGTATCCTTGGGTGCTGTTTCTCTTGCTGTGAATTTCTCTATTGTTGGTTCCTTGGCTGTTACTGCTCTTACCGTTTCTTCCTTTATTTTTGTTTTCTGTCCCTTTTTCTTTTGTTTTCCTTCAGCAGCTTCTGACATCATCCCACCTCCTCTCTCACCTCTTCCTGCCTTTGTTCTATGTTCTATCCTCCTGTTCTACTTTCTTCTCCCATTTTTCTGTTTATCTTCTTTATTAACCATTTCTACAAATCATCCCCACCAGAATGATCAGTCTGGCAAATCTTAAACAGCAGGGAATCTTCCGGGTAATGGTCTTCAAAGGGAATCACCCCTCCGGTAAACCGGGAAGCATTTTGGATATATAAAAGCCCTTCCCCTGGCGGCGTATCCGTAACATACTCTAACTGTCGGGCAGATAACTGAAGCTGTTCTGCAAGTACACTGGCGTTAATGGCCTGCTGTTTCAGCAATACCACAAATGCCGTATTGGTCAGCACCGCACGCCCTGTATCAGATGCCAGCAAGTCTTCCAAATCCTGCGTTAATCCACAGGGACAGCCATGGTATTTCCTTGCCGTTTTCCATAGTTTCTTAATCCATTGGGCAGTCTGCTCTTTCTGAAAAAGGAGATGCACCTCATCTATGTAAATAAAGGTTGGCCGGTTCAGCTTCCGGTTTCGGCTCATCCGGTTTAGGATAGAATCCAGGATAACCAACATAGCCAATGGGCGGACACCTTCCCCAAGTTCGGAGATATTGTAGGAAATAAAGGGGGCTTCTGTATTGATATTGGAATGGCCCTGAAATAACGTATCTACACCAGCTACGTAAAACTCCACAGCCTTTACCACATCCAAGATAGACGGAATCCTTCCACCTTCGCTGTTATAGTAGTCACACAGGGCAAGATAAAAATCGTTTAACGTAGGAATATCCCTATCCTCACCGGAAATCAGCCAGGCATCATAACAGCGTTTGGCTGCTACGGCAATGGCGGTTTTCTGGGTGGCATCCGGCATATAGGTAAGCATTTCCGCACACATGGAACGGATAAACTCTACCTTTGCTGCCACAGGGTTATCATCGTAACTTGCACTGATGTCTAACGGATTGATATGGTGTTCCCCGGCCCCTTTAATATGTACCTCTTCCCCATTGACTGCCCTGCAAAGCTTCCCGTATTCTGCCTGGGGATCGATTATGACCACATCTCCATCGTTATTGTTATTAAGATAAGTAGACAGGATTTCCTTTTTGGCAAAGAAGGACTTTCCTGAACCGGTAAAACCAAGAATGAGCATATTGTAAGAATCAGCCATCATGCGGTTAAAGGTGATGATGTTATGGGTAACTTTATTTAGCCCGTAAACTGTCCCGCCTTTCTGCGTCATCTCCTGAGAAGAGAAAGGAACGAATACTGCCAGATTTTCTGTGGTCAGTGTACGAAATTCTGGAGTATTATCCAAACCGAAAGGCATGGAGGAAATCAAGGTGTTCTCCTGAAGGCCATAAGAGGTCTTAAACTGCACGCTTTTGGAACGGCACTTGGTCAGGAAGGTTTCACAGTTCTTATCTAATTGTTCCAGGCTTTCGGCAAAGATTACTACGTGCATTTTGGTTTCAAAAAGCTTCTGGTCCCGCCGTTCCATATCCATTAACAGGTTATCTGCTGCATGGTAGTTTTTTGCCAGATCCGGATTCACCAGTTCCGCACTGTATCCCTGCTGGCTGGCCTTCTTCTGGGCTTCGGCAAAAGAACCAGATGCATTTGTCCGCTGGGCTTTCACCAGGTTTAAGGCTTTCAGAGAATCAAGCTGGTGGAGATTGGTGGTTAAAAGAAGGTTAAAGGGCATAGAGGAAAACTCCCGCATAAAGGAATCCATCACAATCGTTGGATAATCAGCCAGGTTGAAGGCCCGACCATAAACCTTGCCAATAATCAAGCGGTCAGACTTAAATTCCATACTTTCCGGCTGGATAAGCTCCACTGCATTTACACCGCTTTGATACAAGTTTTCCAAAGAAAACGAACGCACCCTTTCCTGGTTATAAGTTCCGTATTCCTCCATCTCACTCTCCTCCCCGCCGTGAAACATATCATGGAGAAGGTTCAGCCGTTTTAGTGCTTTTAAAGGGGCAGCCCCACAGCCACGGATGGAACGGAGGATGGACAGGATATCATGCTCGGCGCTGACAAAGCTTTGTACCGCAGAAGGCATATCCGGGGCAGGAATAGTTAAGGTCAGGTAAATATCCCTGCGGATTCCATTGTTCCCCTCCATCATGTTCCGTTTGACGATCTGGTTAATATCTGCCCGCAGCCTGTCCTTCCCATCCCCGGCTTCTTCAAGCAGCACAATATCGGACAGGTAATCTAAATCAACACTGTGGTTGTAGATACAGATTTGCAGATCATAAGAAGGATCAATGGACTTTAATACATTTGCCCATTTGCCGGAAACCATGCCTCGCTCTTCCCTTCTCGCTATCCCAAAGTTAATATCCTGGACTTTATAGGTTCTGGAATACAGCCCCTTTGCAATCTCCGCTATGCCATCATCGGAAATGGAATAAAGGGGAATAGAATCCGCGATATTAAAATGTGGGCGGAGGTTTAATACTTTTTTCAGCTTTTTATCCATCGCTTTCTTCCTCTCTTTTCATCTGGTAAGTTACCTGCCTGGTCATCAGCAATACGCCCTTTGCCGGTTCCGCAATCCACTCCCGCTGGTTTTTATCCAATCCAACCAGGGCGGAAAGCTTTAATTTCTCAAAGATTCTATGTTCACCAATCAACAGGAAATCCGCATCTTTTAACAAACTGGCAAACCGCCTGCTTTCATAAAAAGCCCGGTTATCCTGGGTTAAAAACGTGTACAGGGAATCTTCATGGAGTTGAAATAATTCTGCCGTGTTCCAGGCAAACAGTTCAGAATTCAGGGAATAGATTATCCCGTGCAGAAAGTAAAACAGCAGGGCATAGGAAAGTTCGGCCTGGATGCTGCTTCCCTTTACCTGGTAGACTTTTCCATAGGCTGTAGAAAAAAGCAGGTACTCATACTCGGTAATAAATGGCCGGATCGCCAATGCCCTTCTTTCATTCTCTCCCATTTGAGAAAGGAATTTTTCTTTTAGTTTTTCAGCTTTTCCAATAGATAGCCTTCCTCCGTTTTCTTGGTTCCATAGGTTGATTTTTTCCCCGGCTAATCCCTTTTCTATCTTCTCAGCTTCCAAAGCTTCTGCTGCTTTTAGTACCATCTCCAGGTGTGGCTTCATTATCCTGCCATTGGTTGATAGGCCATTTACCGCCCATCGGATAATTGCTGCACGGATAAGCCAAAGAGGGGCTTCATCATAACTTAGCTGGATTTTCTCTTTTATTCCTTTTCCCCCTTCAGCAAACATTAAAATCTCTGTCCCTTCTGCTGCCAAAACAGAAATCTCTTCCTTTTTAATCTTTTCATCTTCATTCATGTCTGCCCATACAGCACAATAACCCTGAATTTCCTCTCTGGCCTGTTCCAATGCCCAAGAATAATCGCTGGATAAGATAAAACCGTTTTCCCGGTGGATTCTCCGGTCATACTTTATTTCCCCGCTAATCACATCCTCCCCGTAATGGATATTTTTCTTACATTTCTTTAGTTCCGACCAGGGAAGCAATGCCTTCACATTTTCCTCAGTTAAAACTCGATGATAACGGATATGATTTTTCAGCAAAGGAAGCGTTGAACGGTACGCTTCGGCCTGTTGGTAATCAAGTTCTGCAGCAGAAATCAGATATTTCCTGCAAAACCGTTTTAATAGCTGAATGGCTTCTTCCACTTCTCCAGGAAGTCCCTCCGCCATCACGAAAGCACAGGTATTATAAAGTTTCGTCCCTTTTTTCATGGCCTGTTTTAAAAAATTCTTCATGGCCTCTTTCCTGGCTGGACGGATATCCTGGGAGAGATTTACCCCATCCAGGCATTTCTTGGGTTCGATTTGTTCCGCGAAAACCACCAGAGTAAGGTTATCCGCTATCTCCAGCAGTTCCGTAGCAAATGCCGAGAACAGTTTCGACGGATAGCCCATTAAAATCAGGGTTTTTACGGTCTTCCCGGAAAGTTCCATATCCTTTTGCCTAATCCTTACATCATAGGGCTGGATCAAGCTGATTGCTGTAGCTCTCCTTGCCTTCTTTCCCTGCGGTATCCCACAAAATGCTTCAAACCTTAACCGGCCTGCCATTATCGAAAACCATTCTTCACAGCTAAATGCCGGATAGGAAAATCCCATCTCAAACTGGGTGAACTGTTCCAAAGCATCTTCTGGCATCCCTGCCTTGATTCCAAAAACCCCATAAATATGCCTTCCTGATGCAATTAATTGAATTTTCAGTTCGGGATAATGAAGAACGAACTTTAAAAAAGAATCTCCAGGTGCTTTTCCTGACTGACTGTTTGCTGCATTCTTATCCAAAATTATCCTTTCATCAAAAGGAGCTTCTGACAGCTTTTTTTCTGCATTCACTTCATCAAGCAAATAGGTTTTAAAATAATATCCATCATTAAGCACCATATCTAACTCTGGTATGTAACCACCATAGGTAACAAATTTATTTGCTGTTTTATGGAGTGTTGATTTTTTTGCCAGCAATCTTTGTTTCTTTGGATTTATTTCTACAGACTTCTGCTCTGTCAACGGATTTTCTATTGACACATCCTTTATCAGCTTTTGCTCCTCTGACTGATGAACTGGTTTTTTTATTCCCTTTCCCTTTCTTAACACGCCTTCTTTTTTCTCCCCTTTACATCCTCACTTTATAAGCAGATTTTTTGCTTCTGGCCTTTTCCGTTTTCACCATTCTCTTTCCCTTTTTCATTTTCTGTATTTTTAATTTTTCCATTTTTGTTTTTCTCATCCATCCGATTCCCCTTCTGTCTGCACCTATTTTCTCTTCATGCGCTTTTGCCAGTTCCAGCGCTTTTTCATATTCATTCTGAGCAAACAATTTCCTCACTGGTGCTGATTTGATGTTATTGCTCATCCAGATCGTTAGCCAGTCTTCCAGGTTTAACCCCATTGGACGGATAAAAGCAAACATCAGAAATGGGAGGGCAATCAACACAGGAAAAAGGACAAAGGCAGAGTTCCTTACCCCTATCCATCGGAACAAAACCCAGAGAGAAGCTGCTGCCAAAATAAGCCCTGCACTGACAAAACATAATTCCCTCTTGGTCAGGTTAAAGATAATCGGGTCACGGATCTTCTGGATTTCTTTTGGGATTTCTACTGCGCCGTCATA
>ERZ808028.1758-NODE-1758-length-12084-cov-4.287416_pt1 | contig 12084 bp, 6 predicted proteins | sample MGYA00380184_ERZ808028 | MGnify/ENA primary metagenome ERZ808028 (study PRJEB31490, sample SAMN06133397) | mouse gut metagenome | isolation source: J8_1 | host: mice | place: China: Chengdu | collected 2015-05 ...
GACAGGGAGGCAATCAAAAGGATCTATTTCCAGTCGGATGGTGGAAGCTGGATGAAGAAGGGAATCGAAATGCTGGGAGGAAGCTATGTAGTGGATGAATTTCACATGAAGAAGTATGTAAAAAGGATGATCCACATAACAGGGGAGGAAGGCCAGGAGGAAGAAGTGATGAAGTATCTGGAGAGAGGTGAGAGGAAGAAACTGAAGGAGTGGGCTGAGGAAAAGGGGAAAGGACTGGAAGAAAAGAAAAGGAAGCGACTGGAGGAAAGTGTTGGATACCTGGAAAAGAATTGGAAGGGGATACGAATGCGGATAAAGAGAGAAGAAGGAGTGATGGGAAGCAGTACGGAGAGTCATAGCAGTCATGTGCTGTCAGCAAGGATGAGTTCGCGTCCGATGGGCTGGAGCAAAGAGGGAGCAGGAAAGCTGTCAGAGCTGAGAATCTATTGGAAGAATGGAAGAAAGGTAGAAGAACTGCTGAGGGCAGAAAAGGAGGAAGATAGGAAAGAAGAAGATAGAGTATACAGTGCCCAGGATATGATAAAGTGGGAAAAGAGGAGTCGAAAGAGAAATGGGAAGTATGTAGAAGCACTACAGGCGACAGTAAGCCATCAGACAGGGATGAAGATGTACTTTCAAGCAGCGATAACTGGAATCTGTGGGTAAGAGTAAGGAATGGGGAAAGGGGGAAGTCTGCCCATATGAACCCCCAGGTAAAGTTACACTATCATGGATGGCTGTGCTCTGGAATTGTGCCATAAATTGTGGTAAAATAGGTAAGAAGATGGAGATTCTATGCGAGTACAAAATAAACGATAAATAAGAGGAGTATTTACCCTAATGAAGGATATTCCAGGTTTTGATATTGAATTAGCACAGGCTACAGATTATATTTTGGGAAGCCCACTGGCAAAGCGGGCGTTTATTCATCCACCTTTTTCTCACTTTACCAATATTCTTACCGAAATAATTCAGTGGATTGACCGTTTGGCCGATAACTGCCATATGCCGGAGTTTACGAATCATGCCCTGCCTCATCTTTGCAGTATGATTAAGCGAGCTTCCGAGTGGGGAGAAAGTGATGGATGGCTGAACAGGATTTCATCCCAAGAAGCAGCATATCTTTTAATGGCCTTGCTTCTTCACGATATCGGTATGTTATCCCAGGATGAACAGGATATTCCGGAAAACGAAAAACTCCAGTATATGAAAGGGCTTTCGGATGTGTCTGTGTGGGTGAGGCGAACGCATGTGATACGGATAGAAAAACTGGTAAAGCATCTTCTGCACGATTATCTGGAAAAAAAGGATTTCGCAGAGGAATTATCTTTGCATCTGGATATTATTATTGGTATGGCGCAGTCCCATGCCAGATGGCCGTGGGATTCAAACTTTGTGGCAAAAAAGCCGCAGATAAGAAAAGCAGGGCTTAAAGAGGAACAGATCGGGGCGCTGAACGCCGTTATTGCCGTCTGTGATTTATTAGACGAGGATGCTGACCGCTGCGATACGCTTACCTTGATTAAACATCGCTACGGAACCACAGAGAATAAAGCGCATTGGATTCGCCATGCTATAACGAAGCACGTAGATGGGGTGAGAAACCATAGAATTGTGGTTCGGTTTCGGAAATTGCCGTCCGAAAGCCCCCATTTGGATATGTTGTACCGGGCACTGAGGAACCATTATCGGCTGGTGAAATTATATCAGGAAAATTTGGCAGAAATTCAGGGAGAGATCTGGCATTTGGATTTTGAACCGGGGGATGGGATTCCTGAAGAAGAGGATGAGATTTCCAGGAAATTAAAATGTTATGATGAAATTCCCGAATTTCGCTACGACCTGATACCCCATTTGCTGGCAACTTTTATGAAAGAAGCCAGGAACCAGGATGGAGGAGATCCAAAACTGCGGAAGCGTTTGGATGAGATTGGACTGGAAACGATGGATATGTCCAGTCTGAACGATTTTTTCCATCCTAAGAGCCTGCTTTATTTGGAAGAGAGGGTGCTTTTTGGAGAAGGAACAATTCATGAAAAGTTAGACTATGCCTATGCTCTGGCAGAGAAGGCATATGCAAACGGAGAACTGGAAAAGCTGCGCCATATTTGCGGGGCAGTAATTAAGATGCTCAAGCCACATTCTCTAGAAACGGAACAGATTTACTGGGCGCTTGCCTATCTTTTGATTTATGAGAAGGGCAATATTGATTTTTATGCAGCAGAGGAGATACATCAAAACAATCTGTACTTCAAACATGCTGTTGCCGGGAAGGATGTTTTAAAAGTCAATTCGCCGGGAAGACCTTATCAGGGTTTGCTGGATGTTTTGTTTTGTCTTCTTATGCCTGGTGTTTCATCGGATGCAATGAAATTTTATCAGGATTATCTGCTGCTCTATGATTATGAGAATCTGAAAGATGATTTTGCTACCATGCAATTATTGCGGACAGTAGTGGGTTTATTTTGGTTTTGGGACAGGGAAGCACCATGGCATAAGATTTCTGAACATATCCGGCAATCGGTTAAAGAAGACCGTCAGGTAGGGCGTATGTTGAATGTGCAGCAGAAATGTCTAAGTTTACAGGATAAAATTTTGTATGGAAGCAAAGAAATCAGCGAAGAAGAATTGGCATCTGCGGATTGCCCCGTTTTAGCAAAAGCATGGAAGCATTTTTTCCAGGCGGATTGGGAAAGTGTAGAAAAAGATATCCGGCAGATGATTGGCTTTGCAGAAAAGAACCCGGATTTTTTCGGTGCTGTTCAGGGATTCCACAACATAGTCAGTTGGATAATTCGATTAAATAAAATTGATAAAAGAATGTTGATTGCAGATGACCGGGAAAACGGAGTCCGACGCTATCAGCGGAATGTAGGGGAACAGGAACGGGCAGAATTTTGGCATTCAAGAGAAAGCGAAATAGAAATTTCACTTGCAGAAAATCAGATGGAACCGTCCAAAGGAGGAAGCGCCCACAAACGGGCCAATGTGTTTCGTTTGATTTCTTTGAGGAAACTGGAAGCTTTGCAGTATTGGAATATGGGGGAATATCTGGAATCTGTGAGGAATGAAACCCGGTGGTTTTATGATTTGGCTGTGTATGAGGACGAATATGGGATGTATCGGGGAATCGCAGATTATTTGCCCGAGGCTGTAATTTCCTCTATTCAGAGTTTGGATTCCCGACAGTTTTCTCATGAAGAAATGCAGCAGTTAGCAGCAAAAATGTATTATCATTGCCCGGACGGTTATGAAAAGATTGTTCATTTCCTTACATTTAATGCGCAAAAATGTACCTGGAATTATGGAATCCAGTGGCTAAAATATCTGATCCTGGATTTTGACTCCGGGCAGTTTAGCCGGATATTACAATGGATAGTAAAAGACTATGAACCGTTTATTAGAACACAGAAACATCATTTTGATTTAGGAGAATTTGCATTTTTATGGCAGGCTGCCTACCGATTTTCCAAGGAGGATTGGAAGATGGTGTTTCCCCTGATTGGAAAAATATTTGAAGATTATTCGCTCTATCATTCTAATCAAAAGTTTGCCCGAAACAGCCTGAAATATATGCCGGATTTCCTTTGTGAGAAAGCACTGGAAATGATTGAAAAATGGTCTTCTTCACCGGCAAAGAGAAATGTGGTTTATACAAGCTGTATCCAACTAAGTAAACGCTGGGGGAGCGAGATGAAGCTTCGCCTGCATCAGTTCGTCCATACTTGTCAGGCATCGGATCCCTGCCAGATGTATCAGGAATTGGATCGGTTAATTGATATTGAAAATTTGCTGGAACGCAAGGATATGGATGTAGAGGGAATTTGTCAGGCAGTAAAGGTGTGCATGGAAGAATTGAACGATAAAAATTTATCCGGATATGATTCCCGGTTTTTCTCTGGTCTGAAAGAAAAGTTTACGAACCAGAACTGGCATTTGATGCCGGAAGAAAAGGTACTTGCCATTGTTCGGGGATTTTTTTTGCTTTTAGAGAACCACAAAGAACTATCTAAAGGTTATTTTATGGATATCTGCGAACTGCTCGTGCAGATTGGCCGGATGGCAGAAAAAAGTATACAGAGAGAAATTGCTGTTTTTTTCGTGGAAAAGTACATATTGACAGATACAGGGGAAGAGATAGTGAATGACGAGCAGGGATATATCGACGGACCGCTGAATCCGGTTCATCTTGATTTTTTGGGCAGCAGGAAACGGGAGCAGGATGTTTTTTCCGTACTGGTAAGCTGCATCACGGAAATCCCGGAAGCTTATCATGGAAACTGTATCCGATGGGCATGGAAATGCCTGGAGGAAGACAGCGGGATGATGTATTACTATGCCGTACTCTTGCTTTCTTATTATTATTTTACAAAAGAAAGCAACGATAAGATAACTGCTTTTTGTGGATTTCTATATCTTCGCGGACGTTTAGAAGCAAAGGGAAAATATTTTGAATCCCAACTGCGCCATGTACTTCTGGCATGGGAAAATCTGGAAAATTCAAATCTGTGGTTTGGGCAAAAACGATTTAGAGATCTTGTGAAAGAGCATCCGGATTACCAGGAAATGTTCCAAAAACCCATGCAGGCACTGATGAAGAAGTCCAAAAGTTCTGAAATCCGGCATTGGGGAGAAGAAAAGGAAATGGCAGCAATAAAACCAGGGGAATGAAACCAGGGAGAAAATGCGATATGTTGAGAACATGGGAAGTTGAGCGAAATGCAGGTGTGTATAAAAATCATCCAAAGGCAGAACGGGATGCCCTCAGGCTTTATGAGGGAGATACCCGAATCCGTGATGAAGCAGGAAATCTGCTTCTTAGGCAGTCAACGGATCCTTTTTATGGAAACAAACATGCATACCGCACATTAAATGCACTGTTAATCCCCGGAATAGATAATGAGTTTTCACGGATTGAGAAGGAAGGAAAGCAATTAAAAACGATTTTTGCAGAGCAGTTGGAAGAAACGATCCGACTGTACTGCAGAATTTTTAGCCTGATGTGCCTGTGCAGGAATGACGGGAAAGAGAAGAAGGAAGAAATTGTGGTCAAGCGGATAGAACGGAATGATTCTCTGGCATTGTTAAAGGATGGGCATACCATCTCTTTCTTTTCTGCTTCTAAGGCTGGATATCAAAAAGAATTTGCCCAAAAAGATGGGATTATCTTGCTGGAAGTCCATATTATACCCGATGTCCCTTATCTGGATCTTGAAAAGGTGCTGGGGAAAGAGTATCTGGCAATAGACGAGCGGGAAATCTTGCTTCCGCCCTTTGTGTCCATTACCGTCCAGGAAGGAAAACTTCAGCAAGCAGACAGAAAAATACGCGACCTTAACAAAAAGCCGCCCTTAGGAAAGTATTGGATTCTTGCAGATAAATTTCCTGCCTTTGTGCCGGAGCCAGAAGGATACACCCTGGCAGGGCAGATGGAAAAAGAGATCCTGGAAGAAAGAGAAACAGCCGTTAATGCCATCCATGCGATGAATCAAAAAAATTGGACGCAGGATTTTTCCGCATACTGTACATGGAAAAGAAAATTTCAGACTTATTTACGATACCGATTTCTGGATATGTGGAAATTGATTTAGTGAAATTTTATTATCATTTTATTCCTGTTTCTCCAGAACCGCTGCTTTTGCGCAGTTTGTGATCACTTTGTTTATTTATAGTTTATTTCTCATTTTTTCCGCAGCATCCAATCCCAAAGTGCGGTTTTTATTTTTACGATATTCTGACGGACTGAGATGAAATTCTTTTTTGAAAATTCGGATAAAGGATTCGGGGTTGGCATATCCTACAGAATCACTGATTTGTGCGATGGTATAATTGCTGCTTAATAAAAGATGTTCTGCCCTCCGCAGGCGCAGAGTACGTTTCCATTCGTTAAAGCTTACGCCTGTAGAAGCTTTAATCAGGCGTGAGCAGTAGGACACAGAAAAATTAAAGTGTTCTGCCACATCTGCTAGGCTGATATCCTTTATATTTTTCTGCATATAGTTCATAATCAGGAAATCATCCGGCATACTGGTGTGGCGGGAAAGGGAGGTTTCAAGAGCTGATGTGTAATTGCGCATCAGGTAAGCGAATACAGTAGTGAGAATCCCAATCAACATCTGATCTGTATATTGGTCCGGGTTCATCCATTCTGCACACATATTCAGTAGTTTATCGCGTAAAAATGGATCATTCTCTGAATGAAAAACGATATATTGAAATTGGTTGGAAGAATACAGACCGCTGGAAAAAAACTCGCTTAATAAATCCTTCCCATGGATCAATGGGGCAAACATATCGTGGAAGGTGCTTCGCCGCAGCAGAATATTAATAATGATGCTGTTATCTTCAAAAACTTCCATGGTATGGAAGGTATCCGGAGGAATAAAGATAAAATCACCCTCATGGAACTGATGGGTGTCAAGCCCAATAGCCTGGACACAGCGGCCGGAAAGAACATAAACAATTTCAAAAAACACATGTTTGTGTAAAAAAGCGGGAGTATAACGGTTGTGCTGGCTGAAAAATACACTTTGTTGGCTGTGCTGATCAAAGTATTCCTGATCATCCATGACATGGGGAATCAGTTCGGGAGATATTTCAGGGACAATAAGATGACGCTGTTTAATATCTTCAGGATTGAGTTTCGATAAAAATTTTTTTAGCATTAAGGGGGTGTTTTTGACCTGATAATAGGCTTTATAAAATAGTTCATCTTCATTCATTGCTAATAGTTTTTCTAAAATATCTTTATTCGGTTCCAATCCTTCAACCTCCATGAATGAGCATAGATTACGGGTTATTGTGCAAAATAACGAAAAACAAGAATATCTGTGGGTAAAGAAAAGTCAGCAGGACTGATTTTTTTTGTGTTTATTGCTGTTCAATCCGTCTTAATATCCATTTTTTGGAAAAATCAATAAAAATCATCGGGTTTTTGTCTGTTTATTCTATTTTATCATCATAGCAAAAAAAGTCAATAAAAGAAGATAAATTTGCCAATTATAAACCTGAAATTTATCCTTTATAATACATTTATCACAAAAATGAAGAAACAAAAGTGCTGGCCGGCTGTCTGTTTTGTTTCTGTTGTCAGGTTAATGTTTAAGGTTAAGATCAGGAGGAAATGAAATGAACAGTTCTATGGTTTCCAGTAAATCAGTAAAGGGGGCATTATACAGGCAGCGGTTCGGATATGGCATGGGAGATTTTGCTTGCAATTTGATCTGGCAGGTGATCAGCCTGTATTTGCTGTATTTTTATACGGACATTATGAAACTGAATGCAGCAGCGATTGCCGCAATGTTTGTGGTGTGCAGGGTGATTGACGGAGTAACGGATTTGCTGGTGGGTTATGCGATTGATAAGACCCGCACCCGCTGGGGAAAGAGTCGTCCATGGTTTTTGTTTGGTGCGATTCCTTTTGCGCTGGCTGCGTTTTTAGCCTTCAGTGTGCCGGATATTTCACCGGACGGAAAGTTAGCTTATGCTTATGTAACCTATATTTTTTTATCGTTTATGTATACTGTGGTGAATATTCCCTTGGCTTCAATTCTTCCGGCGCTTACGGATGATATGAATGAGCGAACTGTGCTGGCCACATGGAGGAAATTTTTGGCATTTCTCGGTTCAACTATTGTTTCGGCAACAGCTCTTACTATGGTGGAATTAATTGGCCGCGGGAATGAAGGTCTGGGTTTTCGGGTAGTTATGGGAATTTTTGGCGTGATTGGATGTATTTGCTTTTTCCTCACATTTTTGCTGGTTAGGGAAACGAACTTACAGGAAAGTGAAAAATCAGCAACCTTAAAAGAAACCATAACTTCTCTGACGCATAATACACCCTGGAAATTATTTGCGCTGAATATTTTATTTCAGTGGACAGGGTACTTTATCCAGTCCAGTGCATTGGTGTATTATTATAAATATTATGTGGGAAGCACAGCGATGTCCTCTCTGATTGCTACAATTATGACCATGGTTCCTATGGTTGCCAATCTGACAGTTCCGTTTCTGGCCAAACGTATGGGCAAGCGGAATTTATACTCTGCATCAGCAGGAGTACAGTTGGCTGGGTTAGTCATGATTCTTATTGCAAACTTACAGACCATAGGTATTGTATGTGGTGCATTCATTACAGCCCTGGGATATGGAATTAAAGAGAGTATTTATTTTTCCATGCAGGCTGATCCGGTGGATTACGGCGAATGGAAGACCGGGATTCAGGCAGCAGGGACATTGTCTTCGGTTAATGGTTTTCTTGGAAAAGTGGCACAGGCAGCGGCAGGAGGGATTTCCGGTCTTTTGCTGGCCTGGGGAAAGTACGATTCTGCAGCAGCCGTACAAACAGCAGAAGCATTGATGGCAATTAAGGCAATGTATATTTATATTCCCTTAATCTTACTGATCTGTTCTCTGGTAACCATGGCATTTTACCACTTGGATAAGCAGTTCCCCGAAATTCAGGCAGAATTGGAACAACGGCGCGCGGCAATAAAACAGTCCATGTAGAGGTGATAATATTATGGCAATTACAAACAGTATAGAAAATTTTGAGATGATTGTGAATGAAGAGTTTATTAAGAAGGCAGATGCACTTACGCCGGAATTGATAAAAATGGAGGTTGTTCCTGAATGCATAGTGACCATTGCACAGGAGGGAAGTCATTATCATACAGCATTTGCGGCGGAAATCGATACCCTGCATACGATTGAACTGGGAAGAGATGATCATGTAGTGCTGGATTTTGGAAATCATTATGTGGGCTATGTAAAATTTTGCATTACGTCTGCCGGAAGCCCGCCGGATGCACCGGCATATCTTAGGATTAAGTTTGGGGAAATACCGGCAGAGATTGTAGAAAATTCCAGTGAATATAATGGCAGTATCGGAAAAGGTTGGATTCAGGAAGAGTTTTTGCATATTGATGTTCTTCCGGCCACAATAGAACTGCCAAGAAGATATGCATTCCGCTATATGGAGATAAAAATTATTGACACTTCCTCGAAATACCGGGTTGTGTTGGAAACGGTTACTTGTACGGCAGTAACCTCCGCAGATATAACGAAAGTGGAAATGCTTCCAGCATTGGATGAGGATCTGGCAGAGATGGACAGGATAGCTTTGCGGACGATGCAGGGATGTATGCAGAAGGGTTTTGAAGATGGTCCTAAGAGGGATCGGCGACTTTGGATTGGTGATTTAAGACTTCAGGCTCAGGTAAATTATGTTACTTTTCACCACAATGATCTGGTAAAACATGATTTATATTTGTATGCAGGTTTAACGATGAATGAAGGTCGTGTAGGAGCCTGCCTGTTTACGGAACCGAAATATCAGGTGGATGATACGGCGCTGTTTGATTATTCCTTGTTTTTTGTATCAATTTTATATGACTATTATGTGGAAACAAAGGATGAACAGACAAGAAAAGAACTTACGGCTACGGCTTATCGACAGATTGAACTGGCAGTAAGGGAAATGGACGACGAAGGAGTCGTTAAAGATAAAGATACCTGGTGGTGTTTTATTGACTGGGCAGATGGATTGAATAAACAGGCAGGAGCACAGGGAATTTTGATTTATGCACTCCGCCATGGGATTAAGCTGGCAGAATTTGACCAAAATGAAAAAAAGGTAAATGAGTTTAAAGCCTATCTTGAACAGGCTGTCGCAGGAGCGAAAAAACTCTGGGATGAAGAAAAGGGATTTTTTGTCAGTGGAAAGGAAAAACAGATTTCATGGGCCTCTCAGGTGTGGATGGTACTGGCAGATGTGTTTGGGGATAAGGTGAAAAATGCACAGCTTCTGGAGCACACGATTGTGATTGACCCGAAGATTCGCATGGTAACACCCTATATGTATCACCATTTTATTGAAGCATTGGTGCAGAATGACCGGAAAGAAGTGGCACTGAGTTTTATGCGTGCCTACTGGGGAGAAATGGTAAAAGATGGAGCAGATACCTTTTGGGAACTTTATGATCCGGCAGATAAGAATGTTGCGCCTTATGGTTCAAAAATGGTCAATAGCTATTGCCACGCATGGAGCTGCTCTCCGTCCTATATTATTCGTAAATATGTGGTTTAGGAACGGATATTATGGACAAGGCATTATTACGGCAAATGAAAGAGATTACGCCGGAAGAACAGGCATATTTGGATGGAGATAGCCAGGTAAAGAAGGATTTATATACGAAAAAAAATTATTTTGAAATTGACTGCCATATGTTTTTACAGAAAGGAAAGTTAATTACTGTGCGTCACCACAGTCGTTTTATCGAATTTCCGGTTCACAAACATAATTATATTGAAATTATCTATGTATGTACAGGAGAAATTACCCATGATATTGATGGCAAAACGCTGACTATGCAGGAAGGGGATATGCTGTTTATGAATCAGCATATAGAACACAGTGTGAAACGGGCAGAAATGAATGATATCGGAATTAATTTTATCGTACTTCCGGAGTTTTTTGATATTCCTCTTAAAATGATGAATAAGCATAACGTGCTTGCGGATTTCTTGATTGGGACATTCCGGCAGAATAATCCTGTGCCGCAGTATTTGCTGTTCCAGTTAAAAGATCAGAAGCCGATATCCAATCTGATGGAAAATATGATTTCGTCGCTTATCTGTGAAAGTGAGCAGGAAGATGTGATTAACCAGTATTCCATGCGTTTTGTTTTTCTCTATCTGATTAATCATCTTGATATGCTGGCAGATGCCTCTTCACAGGGATATGAAGATATCGTCATACAGGCAATATTAAGGTATATTGATTTCCAGTATAGGACAGCTTCCCTGAATGACATTGCTAAAGATTTTAATCGTTCCTTGTCATCAATAAGTCAGCTAATTAAGAAAAATACAGGTTTTACCTTCATGGAACTTTTGATGCGTAAACGATGTCAGAAAGCAGTGATGTTTTTGCTGGAAACAGAACTTTCGGTAGAGGAAATTATCACAAATATAGGTTATGAGAACCAAAGTCATTTTTACCGTCAGTTTAAAAAACGGTATGGAATGACACCGAATCAATATCGGGTTGCCCATAAGCTGGATAAAACTGTCAGGATATAAAAAATGGACAGTAATTTTGATAATTCATGACGTTATGGAAGAGAGAAGAATAATGTATACTAAGGGCACTTAAGTAGTTACCATTACAAATGCAGCGCTGCATAAAAGAGAGGGAATAAGGAGGTTTTTATGGATTACAGGCAGGAAGCTTTGAAAATACCGGCAGAAGACCGCCCGATATCAAAGAAAAATATTTCTGGTCTTGGCAATTTTTTTGGCATCTATGGCGGAGAACATATTGCAGCAACTGAATTTGTAATCGGGGCAACACTTGTGACTCTGGGGGTTAAAGCAACAGATATTTTTCTGGGGCTGATTGTGGGCAATATTCTGGCAACCTTAACTTATGCGCTTATCTGTGCACCGATTGCCGTAGATACAAGGGTTACTTTATATTCTTATCTAAAGAAAGTTATGGGACCGCATATGCAGATTATCTACAATGCAGTATGGGGACTGGCCTCTATCGCAATGGCAGCTTCTATGTTAACGGTATCCGCATCGGCAGTACGAGAAATTTTTGGAATTAAACTTCAGACCGAATGGTATCCGACAGATATTAAATTTGTTTTGGTTGTTATTGTCCTGGGCGTTATTGTAACACTGGTTGCCGCAAACGGATTTAATGCGGTTGCAAAGTTTTCTTCCCTCTGTGTACCGTGGATGATTATTGTATTTCTTGCAGGATATTGTGTTGTTGTACCGCAGTTAATCGAAATTACCGGTTTTGGCAGGATTCACGGCTTTGGGGATTTCATGAATTTAATGAATACAAGTGTATGGAACGGAGAAATATTAGAGGGCGGGCAGGATTTAAGTATTTTCCATGTCATTGGTTTTGCTTGGATGTGCAATTTAGCTTACCATGGCGGTTTAAATGATATGGCGCTGTTTCGCTATGCAAAAGATGCAAAGTATGGTTTTGTAACCAGTTATGGAATGTTTATCGGGCATTTCTTTGCTGGGGGAGGTGCCGGGATTATGGGGGCAACAGCAGCCATT
>ERZ808028.1760-NODE-1760-length-12063-cov-10.208493_pt1 | contig 12063 bp, 10 predicted proteins | sample MGYA00380184_ERZ808028 | MGnify/ENA primary metagenome ERZ808028 (study PRJEB31490, sample SAMN06133397) | mouse gut metagenome | isolation source: J8_1 | host: mice | place: China: Chengdu | collected 2015-05 ...
CCCCCCCCCCCCCCCCCCCCCCAGGGGAGGGATCCAGCGCGCCATAGCGATTTCTAAACTCATCAAAGGACGGCAGCTTCCCATCTCTATCAGACAAGATTGTTTGCTCCACCTGATTAAGGGGCCAATCTATCCCCAAATCCGGGTCATCCCATTTCACTCCGCCGTCCGAATCAGGATCATACCGGTCTCCTATAAGATAGCTCAGGACGGTGTTTTCCGCCAAAGCCAAAAATCCATGGGCAAACCCTTTGGGTATGTAAAGCATCCTCTTGTTTTGCTCGGTAAGCCGGAAGCCCTCCCACCGGCCAAAGCTGTCCGAACCCTTCCGGAGATCCACCACTACGTCATAGACCTCTCCTGCGATCGTGTGTACCAGCTTATCTTGACCATGCCTACGTTGAAAATGGAGCCCCCGAATTACGCCCTTCCTGGAACGGGTGCGCAGTTCCTCCCAGGGCCGCAAGTTGATTCCGTTTGAGGCAAAAATATTTCGGTCAAAGGTTTTGTGGGTATAGCCCCGCGTGTCGGGGACAAACAACGGCTCAATCAAAATCGGACCATCCAAGGTTGCTTCCTGGAACGTAAAGGACTGCATAATACCGCCTCCTTTGGGACATTAAGACAAAATACGCACTTTTGGAATGCAGACAATATGGCGTCCGCCCCAGCTCTGAATGTATTTTGTAAGTTCCACAATTTCGCTTGTCAAATTCCAAGGCAAAATAAGCAGGTAGTCTGGCTTTTCCTGCTGAATCAAACCCGGCTCCACAATAGGTATCATACTGCCAGGCAAATATAATCCCTGTTTATGCGGATTGGAATCAGCCACAAAATCAATTACATCTCTTTTGAGTCCGCAGTAATTGAGAAACGTGTTTCCTTTCGCTGCAGCGCCAAACGCGGCAATCCGTTTCCCCTCCCGCTTCAACTGCATCAGAGCTTGGAGTGTGTCCAATTTGATTTGAAACGCTTTCTGGGCAAAATCTCCATAAACACTGATATCATTCAGGCCAAAACGGTCTTCCCTCTGCAGAAGCTCATTCACGGAGTTGGCCGTCGGCAATTGTCCGCATGCCTCGTGCGCCGCGTAGATTCGCAATGAACCACCATGGGTTGGCAATTCCTCCACATCGTAGATTCTCAGTCCATGGCTGCGGAATATGCGTTCTACCGCGCCTAAAGATAGATAGGAAAAATGTTCATGGTAGATGGTGTCGAACTGGCTCAACTGCATAAGCTGCATCAGGTGAGGAAACTCCATCGTAATTGTCCCGCTCGGACTGAGCGCGGCGGCCATTCCTGCCACAAAGCTGTTGATATCCGGAACATGTGCAAGGACATTGTTTCCAATGATCAGGTCAAACGTCCCTTCCTGCGCTACGATATCGTGCGCCGTTTCCTTTCCAAAAAAGCAGCACTTAACATCAATTCCTTTTTCACGGGCCACCTGAGCCACATTTTCCGCTGGTTCAATTCCCTTGGTTTTAATGCCATACGGTATAAAGTACTGAAGCAGGTAGCCGTCGTTGCACGCAATTTCCAGTACCTTGCTGCTTTGCGTCAAGCCGAGCCGCCGGACAATCATGTCGACATACGCTTTGCAATGCGCCAACCAACTGGTGGAATAAGAGCTGAAATACCTATATTCACCGAAAATTTGCTCGGGACGCTGATATTCTGCGGCCTGCACCAAAAAACAGCCATCACAGACATTTACCCTCAACGGGTAAAAAAACTGACCGCATTTTAAATCGGACTCCCTCAAATACTCATTCGACAACGGCGACAAACCAAGGTCAACAAACGTATGTGTCAACGGCCGCCCGCAAAATCGGCAATGCTGATTATCCATTCACATTCTCTCCATTCTTTGCAGATGGGCATTTAAAAAAGCGCTCAATCTGCTGCCTCATGCAGTCCAGCGGACTTTCTCCGTCGATCCATTTTTTCGTCCAGCCGACTGTTTCCGCCACAGCCTGCCTGATATTCCACTGTGGATTCCAGCCGAGTATAGAATGTATCTTTGAACAGTCCAGCCTTAAAATTGCATCCTCATGGGGACCGTTATCCGAAACACATTCCCAACTCAGATTATTGCCCCAACTCTCGCAGAACATATCCGCCAGCGCACCGGTGGTAACACAATCGCCGCTCTCCGGCCCAACGTTATAGCAGCCTGCCACATCTGGATTTTCCCACTGTCTCTGTATAATCAAAAGGTAGGCGGACAGTGGATCAAGCACATGCTGATAAGGCCGCACTGACTTGGGATTCCGCAGCTGGATCGGATTTCCGCCTCTTGCCGCACGAATGCAATCCGGTATAATCCGGTCGGCCGCAAAATCTCCGCCCCCAATCACATTACCAGCGCGGGCCGTGCTGACCGACGTAATCCGATTCCGGAAAAAGCTCTTGCAGTAGCTGCTTGTAACCAATTCCGAACATGACTTGGAGTTGGCATAGGGATCAAATCCGTTCAATTCATCCTGCTCACGATATCCCCAAGGCCACTGGTTGTTCTGATATACCTTGTCGGTGGTTACGTTCAAAAAGCTCCGCACCTCGTCTGACTGCCGCACACATTCCAGCAGGTGGACTGTTCCCATAACATTGACGGCATAAGTACCCACCGGGTCACGGTAACCCTCGCGGACGAGGGGCTGGGCCGCCATATGAATCACGAGCTCAGGCCGCGCCCGGTCAAACGCATTTTTCAATTTTTCATAATCCCGAATATCGCCCAGAACCGAGGTCATTTGGACCCCTATCCCCGACAACGTGAAAAGGCTTTCTTCTCTGTCGGGCGGCAGTGCAAAACCGGTCACATCGGCACCGGCCATAATAAGGATCGTGGACAGCCATGTCCCTTTGAATCCCGTATGTCCAGTAATAAACACCCGCTTGCCTTTGAAAAAGTCCAGCATAGTTCCCCTCACCACAGTTTCCACGGAGCCCTGCCACTCTGCCACAGGTCCTCCAATTGAATCTTGTCTCTCTGTGTATCCATACACTGCCAGAATCCGTTGTGACGATACGCTTTCATCCGCCCTTCGGCGCTGAGCCGTTCCATAGGGCCGCGTTCAAAAATACAGTCCTCACCAGTCAGATAATCAAACACCTCAGGCTGAGCCACCATGAACCCGGCGTTAATCCATCCGCCGTCCTCCTTTGCTTTTTCCGCAAAACCGTGTACCTGCCCCGTCTCTTCACTGATATCCATCACACCGAAACGGCCTCCAGGCTGAACAGCCGTGACCGTCAGCAGCGCCTCCCCTGCATTGTGGTATGACACAAGCCTATTGAGGTCCAGGTCGCTGACCCCATCCCCGTATGTCAACATAAACGGTTCATCTCCGATATACTTTTGAACCCTTTTCACGCGTCCACCGGTCTGGGTGTCCAGTCCGGTATCCACCAGTGTCACATTCCACGGCTGCGCCACGTTTTTGTGAACCCTCATCTTCCCTCCGTCATTGAAATCAAAGCTCACATCAGACATGTAGAGATAATAGTTTGCAAAAAATTCTTTGATGAGATTTCCTTTATACCCCAAACAGACAATAAAATCGTGAAAACCATAGTGGGAATAGATATTCATAATGTGCCAGAGAATTGGAGAGCCGCCAATTTCAATCATTGGCTTTGGCTTCAAATAGCTCTCCTCGCTGATTCTGGTGCCGCGTCCGCCGGCCAAAATTACAACTTTCATCTGCCGCCCTTCCTCTCCCAAACCATTCGGGTAAACCCTTTATAACAGTTCGCCAATGAAGCGGTCCAGTCCTGCGTCTATTTTGTCAAAGTCTATCTCCACAAATGCGGTACCCTGATTATAGCAATGCCGTGCGGTCTGTGCGCGAAGCATTGATTTAAGATTCTCTTTCGGGGAAAGCCACTTCTTGATTCGCCGACAGTCCAGCCAATCTAAAAATATTTTGTCTATCTCCAATCTCAACTTCTCAGTTTTTTCAAACTCACATTCCTGTAAAATACCCATACAATTCTCATAATGCTTTTTACACACATCAATCCAGCTGAAGTTTTTGTATAAATAAAAGGTTGACGAAAGCATTCCAAAGGTTGCATTGATGCGGTTCTTAAAAACCCCCCAGCAGTCTTCCTCGGACAAAACTTCCTGTGTCAGCCTCATCAAACCACTTTCTTGCTCCAGCCTCTGATCAATCACGGAACAGTATTCATCAATTTGTAAGCCGCCTGTCTTTTCGGGCACGCCACAGTTCCATAAGGCTATCCCTGTATTTGCCACATCATATTTTTTTGCTAATAATGCGGCAAAACTGCAATGCGGATAAATAATATAATACATATTTTCGCAAACCAAGCTGGTGTTTTTGAATGCGGGAAGTTCCCTTAAGTACTCCATGTTAAAACATACACCGGTTATGTAGTTGGCCCTGAATGATCGAAGGACCGCATTTTCCCCCGCTTTAAACATTTCCGCATGATAAAATTGTGAGAATTCATTGGCAGCAAAACTTTCAGCGGCATTGAATACACATGCACCCACTCCACACAACGAACCCAGATAGTCAAGAGCGTTCCCAAGGAATTCTATTGCCAGAGTATCTTCGTCACTGAACAGTATCGCATAACGTCCACGGGACTTCTCCAGGCAATTATAGATATTAGCTGCCACTCCCTTGTTTTCCTGAAACTCGTAGTACCTTACCCGGGAGTCCGAAATACTTTTGATCTGTTGATAGTCCTCTTTCCCAATAGAAGAACCATTATTAGAAACAATGATCTCCAATTCCACGTCAAACTCACTGTGCAATGCACATTTAACAGCCTCTAAAGCACGACCACCTCGGTTATAAGAGGGAATACACACTGACAGCAGCACATTGTCCGATGACACGCCACTTTGAATTCGGGTGTCATGAATCTGTTTCAATATTTCCTCATACTGCCCTGATTCCGGGGCTACTATTTTGCGGGGCAAATATGCACTGCAATTTTCCAAGAAATACGTCCGCAGTTCCTCCGCCGTCTCAAAGACATGAATTCGCTCCGGCAGCATCTGCCGCAGCTCCGCCAATTTGAAAAACGACATAAATTTACTTTTGACGCCATTCAGTACAAAGTAGACCTCAGGCCATTGTTTTTCCTTTAGCACAGGCATCAATTCCCGCAGGTCCCAGCAATCTGCGATCAGAAGGCCGGACACACATTTCGGAGCCCGCTGACACTCCAAACATGCGGCAATATCCAATTCCCCCACAAATTGTTTGCACTTTTTATCAAAAAGGATGTACCGGACGACGCCACAACCGTCAGAAATTGGGATGAAATCAATTTCACAATCCTCATAATTTTGGATTTGAATATTTTCACAATTCGCAGAAAAGCTTTTTCGGAACGCACCCTCATACGGTTTCACATAATTGCTGTAAATTCGGCTGAGCGCAACCTCGTTATCAGGACCTTCTTTATACGCCCTGATTAGATTGGGTAATGCCTCGCTAAACCGAGCCTTTGCAAAAAGCCGCTCAGCCGCTTCGAGATAAATATTTGCCATGCCGACCTCCTTGTATTCCTACTCCACCGGATCAAGAATTTCACACTCCCGGCGGTCTATTTCAGGGTGTGCGTCCAAATAGCTTTTTGTATACACATCATTGAACACACCCTTCAGTCCAACCGGATTCACAGAAACAAGTTCAGTATCCGGGTAGTATCTACGGGCAAATGTTTTAAGCTTTTCGTACCCTTCAATCCAAAGCATCAAGCTGGTATCGGCTTCAAATCTTCCTTGAGGCCGCCCCTCAAAATGCCCATTCATAGAGCAGTCGCAACCTATTAAGAAAATTCGTTTGGGTCTGGTGTACAATGCAAATTGAATTGCCGGAAATACGACTGAGCAAAATCCCATTAACGGATGGTACTCAATGTTTTTCTGTATCCGCGACGTCAACGGCGCTTGGAAAAATCTTCTCGCATTGTTTTCCTCAACCACATATTCCGGAAATTTGTCATTGGAATTGTCATTTCTATTCACTAGAAAAAACTTTTCAAAATCTCGCGACCGTAGTTCCGCACACCACTCTGGATCATAATGAAGGAGAAAATAGTAATCCAACTCCAAGTCTTCCTTCAAAAAGCAGCTGTTTGTGCCAATGTGAGGCGTTTGAGGGATTTGTGAATAATAGTTCAGAGTCGGACCACAGCCAACCACTGCCACATCAAGGCCACGATGGCAGCCCTTAAACTGAGAAAAGGCCGCTACATGAGTGTCGTGAATCTCATTAGCAAGACATAGTGCATCCAGCCCGCACATAAGCTGCTGCTCTGTGATATCTCCTGCGGCAGTCATCGCGGCCTTAACCAATTCCGCCGACGCAAAAATAATATTGTGAAAACCTATTTCAGAACACTTTTGATAAACAACATCAGCGCCGTTGAAAACGGCAATCAATATTGTCGCTTTTGGCAACCGGGCAAACCACTCACTCAGGCTCCGCAAGGGAAGTCCCGTTTCCAGATAAGTACCCTCATCCTTTTCCACAATTCTGCTGTTCGTAACACCGCGCAAATCAATATTCGGATTGCGCCGCAGATAAGGAATTACCACCTTCCCAGCGTTACCCGTACCGTACACAATCAGTTGTTTCCCATATAGGTTCTCCAAACAACCTTTGGCTGTATGTTCCATTTCAGACGACCTCATTTCCTGGGTATTGATCTATCCCTGAAGAATATCCACTGTTTCTCCCACAGCGTCATTTGTCTCAGCCCTCCAACCCAGCCGTTCCAGCTTTTCCGCGCTCAATACCATTCGGCGGGCCACTGAATACCCGGCCCGTTCCAACTCACTTGGATTTTCGTAAACAACCTTACATCTCCCCGCTTTCGCGGCCGCTTCCGCAAAGTCCCGAATGGTCATTTGATATCGTTTATCCGCAATATTGTACGTTTGGCCGCATACACCGTTTTTCAGCACCGCCAGTAATCCCTTTACCGCATCCACTACATAGCAGTGGGAGCGTTCCAATAATCCGGCACTTTTCATCACAATATCCTGTCCAGCCACCGCTCGACGAAAAAACTCAGATACAGCCCGACTGTCCCGTCCCGTCATCGTAGGCCCAAACAGATGGCAGGGCCGGACGACCACCGCATCTACACCGTACTGGCTCACATAGCTCCAGCACAGCACCTCTGCCGCCCGCTTCCCTTCCGGGTAACAAGTGCGGGGACTGGATAGGTCCAGAGGCCCGCAGTAGTCCTCTGTAAACTCGTCCATGCCCGCATTGGGCTGTCCATACACCTCCCCAGAGGACACAAACAAAAATCGCTTCATCCCATGAACCATGCCATAGTCCATCAAATTTTTCGTCCCCTGCACATTGGCTGCCAGCGTTCCCACAGGGTCGCCTGCCATACTCACCGGGTCCGCATTACTGGCCGCATGGACAATATAATCCACTTGCTCCGGAAAACAGCTCAGCTGTCCACAGACATCCTGTTCATAGAACGAAAAAGATTTCTCCGCCCAGATGGAGGAAAAACGCTGCCGTGCGGAATCCTTGTTTCGACCGACTGCGGCAATTCGGCAGGGGCTGGTTCGTCCCCGGTTCCAGACACTGAGCGCATCCACCAAACAACTGCCCAACATCCCGGAGGCGCCGCTCACTAAAATCGTTTTCCCCTCCAGATAGGCACAGTCAACTGTTTTGAGCATTCGATTCAATGAAGCGATATAACGCTCATTTTCTGCAATTCGCATATAGCCGTTTTTATCCTCTCAGCGCCAACAGCGCTCGAAACATTTTCAGGTCGTCCTGCGTCGTCAATTTGATATTAGTCTCGGCACCAATAGAAAAATGAACGGCTTCACCCAGTTCAACCATCAACGTACAGCTGGCAATGGAGTGGGTAATCCCCAGCTCCAGCGCCCTTCGGTGAGCACCTGCCAGCTTCCAAATTGGAAAGGCCTGGGGCGTTTGCGTGATGGCCAGCTGCTCCCGGGGGACCACTTCGTCTGAACTCTCACCCTCTCCCCGGCGAAGCACCACTGTATTGCATGGGGTCACCACCACGGCCGACCCATGCTTTTTACACTGCACAATACAGTCTGAAATAATTTCCTGCGATACCAATGGACGGATGGCGTCATGCACCAGGATGATATCCTCCCCGTCATACCGCCTCTCCGCCTCAAAAACTCCGTTACGGATAGAGCCCTGTCCATTTTCACCGCCCGACACAATCCAATCCAATTTGTCAATTTTATACTGCCTGGCATAGGCGCGCAGAATATCATGCCAGCCGTCCAGGCAAACCACGCCGATTTTGTCAATGTCCGGATGGGTCTGAAAAGCTTCCAAGGTATAAACGATAACCGGCTTATCGTTCACATTCAAAAACTGCTTGGGAATCTCCTGTTTCATCCGCTGCCCGCTTCCACCCGCAATGATCAACGCGATATTCATTTCCGCCGCCTCCTCTCTTTAAAACTGTCCATAATAAGAGTCCTTGCCATGCTTACGGTAAAAATGTTTGTTCATCAATTCATCCATCATGGGCGGTGCCTTTCCCCCACACAAAAGCGCAGTGTGCCAGGCCATATCCGCAACCTCTTCCAGCGTTACCGCCACCTCTATCGCCTTTTGAGGCGTCTCACCCCAAACAAACGGGCCGTGGCCCCGGGCCAGCACCGCACCATTGAAAAACACCTCCCGTTGCCGCAGGGTCTCTGCCAACACACGGCCTGTGTTTCTCTCATAATTCATTTGAATTTCTTCCGCTTTCATTGCCCTGGTGCAGGGAATCTCTCCCAGAAACTCGTCCGCATGAGTGGTCCCCAATGCCGGAATTGACTTCCCTGCCTGTGCCCAAATCGTCGCCCATTTGGAGTGGGTATGTACAATGCTGTTAATCTGCGGAAACGCGTGATACAGTTCCAGATGAATCCATGTATCCACCGAAGGCTTGCGCGTCCCCTCCACCACCTGACCGGTCGTCAATGCAACAGCTGTCATATCCTCTGGCGTCATTTCCTCATAGGGCAGACCAGAGGGCTTGATGAGCATAACATTCTCTTTTCTATCCACCACCGACACATTTCCCCAAGTCAGACAGACCAAACCATATACGGGAAGCATACGATTGGCCCGGCACACCGCCTGCCTCAATTCTTCAAGCATATGCTTCAGCCTCCCGCTTACTCCAGAGCAAACAGCTTTTGCAGGCGGGCCACAATCTCTTCCGGATTTTCCTGTCCATCGTTTTCCACCACTGCATCCGCATTCTGCGGCTCATCATAAGGAAGGTCCACACCAACAACCTCACTGCGGCCCGTAGTGTACAATCCCTTCTGGTCCCGGCGATAAAGCGTTTCCCGTGTCACCTTAATGTAAATTTCCTTGTAATTTTCAATATTTTCACGGTTCCAGGCGCGTATTTCGTCATACATGGCTATGCTGCACACCACCACGTCGATCCCCTGCTCCGCCAGCTCACGCCAAAGACGAAATCCCCTCCGCGCCGCATCCTTACGTGCTTCCGTGGAATAACCGGAACGACCGAAAATGCTGCGAACTTGGTCGCCATCCGCCAAAAAAATATTGTTTTTCTTTTCCCGCAAACGGCGATAAAACAACCCGCCGATGGTGGTTTTTCCCGCCCCGGCCAGCCCGGTAAAAAAATAAACGGTACCTCTTTCGCTCATTCCGTCGATCTCCCTCTTTGGTATTGGTCTGCGGCCTCGTCCAGCAGGCCGCGCAGCAGTTCAAATCCCTTCTGCATATCCTTGCGCCGGTCGTCGGTACTGCCGTCCTCGGCTGAGCGCTCCGCCAGCTCCAGCATCCGTTCCAGCAAATACTGCGCCTGGTCCAGCGCCTCCAGGCTCACGTCATCTCTGTCCAAATCAGTGATACAGCGGCTGTTCCAGCAGATTCTCGTCCAGCTCCAGCCTAGGCATCATCCGCAGGGGCTGGCCGTTTTTATTAACAAAGCGCAGCCCTTCCAAAAGAATTTTTGCATTCTTCATCCGGTTGCCCTGGTACTGGTCGATATACTTGTTCAGTAGCTGGAGCTGAACCTGTTCCTCCGCCTCTGCGTCCATGCGCTTCCCATCCTGATACGCTTCCGTCTCGCGGAATATCTTTATCCAGCTTTCCCGCATGTAACGGTCAATGGTAGTGAAGTTCGCAATGAGTTCCCGGCACTTTTCCTCGTCCACCGGCGCCCCGTCGTAGTATTGAAAGCCATAACCGTAATACTCGTAGGCATCCCGCAGGAAGTACTCGATGAAATAGCACTCATCATTGTTCGCATACTCATTGTAAGTGCGGTAAACCGGCGCGGGACTGAATCCCGGAGCGTATCCCTCGCCGCCCAAATAGTCCACCGGTATGCCGCCTTCGCTGCAAATCTCCATGCTTTTGGTGTACGGCAGGTCCAAGAACGCCGCCAGCGCAGAAAAGGTAGCCTTTGAATTCAGCTTGCCGTCCTCCAGCCGAACCAAAACCCCATCTTTATACAGCCGGTCCTCCGGATCAATCATAAAGCTGCGGTTTAAAATGCGCTCCGTGACAGCGTCACTCACAACTGTCTTTGTCTTTCCCTTTTCCGCATCATCCGCCGCTGACGCTTGTCCATACATAAATCTTACCGTAGCCCCATGGCTGGTGGTAAACCGGCGCATGGGCGTAAACGTCTTAATGTATTTGAAATTCCGAAACATCGGAGACTGGTGAATCTCATCGTAGTTTTCCGCTTCCAGTACTGTGCGCTTTGCCCCGTCCACCCGCAACTGGTACACAATGTTGTGAAAGTGTGGTTGGAAAAACAGCGCAGGACAGATCCGCGCCCCTTGGTCCATACAGCGGACTGCGTCTTCCATGCCCATGAATATACTCACGATGATATCTTTGTCCGTCCGGTCCCGCATATGATAGAGCTCTTCCACCATATAAGACGGCCAATTTGCGATGCACTCCCGCGCCTCCCGCAGGGTTTTGGCCTCGTTTAGAATCTCTTTCACCTTGGATACCACTTCTACCGCGTCATCCATCATCACAGACGTCATGCCGATTAGATTTGGATGCCCATCGAACACCTCGTTGAAGAAGTCGCCGCCGTTATGAGTGGATAGCTGGGTATGCCAGATCATCCGGTGCACTTCCCGGATTCTGATCGGCTTGACGGAGTACTGGCTGTAGTCGACCCCGAATCGCTCCTTAAAATCGATGGGATACTGTCCGATTTCGTCCCCGACTAAAAACACGATCTTTCTGCTCTCCAACAGCTTGCGCAGGTTCAGGCACTGCAAATAGGAGCAGAATGTTCCCCAATCCGTATAGTGCAGATAAATGTGGTTTTCCCTACCAATGTCCTCACTTTTTCTCACATTGTCATTGAGATATTCCAGCTCATACTGAGAGTACACGTCCGAGGCCAGAATGGGCTTATCCAGATCTTTGAAAAAGTTCCGGCTGATTACCGTCTCATCAAAGTTCACAAACTTCCCAAACCGCTGCTCCTTTCGGAAAAACGGAACATACCCATTGTGGTCGTCATAGGGGAAAAACTGGATAGGAAGCTCCTCAAAGGGAATAAAGTCCTGGCGGAACAGGTAGGGATACTTGGCCAGCCGTTTGCAGTTTCGCTCATACCGGGATTTCATCATCTTGATGTTGGGCTCGTAGAACACCGCCTCCATCAACGGCAGGATATCCTCACGGAAATGACCCTGGTTATACAGCCCCAGAAAGCAGCCGTAGGAAATGCGGTAATCTCCGCCGTTTTGGAGGACGTAGGCCGCCGCCTCCATCCGCTCCATGGGTTCCGCCCCACCCTGTATGGCCAGCGCGTACGCCTGGCAGGCATCCTTGACCTGGCCCAGTGCGGCCAGCTTGCGGGCAATCTCAATGGCCTCCATAAAAAGCAGCTCCTTTTCCATATCCGTTTCGGCGCTCGGGAAAACGGCACAGCAATGCCGCTTTCCCCAACGCCCTACAGGCATAGTAACCGGGGGCGGGCAGTGCCCGCCCCCGGTTCCAAACGTTGAGACAGTGTGCCTGTTGTGTTCAGCGCCGG
>ERZ808028.1764-NODE-1764-length-12053-cov-2.624332_pt1 | contig 12053 bp, 9 predicted proteins | sample MGYA00380184_ERZ808028 | MGnify/ENA primary metagenome ERZ808028 (study PRJEB31490, sample SAMN06133397) | mouse gut metagenome | isolation source: J8_1 | host: mice | place: China: Chengdu | collected 2015-05 ...
ACTGGTTCAGCAGGTGCTTCTTCTGTAGTTGGTACTTCTTCTACAATCGATTTTTCAGTAGCGACGTTTTCTTCAACTACTGCTTCTGTCGCTGAAGTTTCTGAAGCTATTGTTTGTTCAACAACCGTACTTTCTTCAGTTTCTATCGATTCTTCACTAGATACTTCTGTTACTTGTGACTCGCCCCCCGTAACCTCATCAGCTTGTACTGAAGTTTCTTGCCCAAAAATAAGTCCCGCAGCTACTACTGCCGAAACTACCCCAACACTTGTGCGTTTGATTGTATAACGTTTTACCTTATTAGCGCCACGTTTCATTTGCACTTCCCAATTATTCTTGCCTACCATACTTTCTCCTCCGAAAAACATTTTTTTCTTTTTTATTAAAACAATATACAAAACTATGTATATTATATACCTATAATTCCTAAATAGTAATATCTCTTTTAATTTGAGATAATTTTGTAATATTGTGAACAAAAAAACCTACTCCAGAAGCTTCTGGAGTAGGTTTTTATTGTCTTTTCACAAGTTGAAATAAACTTTTTTTAAGAGGATTATGCTTCTAAGGCTGCGCCAATAAAGCCATTAAAGATTGCTTGCGGACGGTCTGGACGTGAAATAAATTCTGGGTGGAATTGAGATGCCACAAAGAATGGGTGTTCTGGAATTTCTACGATTTCCACTAAATTACCATCTGGAGATGTTCCAGAGAAGACCATACCAGCCGCTTCGAATTCTTCACGGTAAGTGTTGTTGAATTCCCAACGGTGACGGTGGCGTTCTTCAACTAAGGCTTCATCGTTGTATAATTCACGTGCTTTAGAACCTTCTTTAAGTGCACATGGGTATAAACCTAAACGTTGTGTACCACCTAAGTTTTCTAGGCCTGATTGTGTTGTCATCAAGTCAATTACTGGATGTTCAGTATTTGGATTGATTTCTGTAGAGTTGGCATCAGTATAACCTAAGACGTTACGTGCAAACTCAATAGAAGCCACTTGTAGACCTAAACAGATACCTTGGAATGGTACATTATTTTCACGTGCGTATTTGATGGCTTGGATTTTACCTTCAATACCACGGTTACCAAATCCACCTGGTACTAAAATACCGTCAGCATTGCCAAGGATCTCTTGTACATTTTCTGCAGTAATTGTTTCAGAGTCAATCCAGTCGATATCAACTTCAGCGTCGTGAGCATAACCAGCGTGACGTAATGATTCGGCTACTGATAGGTAAGCGTCTTGAAGTGATACGTATTTACCGACTAAAGCGATCTTCACTTTCTTAGATAGGTTTAACACACGATTTTCAAGGTTACGCCATTCACGCATATCAGCTTCTGGTGTTTCGTCTAGACCTAATACTTCACATACTTTATCGTCTAAACCTTCTTGTTGTAGACGCAATGGTAGTGTGTAGATTGTTTCTACATCACGGTTTTCGATAACGGCGTCTTCTTCAACGTCACAGAATTGTGCGATTTTTGCAGTCATACCGTCTGGTAGTGGATGCTCTGAACGTACAACTAAGATATTAGGTTGAATCCCCATACCACGTAATTCTTTCACAGAGTGTTGCGTAGGTTTTGTTTTCAACTCACCAGCTGCTGCAATATATGGCAGTAATGTTGTGTGGATATAACAAACATTATCTGCACCAACTTGTGAACGCATTTGACGTAATGCTTCAACGAATGGTGTTGATTCAATATCCCCAACAGTACCACCTACCTCAGTAATCACAACATCAGCGCCTGTTGTATCACCTGCACGTAAGATTTTATCTTTGATTGAGTCAGTGATGTGTGGAATTACTTGGACAGTTGCCCCTAAGTAGTCCCCGCGACGTTCTTTGTTGATAACTTCTGAGTAAATTTTACCAGTTGTTACGTTTGAGTATTGATTTAAGTTGATATCAATAAAACGTTCGTAGTGACCTAAGTCTAAGTCAGTTTCAGTTCCATCGTTTAATACAAATACTTCCCCGTGTTGATAAGGGCTCATAGTACCTGGGTCAACGTTAATGTATGGATCAAATTTTTGGATGGTTACTTTTAAACCTCTATTTTTTAATAAACGTCCTAAAGATGCTGCTACTAAACCTTTACCGATTGAAGAAACTACTCCACCGGTTACAAAAATATACTTTGTCATGATATCCTTCCTTTTCTAAAAATTTTTATGCTTACAAGTAAGAAGGGAGATGCGGATAACTATTTTTCTTAGAAAAAATAAAAAAATCCCCATCTTTCCTAAGAAAGACAGGGAGTAACGTGTTCATCTCACAATAGTTATGAAACTAAAGTGCCCAAATAGAATAATAATCCATTCACTTATTTGAGTCAAGGAAAAACAACATGTTTTTTTATAGAGGTTTAGAAATCTTTGTTAGAAGTCTTCTTCGTCTTCCTCATCATCATCTTCGTCAACTAAGCTAAGGTCGCCTTCAAGACCATCTTCAAGATCTTCTTCTTCCTCGTCGTCGCCTAATTCACCTAAATCAGAAGAGTAAGCTGAAATTTCGTCTTCTTCATCTTCTTCTTCGTCATCGTAATCTTCTTCGTCTTCAACGTAGTCCACATCTTCTGGGTCGTCAGACGCGTAGTCAATTAAGTCATCATCTTCAACAGAAGCCAATAGACTCTTGCTACCTTTGTGTTTCGCTTTGATATCGTCATCATCAATTGAAGAAACAATTTCTTCATCGATTGAATCAACTGCGTACCACTCACGTAAGCCCCAACGGTTGTCTCCTAAAGAGATAAAGCTACCGTCATAGTTCATTTCTGTATAGAAAGTCGCCATTTTGCTTTCTAATTCATCTTGTGGCATATTCAAGAAATCTTGAATTTCAGCTAATAAATCATTGAACTCGAATACATTATTCGTTTCTACTAAAATTTGGTATGCGACTTCGATCATTGATAACTGTTCTTTGTTTTGACCAGCAAATCCTTTTAATTCCACTACTAGTTCATCCTTTCGCCTTATAACCAACGCACTTGTGATTAATCGTCTAGTATATCCATTATATATTACTACACATGGACCCTTGTTTGCAATTCGATTTGGTATTGACCAATCATTTCTTCTGATTGGTATAAGTTGTATGCCATCCGGGCATTAAACGTTTCCGCATCGTTTTGGTCTACATTAAGTAAATTTAATTGTCCTTGGAAAGTAATTGCTTGTGCATCTGTCACATGGTAGAGGATATCCGTTTTTTTACCTTTGACTAAATTCATTGTCGTTTCTGTACCGTTCACTTGACGACGGATAGTCACTTTATCGTTAGCTTCAAATTTTAAACGAACCGCTACGATGTTTTCGGTGATTTTTTCTTCATATTCTACATAAATAGCCTCGCCTACTTCATAGTAGTAACCATTTGTTTTAGTGGTAAATTCCTCTTGCACTTGTTGGCCATCACGATCTTGTTGGATATAGTTTTTAACATTTAACTGGATTGCTTGTTTACCAGCATTTGCCATTTGGCAACCTCCTCTAATTTCATCATTGTATGCATATTTTACCTCCCTATTCTAACATGATTCCTTAGGACTTCAAAGATTGTATACCGGTGAAACCGCCGTCAAATAGGGGAAATAGCTACTTTTATGTTACAATATAGACAAATTAGTGGAAAGGACTTTCACATAATGTTTGAGGTTTTTAAAACAAGCAACAAACCGCTGACTATGGCGGTCTATAAAGATATTACTAAAAATAATCAAGCCTATGGTTTAGAGGAGGCAGATGCAGCCTTGCTACCCTTTGCGGTTGACGATGCTATCTTGAATGCCATCAACCAAGAAACTTTTGAAGCCCCATTAGCCATCCATTTCTGGCCAACCCGCCCAACAGTTATTCTTGGTGGAATGGATACTCGCTTACCCAACTTTAACCAGGCTGTAACTTGGTTATATAAAAACCAGGATATTTTGCCAGTAGTACGTCCTGCTGGTGGTTTAGCGGTGGTATCTGACCCAAATGTCTTGAACGTGACTCTACTGATAGACACCAAAAACCAACCCTTTACCATTGATCAGGCTTATGAATTTATCGTCGCACTCTTACAAGAAATGATGGACGCACATGGCGTATCACTGGAAGTTAGCGAAGTCGCTACATCCTACTGCCCTGGTAAATTTGACGTATCCATTCGTGGGCAAAAAGTAGCCGGTATTGCCCAACGTAGAATCGGTCATGCGGTAGGGATTTACCTATACATGTCAATCAGCGGAGACCAAGCCAGTCGCGGCCAATTAGTAGCTGATATGTATCATGAGGGGCAAGCGAACCAAGACGAAAAAGGTCGCTATCCTCAAGTTGACCCAAGTGTCATGGCGAACCTTTCTGACTTTTCAAGCATTGATTCAGTTGAACAATTTGTAAATCAGTTGCTAGCAGTTATCGCCCATGCTGGCGTCAACTTAAATGAGAGAAAACAAAGTGAATTAGATACGGCGACTTATATCGAACGAATGCAGAAACGAAACCAAGTCCTTTACGATATATTAGCAAATCAATAGATAGAAACCGCCCGCCTTCACGTATAAATATAGAGAGGCAGAATTTGACAAAGGAGACTGTTATGAGTATTGCAGAAGCGAGTAAACGCATACCCGAGAAGGTGTTTCGGGACCCCGTGCACGACTACATTCACGTCCAACACCAGGTAATTATGGACCTGATTAATTCTAAAGAAATGCAACGCCTACGCCGAATTAAACAAATGGGGACGGCTTCTTATACCTTCCACGGTGCGGAACATTCACGATTTAGCCATTCATTGGGTGTGTATGAAATTGCTCGAAAGATTTGTGATAAATTTGTACGAAATTATGCCGTTGAAGATGGTGGCGCTTGGGACGATAGTGAGCGATTGGTCGTCTTATGTGCTGCACTCTTACACGACATTGGGCACGGACCTTTCTCCCATACCTTTGAGAATATTTTCAATACTGACCACGAAACCATGACAAGAGAAATCATTTTGTCAGAAGCCACTGAGGTTAACCAGATTTTACGCGGGGTATCCGCTGATTTCCCAAGACAAGTAGCGTCTGTCATTGATAAAACCTATCCAAATCCGCAAGTTGTTCAGTTGATTTCTAGTCAAATAGACGCTGACCGAATGGATTATCTACTCCGTGACTCTTACTTCTCTGGCACTAATTACGGGAACTTTGATTTGAGCCGGATTCTACGAGTGATGCACCCTTATAAAGATGGTATTCGTTTTGACTACAACGGTATGCATGCAGTGGAGGACTATATCACTAGTCGTTATCAAATGTATATGCAGGTCTACTTCCACCCTGTTTCAAGAGGGATGGAAACGCTACTCCACCATCTGTTAAAAAGAGCTCAAGAAATGTTTCTGACAAAAAATGAATTTACCAGTCGTGATACCCACGCTTCATTCTTAGAACCATTTTTTACTCAGGACTGGACATTAGAAGACTACCTGCGCCTAGATGACGGGGTCTTACAAACTTATTTCCAACACTGGATTTTCTATGCAGAAGACCCAGTCTTGCGAGATTTAGCTGACCGCTTTGTTAACCGTAAACCATTTAAGTCAGTCACTTATAACGAGGTTGAAAACCAAGAAGACGTGAAAGTATTGATCGACTTAGTGGGCAAATTAGGCTACGACATCCAATACTATGTTGCTATGAACTCGCGCTTCGATTTACCGTATGATTTCTACCGACCAAGTGCCGAGAAACCACGTACGCAAATTGAATTAGTTGAGAAAAATGGTCATATGGTTGAATTATCAAAAGCTTCGAGTTTAATCGCAGCCTTTACTGGTCAACAGCGCGGTGATGAGCGACTATTCTTACCGAATGAATTATTCTATGGGAAAAACCGTGACAACATTACCTTGTTTGAACCAATTCTAAAACAAATTCATGCTATGACAAAAACGGGTACAATTACCCCACTGGATGAAAACTTGGTAGATGAATTTTAGTGGATACATTTATCTAGCCTTCAGATAGAATAAGATGTTGTTATTTACTTAATATAATGAACTGAAAGGCTTGGATACTGGACAATCAAACCAAGCACCACATTGGGATCCAGAAAGAGTCAAAGCTATTTTGAATAAATAGTTTTAAGTAACTAGTCTTAAGTAAATAAGCTTAAAATTAAGGAGTGATTTTTTATCAAGGATTCGAAGTTGACTATCACGCTTGTAGTAGTTGTTGCGGTGAGCCAGTATATCATTTCCTTCTTTGACTTGATTGCGTCACCCTTTGTCAATGTGCTTGTTTTAGCGTTTCTAGTGATTGCCACGAATGACCTCTACAAGATATTTCAGCGTAAAAACCACTAAGTCATTTTTCAAATAAAAAAGAGCAGCAAATCGCTACTCTTGTATACGTGGAGGTCGTAACATTCGTTTCGACCTCTTTTACTTATGAAACCTCGCTTATAATTGGCTTTCAAAAAGTCAAACTCTTCCGACACTTCCCAAAATACGCCAATTACTTAGCAGTAATGGTTTGGCTTTTGGTCCATCGCGTCTAGTCTAAACAACTTTTGTCACACCTTGCTTTATTTCACTTTAGCTATTGGTTTCCCTGCTTCCAGCAAGGCTTTGTTGCGCAAGAAGCCAAATGACAGGATAACTAAGGCAAATCCTGCGAATAATAGGATATAAGAAATGGGCATAAAATCAGCTAAGGGGCCAAACAAGGCCATTCCTAAAGGCATCATGGCGGTGTTGATCATAGACATGACCCCAAACACCCGACCTAGATAGGCTTCTTCCACATGGTCTTGAATCAAAACCATAGATGGGGTATTGAATAAAGGGACGGCAATCCCTGTAATGACCATCAGGACGACATACAACCAGAAGTTGCTGGTCGAACCTAATCCCAAGGTGCAGGCCGCCAAGATAAAGGAACCCAAGGCCATGGTTTTGATTCGGTTGGGAAATCCTTGCCACCAAGAAATCAAACCGCCACCTAAGACGAACCCGACTGAGAAAGCAATTTCAATAGCTGACAACCGCCACACTTCGTCTCCGTATGTCCTTGTCACAACTAAAGTCGGTAACATGGAGGCTGGCGCGATTAGTAACATGAAGATTCCGAAGAAGATGAATAGGTTTCTTAGGAAGTCATGGTTTTTGACGTAGCGGACACCCAACATAAAGTCGGCAGTATAGGACGCCGACTGGTTTCTACTAGCCTTGTCATGGGTCCGGACTTTCAAAAATAACATGGTGACAATCGCTAATCCCGCTGTAACCACATCGACTAGGAAGATGTAAGACAGTGGCCAGGCTGCTAGCAAACCCGCTGATATCAAGGGCGACCCGAAGTTTAGAATCCCTTGAATAGAGGAATTGAGGCCGTTAATCCGAGTTAATTCTGATTTAGGGACGATTTGTGGCAAAATAGCACCCACTGCCGGTGTTTGGACGGCTGCGCCAAAGGCACGAATGGCCGCCACAATCAGTAACATCCAAATCTCTTGGTAACCCTGCATATACAACAAGGCTAAAATAAGCGTTGCTACCGCAATCCCACCATCAGCCCACATGATTAATTGCTTTCGGTTAAACCGGTCAGCCCAGACCCCTGTTACTGGTGACAGTAAAAAGGTTGGTAAAAAGGCGCAGATGATATACAAGGTCATCATGACACCGGACCCGGTTTCAATCGTAATATGCCACATGATGGCATATTGGACGATGGATGATCCGAATAGGGAAATCCCCTGACTGGTTAGGAATAAAGCGACATCCCTTACCCAGTTTCTATTTGCTTGTTCATTGATTTCATTCATGGAAATCTCCCCCATATTTCAAACTTTCTTCGTCTTCCATCTTACTCGACCAAGCCGTCCCTGTCGATATTTAAGCCGTTAAAATGGGCATGTACAGGCAATTTATAGTCATTTTCCAATCAAATTGAAACCCACTTTAACGAAATAAAAAATCGAGACCAGTGGCCCCGACTTTATTTGATCTATTTATTTTTCTATAGTACTTCCATAAAGGCTGCCATCCGGTCCATGGCTACGGCAATATCCTCATAGGCTGCGGCATAAGAGAAACGGAAGTAACCTTGGCCGCCTGGTCCAAAGGCTGAGCCAGGAATGACACCGACTTTCGCTTTTTCAGCTAAATCTAGAGCAAAGGCTTGGTCATCATCACCGTATTTGGCTGGAATGCGGGGGAATACATAAAATGCGCCAGCTGGATTCGGGATATCAAATCCCATAGCTGTCATCCGGTCCACAATCATATTCCTGCGGTGGTTGTATTCACCCTTCATGTCATCAATGGCTTGGTCGCCGTCATTATAAGCAGCTACCCCGGCCCACTGGTCAGGTGTTGATACACAGGTTACCATGGTTTGGAAAATTTTGAACAACTCTTCGTATAGGTCAGCTGGAATATGTAAGAAACCTAGTCTAAAACCTGTCATGGCATAAGATTTAGACTCGCCTGCCAATAAAATTGTCCGGTCAGGCAATTCTTCAACCATTGAATAGTGGTCACCTTCATAAACCAAATCCCCGTAAATTTCATCCGACAAGACATAAACATCCGGGTACTTCCGCAAGACCTCCGCCAACCCCTTGACCTGATCCTTAGAATAAGTGGTCCCAGTTGGATTGTTTGGATAATTCAGCATCAACAACTTGATCTCAGGATGACCTTGTAGCTGGTGGTCCAAAGCTTCAGGCGTTAAGACAAAACCATCAGCAGACGTATCCACAAAAATTGACTCCCCACCAGATAAAATAGAAGAATAGCCATATAGTGGGAAATATGGTGACGGAATTAGGACCTTATCGCCAGGATTCAACAAGGCCATCATGGTAATCATAAAACCTTGACTAGCCCCCACCGTCACCATAATTTGTTGCCAGTTTAGGTCTAGTTGATGACGACGTTGGTAAAAATTAGCAATCGCCTGACGCAACTCCTGCAAACCATCCGAAGCCGCATAATGGGTGAAATTCTTATCCAAAGCCTCTTTCATCGCATCCTTAATAAATTCAGGCACATCAAAATTTGGCTCCCCAATCGTAAAATTCAACAAACCAGGAATCGTCGACACCTGCGCATCAAAAGCCCGAATCTCAGACGGCGTAATCTGCTTTAATCGCTCATTAATCGTCATACCACAAAAATCCTCTCATTAACCGGCCAGTCCCCCAACCGCATATTTCCTATATTGTAGCACTTATCCCTTAAAATCGTGATGCCTTTTCTAAACCTTTTTGTAAAAGGACAGTTCCTAACCTTTAAAAATTACAAAAGATTTAAAGGCTACCGCTATTGGTCTGACATTTGGTAGTATATAATGAAAAGGAAGTGGCATCATAAGGGATGCCAACAAAAATGCTTTAACCCTTTTTCTAGATAAATATATCAAATGCAATAATGAGGAGTGTATACAATGGCACAACGAAGATATAATACGGATGCGAGTGTCAACCAGATGCAATCTTTGCGGGCGGAAACACATCAAAAAGCCAGCGCCTTGTCGGCGGATATGCGGTCCTTCTTCCAGGATTGTGAGGGGTATTTTCTAACGAGTGGTCCGGCGCAACCTGCGATTTATCAGGAGTTATCGAAATTGGTGGACCGATTGCAGGTCGCGGAACTGCGCCAAATTTCAGCTGAGGAAGTGCTGGGAATGTCGGGGGAGGATTATTGTAAGTTGACCCTTCGTCGCTTGAATATTGAACGATATGATTTTAATTTAGCTAAGTATGTACCAGCTGTTCTATCATTTGTGGTCTTAACTTTAACCATTTATGCGACTTATATGTTTATTGCCGGTTACGCATGGTGGGGTGACTTTGCTTCTGCTCTCCAGATGCCAGTTGCGGTATCAATTTTAGGATTGCCTCTACAGGTTTTCGTGATTTTCACAGCCATTTTCTTCTGGGTGACTTTCCAGCGGAATACTGCCTTTGGTCGCAAGTGGTACCAAGGCTTTAATGTCTTATATTTATTGGCCGGCATCTTTTCTGCCGCACTGGTTTTCACCCTACCCTACATTATTCATTCATACCGGGTAGCGCAGATTAACCTACCAGTCTGGTTGGTATGGGCCATTGCCATTATCGCTATGGGATACTACTTCTTGGTCTCTTACTTCAATGTGGGCGATAAGGTAGACTTATGGATTTCAAACCGAGCGGCTCAGTCGACTTTAAGTGATGACGACACCTATTCACCAACTTTAGGCGCCTATTTAACAGGCCAACCAGGGAATGAAGATAAGGATTTAACCCCAGTTCGGGAATTAGACCAAACACCTGATAGTAATAATGAGGAAAAACCAGCTGTCTCTGATGAACCCATGCGTTTAAATAACTTGTGGAATACTATCATGTTAAAACGGCCGATTATTAACCGGAAGACTTACCGGGAAATGCAAGACCGTCAAGAACGTGATGGTTACAGCGATAAGGCAGATAAAGACAACAAGAAAAATAGCGAATCTGGCAAAACCAGTCAGCGCCGTAAAAAATAAGGCTAGCAAAAGATGAAATTCGCTGATATTGGTACTGATTAATAGTACTGATACATTGTACCGATATATAGTAAGGAGCTAACTAAGTGAAGATAGCAGTAATAGGTGGCGGGATCCTTGGATCGACCGCTGCCTTTTATTTAACTAAAGACCATGATGTAACCCTATATGACGACGGAATTGGACAAGCTACTAAAGCGGCGGCCGGCATTATCTGCCCCTGGTTCTCTAAACGTCGCAATAAACCCTGGTACCGCCTAGCCAATGGTGGAGCCCATTTTTACCGAGACTTATTGAAAGATTTGGCGGACGCTGGGATAGTGACCCAGGCTTATCAACAAAAAACGACTTGGTTGTTGAAGAAGAAGCCCAAACTGATCGATGATTTGATGGCGATTGCTGAAAAACGACAAGGAGAAGCCTCTTTAATCCAAGAAATTAACAAGTTATCCCCAACTTATCAACAGGCTCGATTTCCCCATTTTCACTATGACAACGACCTGATTGAAACGGATGGCGGTGCGGTAGTAGACGGTCATGATTTATGTCAGGATTTAATTACCGCAGCTAAGGGGGAAAATCTAAAAGTTGTGAATGTTCGGGCTGATTTAACTTTCTTAGATGATGGTAAAGTTATGGTGAAAAATGACCAAGAAGTCTATGATACCGTTGTTTTAGCGACTGGTGCTTGGTTGGGTCAGGTCCTTGACCCACTGGGCTATCAAGTAGATGTCCGCCCTCAAAAAGGCCAACTGGCAGTGATTGAAACCGACTGGGATACCCAAGCATTACCCCTGATTATGCCTGAAGGTGAAGGTGATTTTATACCTCATTTAGACGGGAAAATATTTGTGGGCGCTAGTCATGAAGACGATCAAGGCTTTGATTTGTCCACAGACCCAAGCCAATTAGTGGATATCTTTTCCACAATCTATCAACTGGTCCCTGAATTGGCTAACTATCCAGTCACTGACTATAAAATCGGTAGCCGGGCTTATACCTCTGACTATGCGCCCTTCTATGGACCATTGCCTGACCGGCCAAATGTTTATGTGGCATCCGGCTTGGGTTCATCCGGTTTAACCACCGGCCCTTTGATTGCTAGAGAGATGAGTCGCTTAATCAATAATGAGGAAACCTTGCTTGATCCTAGCGACTATGCCGTTGAAAATTATATCCAAAAGCGTGTCCAATAGTAGGAAAGTCTTTCAAATCATTTCAAATAGTTAATATCATACACAGTCCTTGCTGCATCAAATGAATCAGCAAGGGCTTTTTTGATGTTCATTTATATTTATTTGCACACTTAATTTGCATAACTTTTAAATTATTTTTCCATCTCTTCCAGTTCTGTGTCTTTTCTTACAAATATCACATGGTTTGCGGAGAAAATCTTACATTGATGAGAAAATCATGTGAGGTATTTTTCTGTCATGTTACTTTTTTGAAAATATTTTTAAATTATTTTACACGGCGCAAACCCTTGTGAAATAAGAAAAAGATGAGATTTACTCTCATCACATTCT
>ERZ808028.1767-NODE-1767-length-12021-cov-4.330459_pt1 | contig 12021 bp, 12 predicted proteins | sample MGYA00380184_ERZ808028 | MGnify/ENA primary metagenome ERZ808028 (study PRJEB31490, sample SAMN06133397) | mouse gut metagenome | isolation source: J8_1 | host: mice | place: China: Chengdu | collected 2015-05 ...
CCTACGACCGATCGGTTAACAGCCGATTGCTCTACCAACTGAGCTATTCAAGCAAGTGAATATTTCTTATGAAGTTTTCTTAACGCTTGTATATAATACCATAGAGATTTATAAAAAGCAAGAGAAAATTGAAAAATTATTTTATTTTCATTTACAAAACAAAATTAAAAAACTCTGGTTAATCGACTTTTACCAGAGCTTTTAGTAAACCTATTTATTGCTTAGGATCGTTTATAAATAAGTGTTAATTTTATCATATTTACTGTTTATCTTGTTTAATTTCCTCTAACAGCGCTTCATTGATTTGTTTACAGAATTCTGTCAAAACTTTAACCGTTGCATCTAAATCCGTTTCACAGATAATAGTTCTATGTGAGTGCATATATCTTGAAGGGATAGATAATGTCATATTGACAACACCGGCACCTACTTTAGAAAGCTCACCGGAATCAGTGCCACCACCTTGTAAAACATCTAGCTGATAAGGTAAACCTAATTCTTCACAAATACTTTCCATTTTCTTAAGTAAACCGGTATGCGCAATGACACTGCCATCAAGCACACCTAAAACAACCCCACAACCTAATTTGACATCATTCATTGTCCCCTCTTCAGGAACGTCATTTGAAAAACAAACATCTAAAGCAAAGGCAACATCAGGTTGGACCATTTGCCCTACTGTTTTAGCCCCACGGCAACCAACTTCTTCTTGTATTGTACCGGCTGCATAAATGCTCGCTTCCGTTTGCACATCTTTTAAATTCTTCATGACTTCACAAATAACAGCTACACCCGCTCTGTCATCCCATGCCTTACTCATCAAATATTTAGGATTAGCCATTACTGAAAACTCACTCACCGGTGTTACCGGATCACCGATTCGAATACCTAAGCTTTCGGCTTCTTCCTTGCTTTCAACCCCGATATCCAATAAAGCATCTGATGGTACCGGCGCTAATTTACGCTGTTCCGGCGATAAATTTCTAGGCATACTTGAACCAAAGACAGCCTTAATTTCCTTACCTTCACGTGTTGTAATCATCATCAAACTAGAAGAAATATTTTTACCAAACCAGCCACCTAGAGGATGGACTTTGATATAACCTTGCTTATCAATCCCCTTAACTACAAAACCGATTTCGTCAACATGTCCTGTCATTAAAACTTTTAAATTTCCTGTTCCTTTTTTTACAGCGACTAAACTACCTAGATTATCATATTGAAATTCATCAACACAATCTTCTAAATAAGCCTTCATCACACGCGTTGCCTGCTTTTCAAAGCCACTAGCTCCCGGAGCCAATGTAATTTTTTCTAAAAATTCATGATTTGCCATTTCTTTATCCTCCTATTTTTATCTTTCTATCTTTCATTTTCATAAACATAATGAACATCATCAAAATTCAAGTTTAAAATCTGCCCAAGTCCTAAATAGCTTGAAAACATGGCATAAAAGCTATGGTCTTTAAGCACATACCTTAAACTCAAAGCACACTCGTAGGTCTTAAACAACTGATCGCGGAAAAAAAGATTCGATTTCGCTAAAGTCGGTTGACTAATATCTTCCTGACATTGCAAAGAAATACCGACATTTAAAACAGCTTTAAAACCTTTAACATATATCAACATAACATCTTTACGATTAGCCTTTTGATAAACCACCTGATATAAATCGCCTAAACAAGACATAAAATTGAGTAATGCCTCCTCAAAAAACTCAGGTGCAAAGACTTCGTAACCTTCTTGTTTTAAACGTTCTTGTTGAGTGTCATACATTTTTTTAACCGGATATTTCATTCCTCTTTCTCCCTTTCTATCAGCATATGATGAATTTGTGCCAAAAACAAGCTTAATCTATCTATATCCATACTATAGTAAGTTCGATTGTCCTTCTTCTCACTTTTGATAAATCCCGCATTTTCCAAAGCCTGAACATGATGTGAAATCGTTGGCGTAGATAAATGGAAGATTTTAGCCAATTCACTGCCATAGTGAGATTTTTCTTTGATGACCCGCAAAATTTCAAATTTACTTGGATCACTTAAAAGCTTCAAATGACTGCAAAGCAAAGACGGTGTTTCATATTTTTTCTCAAAACTAAACGTTTGATCTAAAATCATACCAATATAAACATACATAATTGTATCTTGCCTATATTCATAAACAATTCGTGAACAAGCAAAATATGAAGGAACAATCCAAATTTGAGTAGTGTCAGCCTTCACTGCAATATTTAAACGTTTGGATAAATAATCTGAAAAGTCGTGCTGTTCCACATATTGTGTCCAATAACTATTAAATAATGCTTCTTCTTGACAAATTTGTTCTTCAAAGGTCATCAGCCAATCCACAATCTGATTAACTAGTCCGCAAAAACGTTTTAAATAGCCATGAAGGTGTAAGTAAACAGTTTGTAGCATCCACTTATCTTCATCAGCAATATCCATTCTTTCCAATAAGAGCGACAACCCTTCAAAAGTCGTCATATTCTCATCAACACTTTCATCTATGAGTTTAAGCTCTTTAAAGGCTGCCACAAAACTTTCAACACGGTTTTCATCTTCGTAAAAAACAGCACGACATCTTCTTTTTTCAGCCTGAAAATAAGGTGTTTTCAAAAAGAAACGAGCTAATGAGAAAGCATTGGAGCGTTTAGCAAAAAAGAAATTCAAAACTTCATGATGAGTTTGGAAATCACGCTGAAACAGTCTTGCAATCTTGCTTCGACTATCCATCATCTTCTCGACATCAAAAACATCAAAATGATATTTTTCTAATATCCTTTGTTTTTGCAACTCATAATTATAGTCATTCATGACATAAGACGCTAAATCTATAGCTTCGTCAACACGACTTGCATGTTTTTTTAAACGAACTCGCATCTAGGCACCTCCTTTGTTAGATATAAGTATAACATTAGATTAGATGATTGTCTAGCAATAACCATATAAAAAAACGGTCATTCAGACCGTTTCAATACTATTTAGCTGCTAAAGCTTGTTTAGCTACATTAGCGATATCAGTAAATCCTTTTGGATCGGCAATAGCGATTTCAGAAAGCATTTTTCTGTTGATTTCAACGTTAGCTAATTTTAAACCATGAATCAATTGAGAATATGATAAATCATTCATTCTTGCTGCTGCATTAACACGAGCAATCCATAATTTTCTCATTTCGCGTTTTAAATTTTTTCTATCTCTGTAAGCATATTTTAATGAATGCATTACTTGTTCATGAGCTGTTTTATATAATGTATGTTTACTACCATAGTAACCTTTGGCTAATTTTAAGACTTTCTTTCTTCTACGTCTAGTTGTGAATCCACCTTTAACTCTTGCCATTTTATATACCTCCTATATCTATTTACAATTTACTCTTGTTTTAATTCTCTTGTAATCTGAAGCTGAAACTAAAGTTGCTTTTGCAAGATGTTTCTTTTGCTTATGTGTTTTGTTGTGTGATAAGTGAGATACATAAGCATGTCCGCGTTTTAATTTACCGCTAGCTGTTGTTTTTAAGCGTTTTTTTAATCCACTGTGAGATTTCATTTTTGGCATCGTTTTGTCCTCCTAAATCTTCTTATTTCTTTTTGGGTGCAATTATAGCATATAAATTTCTTCCTTCAAGTTTGGCAGGTTTTTCAATAACACAAACTTCTGCACATTGATCAAGAAATTCTTTCAGTATCTTTTCACCAATGTCAATATGAGCCATCTGACGTCCTCTGAAATTAACTCCAACCTTTACTTTATCACCTGACTCCAACCATTTAAGCGCATGTTTTAATTTAGTATTAACATCATGTGTATCAATTGTTGGGGAAAGCTGAATCTCTTTGACCGTAAATGTCTTTTGGTTTTTTTTCATTTCTTTTGCTTTTTTCTGCTGTTCAAAACGATATTTACCGTAATTCATAATACGGCAAACCGGTGTTTTGGCATTAGCTGCCACGCAGACCAAATCAAGATTCGCTTCTCTTGCAATACGTAATGCGTCATTGCGAGATTTCACACCTAATTGTGTCCCATCTTGATTAATCACCAGCACTTCTTTGAAGCGAATGTTTTCATTCACAAGTTCATCTGACTTCGTGTTAATATACTTGCTAATAATAGCCACCTCCATGTAATTTAAAGTTGTGAACAAATAAAAAGTGAGCGCGTAAGCACCCACATTTTCTCTCATTAAGATAACCGTTTATCTTAGTGACATTTGCCCATCACCTGCAAGCGATCGGGCGAGAAGTAGGCACTTCTTCTTTCCACTACTTTTCATTTACTTGGATATATTAACATAAACATGGCTAATCGTCAAGCTTTTTATCATCTTTTTTCACATCTTTTGCAGCGTAAAATATGGTCAATTATCTAAATGTTTTATGAGTCAACAACCTGTCTAATACTACCCATCTTTCATTTCATTTTATTTTAAAACAACCTATAATATAGTTGTCAAAAAAGATCGTACTAAATCTTATCTTGTCAATCAGAAATTCATAACGACTATACACCCCTACTATTTGTCTAATCAATGATAATATACGCATACCGATAGGAAGGTAAATCAAAAAGCATACTTTCATTCAATTAAAACGAAATAGTCTTCCAGAGCAAAAAAATTGAGGAGCGATTTTAATTGACTCCTCATTTCACGTTTAGCGAAGTAGACTTAAATACTTCTCTTTTTCTTGTGTAGGAAGATTTAATAACTCCACGACATCATTAGCATCTAAGTGCATTTCTTTCATCATTTGTCTTAGAATCAACAATATGCCTTCTTCTCTACCTTGAAGTATGCCTTTCTTCATGTTCCGTTTAGCTATTGCCTCGCTAAAATTACACATACCTTTCAACTCCTTTTCTAGTTTTTCTGATAGATTTGATTTTAACCTTTTTTGTAGAATCTCTTTTTTCTTATCGATACTTATCTCTTCTGAAAATATGGTATCCAATAAAACTAAAATATCTGCCAGTTCATCTTGCAAAGTTCCCAAATGAATTAAAACGATATCCATCAAATTGTAGATATTTTCCTTTTCCTTAAAATGTCCAAAAAGTTCTTTCTCATGCAACTTATAAATATTCACTGAGTTTCTTTTCTTCTTGGGCGAATCGATGATAATCCATATACTTGCCACTTTACATATCTTATCGTAATGACTCTTGTGAAAAATACGTCCGTATTGTAACGAAGCAAGCCTTGAAGCATAGTAAAAAGCTCTTTTGAAATGCACTCTACCGTTTTGTGCTTCAATATCGACAATCACACCATCATCTTTAAAAGGGAACTTTGCATAAAAACATATATCAAAAATTACTTTACCATCATTCACCCCAAAATCTTCACTATTCATTCCAAGAATTCTTGGAGTCCTATCCTTAGACTTTATATCTTTAGGATAACTTTCAATACAATCTATAATCTTATTTACATCATAACATCTAAACTCTTCTATACATGATTTCAATAATAACGCAAAAAGCATTTTCTCCTACAATATTCTTTTACATGAGGCATCATATCTCACCATGGTTTCAGAAGATTTTAAGCCATCAATAAGTGTTGATGGTATTTTGCTCATTGTTATGGCCTCCTATATTCATTCTAACACTCCTGCCTTCATTTTAAAAGCATAAATTCCAAAAAGCATCGATAAACAGAAGATATTTTTAATTTTGTCCACACCCTTATCGCATGATTTTGAGACAAATAGCCTTTATTCTTTTAAGTAAAACAACCCTATTTGGAGGTTTTTAATTGATTTATTCAACTCTTTTGCCTATTTTATTGATTTCTGCTTATTCTAAACATATTCTATAAAATCATAAATAGCAAGGCAAGGAAGCCAAAATAAAACCATTTTCTTTTTTCTACTTTTTTAACCAGAAATATGCTAAAATGAATACCAAAGGAGCTGGTTAAAATGTTAGAAGAATTTTTTGAAAGAATGCAAAAGCTATTGGGAAGTGAATATGAAGATTTTGTCAAAGCATTAGATAAGCCTTCACAACGTGCCATTCACATCAACCCAAACAAAGATCCTCTTGATAATATCGCTAAAAAATATCAGCTACACCCTCACCCCTACGTTAAGCATGGCTATTATTTTGATAAAGAGAAGCTACCTTTAGGAAAATTAGCTTATCATGATGCCGGACTTTATTATATTCAAGAGCCGAGTGCCATGTTAGTGGGAGAAATTGCAGATTTAAAAAAAGGAATGCGGGTATTAGATATGTGTGCTGCTCCGGGAGGGAAATCAACCAAAGCCGCTTTAATGATTGGCGATGAAGGGCTACTGATTGCCAATGATATCGTGGCCTCACGTGCTAAAATTCTTTCGGAAAACATTGAACGTTTCGGTCTAAAAAATACGATTGTTACCAATACCGACCCTAGCTATCTAGCTACTATTTTACCCGGCTTTTTTGATGCTGTCATTGTTGATGCGCCTTGCTCAGGTGAAGGAATGTTTCGCAAACTCGACCAAGCCAAAGATACATGGTCAAAAGATAAAGTCAAGGAATGTGCCGATATTCAAACAAAACTTCTTCAACTAGCTTGTACCCTGTTGAAACAAGACGGATTCTTGATTTATTCTACTTGTACCTATGCCAAAGAAGAGAACGAGGACCAAATTCAAAATGCCTTAAACACCCTGCCTTTAAAACTGTTGCCAATCACTTTAAAAAAAGGTTATACTCAAGGTATCGACTTAGAAGGTGTCATTCGCCTATACCCGCATCGGTTTAATGGCGAAGGGCATTTCATTGCCCAACTCCAAAAAACACAAGCAACAGCAAGCCCACAATTCTCTATACTAAAAAGCAATTTGACAAAAGACCAAAAACAATTAGTTACTGCCTTTTATAAAAATAACTTACTTATTCCTGTACCTGAACACTTGTATGCTTCAAATAATCACATTTATGCCCTACCTTATCCTTATTTAGATTTGAAGAAAGCCCGTATTTTAAGAAACGGATTGTACCTAGGCGAATGTAAGAAAAATCGCTTTGAACCTAGTCATTCCTTAGCGCTTGCCTTGAAACCAGAAGAAGCTATGCGAACTTACGATTTTGATATTGATAGCTTGGAAATCAAAAAGTATTTGCATGGGGAAACTTTAGAAGGTCACCAAGGTAATGGCTTCGGGCTAGTTTTAGTAGATGGCAAACCATTAGGCTTTGTCAAAGAAGTTCAAGGAGTTTTGAAAAATTATTATCCGAAAGGATTGAGAAAAGTATGACAGATACCGAAAAAACCAGAAATATCTTCCTTCAAAAAATCATGGAGCAATACGATATAGATTTTAGAAATACCGGCATTGAACATACTTTTGCGGTTGTTCATTTTTCCACGCTTTTGGCAAAGCAAAAAAATGAACGCCTAGATTTAGCTCAAATCGCCAGTTATCTACACGACATTGCTTATTATACCTCTCATTATGAAGGAAATCATGCCAAGCGCAGTGCCGATATGGCAAAAACTATTTTAGAAACAGCCACCCATTTATCTCCTGCTGAAATTGAAGTCGTTATCCAAGCGATTGCCCATCATTCAGACAAAGATAAAATTCATGATGGTTTATGTGAAATTTTAAAAGATGCCGATGTTTTAGCCCATGCTTTAAATACGCCAATCGAATTTTTAAAAGAAGTCGAAAGGAAACGTTGGCAAAATATTCATCTTTCTAAATAAGAGTGCTTTCCATATAAAATCAGCACTCTTTTTATATTGGAACATAAAAAGCGAACCGAAGTTCGCTTTCATTACTAGTCTAAATCTTCTCCGTTAGAGGCAATAACTTTTTTATACCAATCAAATGATTTTTTAGGTGTACGCTTACCTGTTCCTTGACCGGCATCATCTCTATCAACATAGATAAAGCCATAACGTTTAGACATTTCACCGGTAGATGCAGACACTAAGTCAATGCATCCCCAAGTTGTATATCCAATTAAGTCAACACCATCTAATTCAATAGCATCTTTCATTGCTTTGATATGCTCTCTTAAGTAGTCAATACGGTAATCATCTGCAACATACATATTTTCATCAGGTTCATCTTTAGCCCCTAAACCATTTTCAACAATGAACAATGGTTTTTGGTAACGGTCGTATAATGTGTTTAAAGTCATACGTAACCCTAATGGATCAATTTGCCAGCCCCATTCAGAAGCTTTTAAATATGGATTTTTAGCACTAGCCATCATCGCATTGGCATTACCATCTAAATCCTTAGGATCAGTTGATACACAACGTGTTGAATAGTAACTGAATGAAATGAAATCAACTGTATTTTCTTTTAAAATTACAGCGTCTTCTTCTGTCATTTGCACATCGATACCTTCACGCTCAAAGAATTTCTTTGCATAGCGAGGATATTCACCTTTTGATTGTACATCGATAAAGAAATAATTTTCACGATTAGCTTCATAAGCACCGAAGACATCTTCCGGTTTACAAGTAAACGGATAAACATATCCCGCTGCTAACATACAACCTACCATATTTTCGGGATCGATTTCATGAGCAATCTTTGTTGCCCAAGCACTCGCAACTAATTCATGGTGAATAGATAAGTATTTAGCTGCAGTTTCATTTTCGCCTTCTTCAAAAACTAAACCTGCACCCATGAATGGTAAATGTAAAATGACGTTAATTTCATTAAACGTTAACCAATATTTAACCAAACCTTTATAGCGTGTAAATAAAACAGTAACTAAGCGCTTATAGAAGTCGATTAGCTTTCTGTTTTTCCAGCCGCCATAAGTCTTAATTAAATGAATCGGACAATCGAAATGAGTAATCGTAACTAATGGTTCAATGCCATGTTTTTGACATTCTTTAAAAATGTTTTCATAGAATTTTAACCCTTCTTCATTAGGTTCTTCTTCATCACCATTTGGGAAAATTCTTGACCAAGCAATTGACATACGATATGTTTTGAAGCCCATTTGAGCAAACAATGCAATATCTTCTTTCCAATGATGATACATATCAATGGCTTCCATTGCCGGATAGAAATGCTCTGTGTCCGGTTCTAAGTTTGTCATGTGCCCTGACATCGCAAAATATCTGTCTTTACCATGAGGGATAATATCAACATTGGCTAAGCCTCTGCCACCTGCCTGATATCCACCTTCACACTGATTGGCAGCAGTTGCGCCACCCCATAAAAATCCTTTAGGAAATCCCATGTCTTACTCCTCCTTTTTCCTTACCTCTATTTTATCATGTTTGCCCCTTAATTTAAAGTGCTTTCATAAAATAAAAAAAGGAAGAACCCCTTTTTGATTTTATTCAATATGGAAACTATCATCATATACGACTTTAATATAAGCTAAATTAGCTATTTTTTTATTTATATGAGAATCAATTTGATGCAAAAACCAAGTGATAATAGCACCATGACTGACGATTAAAATATTTTGTTGATCCTTGGCATTTTCAATGATATCTGTAACAGCCGATGCAAATCTCTCTCCGGCTTCTTGCCATGATTCGCCACCCGCAAAACCTTCAAAATTCTCAAAATCATAGCGTTTAGGATAAAATAACTGCAACGTCTTGGCAGATTCTCCCTCTAAGTAGCCATAATGTATTTCCATCAATCTTGTATCTTCGATTGGTTTTACCCAAGGACAAACACAGTTAGCGGTTTGTCTTGCTCGAAGCATCGGCGATGTGTAAACTGTATTAATATTCAACTGCTTCATCTCATCTTTCAAAAGCTCAGCCTCTTTAATGGCGTCTTTTGTCAATAAAGAATCGCACCACCCCTGAACAATATCTTTTTCGTTAAAAACAGTCTTACCATGTCGCATGAAATATAAATTAAGTTCTTTCATTATGATCTCTCCCTTAACTTCTCATATAGCTATTATCTACGAAATAGAAATAAGTGTCAATAAAAGAGCAAACTTATCTTGACATATTCCATAAACACTAAACATCTTTGTTTCATATTTTATATAGAGGCATAGGTAGACAATGACAAAGTCAAAGGAAGCAAAAGCTTTTCAGAGCACTTTTTAAGCCACATAAAAAACGTCAGGAAAATGATTTCCTAACGTTCTTGTGTTGATTTATTTGATCAGCGTGTATTATTTAAAATATGAATACACAAATATGTTTTCTCATCCGGTGACAACTGATAATCATACGTTTGCTTCAGCTTATCAGCAATCCGATTAGCGCATATAGTCAACTTATTATTACTATCGTTAAGTGTGGTTCTAATCTGTCCTGTTGTATCCATCATACTTACATCTTCATTTCTAAAAATACGTTCGGCCAAAAATTTTAGATGAATAGATAGACGTGAATATTGATTGCTGTTTTCCTCTAAAGAAACACCCATTGTTTTTTCAATGATACCCAATACATCTTTTGTAAAAGTCAATATCTTAACCGCATTGCTGGATCCATGATTTAATGAGAAATTAACCAAATGGGATGCAAGATAGCCGGCTTCATCATTTTCTAAACGATAGCCGGTTTTCTTTTCAATATAATCTATCGCCCAAAGACCCACTTGATATTCCTCACGGTATAATGTTTTAATCTCATTCATCAAAAGATTAGGAAGAATAATATTTTCCTTCAACCTTCTAATCGCAAAAGAAATATGATCAGTTATCGCAATAAATAATTCATCACTGAACTCTGTTTTTAGTTCTTTGCTCGCTTTTTTAATAATTGCATCGGCAATCTCAAGATATTCGATTGGTACTTCCGCAATCATCTGATTGAGGCGATTCTTGGACTTGTCCTGAAACAGATAAGTTTTCTCTATCTTCGATTCGTCTAACAAATCTCCGGCTCGCTTTTGAAAACCAATCCCAGAGCCAGTGACGATAATTTCACCGTAATCATCAGAAAGTGCAGAAGCTATATTATTGTTGTAGATTTTAATAATTCTCATTTTGCACTCTCCTTTTACTCATCTAAATACTTTTTTCGTTATTAACGACTTTTATTCAATTTTATAATTTTTTCATAGCATCTGCAACAAATTGTACTTGTGTCCCAATAATAACTTGTACAGAATCCTTACTTGGACGAAGCACTCCGGCTGCACCGGCACGCTTAATCGCTTTTTCATCAATCGCCGTAGAATCTTTAACATCTAATCTTAAACGTGTGATACAGTTATCAATTGCCACAACGTTATCATGTCCGCCTAAGGCAGCAAAGATTACCCTTGCAACTTCGTCAAAATTGCTGTTAGATAATGAAGTGTTCATTTCTTCTTCTGAAATATCATCATCTTCTCTACCAGGTGTCTTTAAGTTGAATTTCACAATGATAAATCTGAATAAGAAATAGTAAACCACTGCGAAAACTAAACCTAACGGAATTAACATTAAGATATTGACAGCTAACGGATTTCTCAATGACAATAAGAAGTCACATAGACCAGCTGAGAAAGCAAATCCGGCAATCCATTGGAATTGTGCTGCGATAAATAATGAAATACCTGTTAATAATGCGTGAACAAGATATAATCCCGGTGCTAAGAACATGAAAGCAAATTCTAACGGTTCTGTTACACCGGTTAAAATAGCCGCAAAACAAGCTGCCATCATTAAAGAGCCGACTGTTTTTTTCTTTTCAGGTTTTGCAGTGTGATACATTGCTAAACCGGCTGCCGGTAAACCAAACATCATGATTGGGAAGAATCCGGCCTGATAGATACCTGTTACACCAGGTGTACCCGTACCATTCAAGAAATTAGTAATATCCTTGATATTAGCTACATCAAACCAAAATACTGAATTTAAGGCATGGTGTAAACCGGTTGGAATTAACAAACGGTTGAAGAAACCGAAGATACCGGCACCTACTGCACCTAAGTCAAGAATACTTTCACCAAAAGCGACTAATCCTTCATAAACAGTTGGCCATACGAAGTATAAAATACCGCATGTCAATAACATGAAGACAGAAGTCATGATTGGCGCTAAACGTTTACCGCTAAAGAAGGCTAAAGCTGCGGGTAGTTGTACCTGACC
>ERZ808028.1768-NODE-1768-length-12015-cov-10.687469_pt1 | contig 12015 bp, 17 predicted proteins | sample MGYA00380184_ERZ808028 | MGnify/ENA primary metagenome ERZ808028 (study PRJEB31490, sample SAMN06133397) | mouse gut metagenome | isolation source: J8_1 | host: mice | place: China: Chengdu | collected 2015-05 ...
GAAATTTTCGCGCAGTACCGGAAATTGACGGGCAGGAAAAGGGAGAAATTTTATGAACAGCATAGCAGTGAAATCACCGCCTGTCAAGCGGCGAAGCGGTACTTTGATTCCCTCGGTTTGAAGAAGCTGCCGTCCATGCAGTCGCTAAAACAGGAGTATGCCATGTTGAAGGCGGAGAACAAAAAGCGGTATCCGGAGTACAAGCAGGCGCGAGAAAAAATGGTAGAACTGCTCACCGCCAAAAACAATGTGGGGCGGATTTTGGGCGTGACGGAGAAAGAGAAGAATCGTGACCGCCAGCAAGGGGTGCGGTGATGATTTTTCTCTCCCTGTGGGTAACAGCAGACGCCGGAGGCGGCTTAAAAATCCGGGCGCACCAGCACCCGGATTTACAGGGGCTTGGGGGCGGCAGCCACCAACAAGCGAGCGACGGTATATACCGGGGCATTGCTTGCCGCTACTTTAGCCATGTCTTTTTGCAGCTACTCCTCCGGCGGAAAAGACGCTGGGGGCAGCTCAGATACCGGCGGCTTTGGCGTTACAACGATGATTTCCGGGGGCTGGGTCAAAATGATCACATCAGGAGGCGTATTTTCGGCTTTGATATGTTCCCTGTAAATGATGCCGCCGGCAATCAGCACAACAGCCAAAAGGCCCAGCGAAAACATCAAGCACATCTTACGCATCCGCTTTTTCGCGGTGTTGGCGGCAGCATCATCAGGAAGCACCTGCAGCAGTTCCTGGGCCATGAGCACAGGCGGGCCAAACTGCTCCTCAATCTGTGCCAGGGACGCATGGTCTGCATCGGGAAAAGTATCCAGTATTTCCTCCTCCAGCGCAGTAAGCAAGTGCTTTTGTTCTGCTCTGGAACAGCAAAGTCCCTGCTTTACCTGCTTTAGATATGTTATATATGCCAGTGCCATAGTTGACCCCCATTTCCTGCGCCAGAGCTGAAATATCATTGCCCCTGGTTCTCTACAATATCCATAAATGCCTGATGGATGGCACAGTATTCCTCCAGGGAACGGGCCAGATACCGGCGGCCTTCTTCCGTGATTGCATAGTAGCTCCTGGCACGGTTATTGGTCACCTCTGTCTTTTCCACCCGGATGTATCCCTGTTCCTCCAAACGGTAGAGGATGGGATACAGCACCGCGATCGTAAACCTGCCGCCGCTCTTTTCCTTCATAGCCTGGGAAATCTGATAGCCGTACATGGTGCGGTCCTGTAAAAGACGCAGGACAACAAGCGGGCTGGTTGCCCGCTTATAATATGCCTCAAAACTGTGACCCGCGTCCCCCATATACAACCTCCTCACTTTACCAAGCTATTTATAACCCGGAATTTTAAAAAAGTCAATATATAGCATTGACATATATAGAGTGAGGATATATAATCTTGCATCAAGGGGAGAGAGCATCAATACACCCTGCCCCTATCCAAACAAGGAAATGAGGTCTTGATATGAAAAAACATCGCGCTTTAGCTTTCACGCTGTCTGGCGCCATCGCTCTGTCATGCCTGCTGGCAGGCTGTGACACAACACAGTCCCAACATCCTTCTGATCCCGTTACAGCCAGTGACAGCATATCTCTGCCGCCAGATGATACGTCATCTCCTGCCATTTCCTCCGGCAACCCTTTTATTGTGAAGGATGTCAACGGCGGAGACTATGATCTCGCCTCGACCCCCTGGGGAATCAAGTATCCCTTTATGGTGGACTACTTCCGGGCACTTCTTGAGGAAATCCAGGCCAATGGCGGAGACGAAACCATGGAAAACGACTTATGCTCCAATTGGACAAAGGCACTCCTGCCCGAATCGTGCATTACGGCTTTTGGCACTCCTGCAATCTCGCTTTTAGGTTTTGACAAGGAGGGTAATTTTGATCCCAATGGCCCACAGCTCACAACAACGATCCGTTCTGCTGTGCTGGACGAAACAACGACCCTTGCGCCGGAGCTGTTGAGAGCGGCCTACAAGGAAAGAGCGGAAACCCAGGGTTACTTGACAGTGGAGCTTACCGTAGAGAACACCGGGAGCGAGGAAGTGAATTTCTCACTCAACAGTATCCGTCCGTATGTGTTTGTCAATGGAGAGCTCGCCCACGATACCACCGTCACAGAAATGATGTCGGCCTCTAATACGGAAGGGAGCATGAGCGGCAGCACCTTTTTCCACTGTACTTTGGCTCCCGGCCAGTCCCAGGATTACACAGCGGTATTCTACGCGGATCGCCGAATTGAATTGGAGGATATTTTTCTGGAACTCAATTATACTGGCCTGTATGTCGAGCCCATTCCCACCGAAGATCCCATCGTTAATACTGTGACCGGCATATTCTGTGCGCTGAAGTGAGGCCGGATTGCATGAGCAAGGTTTTTCGCTTTGAGCTTTCTCGCGCAATGGGCGGCATCCGTTTCCGCATAGCCGTTGTAGTAGGGATCGCCGTATCAATCATGCACTTTTTGACCGATGTGCTGCCGTTGGTAAAATGGCTGGGCGAGTGGAAAGGCAATCCATTTGCTACACCTCACTCCGCCTATCGGCATTGGATCGGTATGGACTTATCCACTGTATGGCCTGTGCTTCTGTTCATGGTGCTGCCCCTTCTGGCGGCGCTGCCAGCGGCGGAACATGATTGGTATGACCGAAACAGTGGGTATTTGAACCAAATCCGGCTGCGCTGTGAAATCTGGCAGGACAAAATGGCAAAGGCGGCGGCAGTTTTTGCATCGGCATTTGTGGTGACAGTAATCCCCCTGACGGTGGATTTCCTGCTTACCAGCGCCGTTCTGCCCTGCATAGCCCCGGAACCAGCCAGCGGGCTGTATTCCATCACGGACAGAAGTATGTTCGGGGCATTGTTTTATCAATTCCCCATGTCCTATGTTGTTGGTTACATCACATTTGACGGTGTTTTTATCGCTGTCTGGACTACGCTTTCACTCACTTTCAGCCGATGGCTGAATCAGCGGTTCCAGGTCATATTGGCCCCTTTTTTGATATATTTGATTTTTTATTTTCTCGGTATATGGTCGGAAACGTCCAACATAGCGCCTATGTCCATCCTCTTGCCCTTCCAGCCGATAGCAAATATTTCGTTTGGAATCCCGTGCGCGATCCTCGTTGGCCTGCTGCTCCTTCTTTTTGTATGCTATTTCAGCCCATGGAGATCAAGCGATGAAATGTAAACGTAATGCAAGGCCATTCCCTATGCGCCCTCGCTTGATTGCCTGTGTCATGCTTATGTGCGTTGGTGCAGCAAGCTGGGCCAATGCGCTGGATTGGGTCGGTTATTATTCCAGATTGGGTGTTGCGTTAAGCCTTGTAGATTATGCCTGGTTTTCTCAACAGCTTTCCTTGATCCCGCCTCTGATTGTACCGCTGATGATGTTCTATCACGGAATATCCCACACCGGCATATATGCAAAGCGGAATATGTACCTTTACCCATCACGGGGGGCTTACTGGCTGACACTGTGCCGCGATGCTCTGGCGGAAGCTATGACCGGGAGCATAGTGATTACGATTTGTTCCGTTCTTCCGGGTTTAGGCGGCAAAAAATCGCTCCCTGTCATGAATTGGAGCGGAGCAGGAAGCGTATTTGCTCTTATGACGGGAAACCCTCTGCAAGCAGCCGTCCCGCCGGTGGTGGTCTTTGCGGGGTATTGGGCGGCGGTGTGTTTACAAATTATGGCCTACCTTCTTCTGTACGGCATATTGGAGTGCCGCTTTCGGCCATTTGCAGCTTTTATTGCTGTACTGCTATTTAATCTGGCCTTCATCAGTCCGCACCGTCATTCGATATGGGATTGGGCAAGTCTGAGCCATGGCTGTTGGGCAAAGCCCTTTGGTGTGGCGGTACTGCTGGCAGGATGGCTGACATTCATTGCCATCCTATACCTTCTGGGCCATGCGGTTTATCGAAAGGCGGATGTGCTATGAACAAACCTGTGCGAAGCCGCTGGACGATGATAAGACAGGATATTGTGCTGTCCTTCCAGGATGCCCGTTGGGGGCTGGGGATTGGAGCATTACTCTTTTTCGCCGCCGCAATGGTATACCAAACATCGCTGGGGCCTGCGGAGAATGTGCAAACAATTCCAATGTTGTCCGACTACATCACGTTTGCTTTTGCTGGAAGCTACCCATTTATCAACGGTTCCGGCGCTCCATTCACGCTGCCGATTACCTGGTTCACACTGATATTTTTCTGCATACATACCTGTGCCCTTTTCCCCTACAGAATGATGCGTGGAATGGGGGTCGGTCGATTGCTCCAGACCGGGAACCGCTTGAAATGGTGGTGCAGGCTTTCAGCTCTCGTCATTTTTTGGTGCGCGGCCTATATGCTGATGGGTCTGCTGTGTATGGGGATGATAGGGGTCGTTCGATATGGTGCTTGTCAAATGGGAGCGATACCTGTAAGCCTGATCGGTGCGGTCTTTCTTACCCTGTGTGTCTTAGCGGAGTTGCAGGCCGTCTGTTCTGCGCTGGCCTCGCCCCTGATAGGTGAGCTACTCAATGCGGTGTTGATGGTATGGGCGGCGTTTTGGAATCATCCGGCGCTTTGGCCGCGTTATTCTATGCTTTTGCGAAGCAACGTCCTTGCGATGGACGGTTTCTCGCCTGTCAGGGCATCGGCCTATCTGATTGTCTCTTTCCTGGCTGTATTCAGTGTGGGCGCGGCACTATTTCAAAAAAGCAGTATCTTATCTCATAGTAAGGGACGGTGAACGACATATGAAAATTGATATTGACCATTTTACAAAAAAACTGCATGGACGAACCGTATTGGACGATGTAAACCTCCACTTTGACAGTGAGGGCAAGGGCCTTATCGTCGGCCTCCAAGGAATCAACGGCAGCGGAAAAACCATGCTGATCCGGGCGCTGTGCGGATTGATCTACGCCACACAGGGAACGCTTTCTGTGGATGGGCAGATTTTGGGGAAAGATATTTCTTTTCCTCCCAGTGTGGGTGCGCTTATTGAGAATCCAGCTTTTTTGAACGAGTACACTGGGCGGAGAAATCTGGAACTGCTCAGTTCCATCCGTGGAACGGTGATGCAAAGCCATATTGACGAAGCATTGTGTTCGGTTGGGTTAGACCCTGATGACCGCAGAGCATACCGAAAATATTCACTGGGCATGAAGCAGCGCCTGGGGATTGCCGCCGCCATCTTGGAGAATCCGCGATTGCTCCTATTGGATGAGCCTTTCAACGCACTGGACCAGGATGGGGTGGAGCAGGTCAGTCATGTGGTTCAGGAGCAGCGGGCCGCTGGGGCAATGGTGTTTCTGGCCTGCCATGATGCCAAGGAACTATATGGTCTGTCCGATATTGTGATTACAATGAAAAGCGGCGCAGTTTCGTCGGTAGAAAACATACGGCAGGCAGGTGAGTGATGTGGGCAGAAAAAGACAGCTTTGGCTATTTGCCGCAATCATGGGCATCGTTATAATGGTGGTATGGTCAACTTGCTTTGTGCGCGTCAATCGGGCCTATCCGCAGGCAGAGGTAACCCGGGCAGAGCTGGATGAGCCGCTGGAATATGGGCAGTATACAGTCACAGTTAAGAAAGCCTGCATGGAGGAAACCGCCGCCCTCTATGAAGAAAACGGGCTGTCCACAGCAGACAGGACTTTGCCGGAAGCGGTCCTGCTCTGCACTGTTACGATCGAGCGGAACGGTCCTGATCTGGTCGGCCAGGAACAGGCTGATTTGAAAATGCCACATATAGCCGCCGTGTCCGGGGCCTGGAGCAGCATGGTGGATACAGGTGAATTATACCATGCGCTCAATAAAGAGACTGTGGCGTTGAATGAGCTTCGGCAGGGGGAAAAACAGACGTACCTTTCGCCCTTTGAGTTGTGGAGAGGCAGCTTCTCCGACATAAGTTGGGAGCACCTGAGCGAACGTTCCTTTATGCTCCAATTATCCTTATATCCTAATAAATGCGAGATCTTGCTTTAAGGTTAAGCAAAGGCCGGTCGCGTTAATTCGCAACCGGCCTTTTAAATATTCTGAAACTTACCCTTGACAAAAGTTCTCTGAGGAAAACGCGCCAAAAAAAGTGTCCCCCCGTGTTCCACAAGAGAAGTCCTCGCCAGAGCGCGGGACTGGCTCGACTCCCTCCCCGACAGCAAGTGCGGCTACTGAACAGGACGTGCCCGCAGAACTGAAGGAATCCGTGCGGGCCCGCCTGGAGGGACTGAAAGCCATGTCGGGGCAGGGCCGTTCCCAGGGCAGGACCCAGGACAAGACCCACAGGCGGGGCAAAGACACCCGATAATCTGAAAAGGAGGAATTTTTACGCCCAGTATCAGTGACATCATCAAGAACAAGACCACCCGCGACGAGGCGCGGACACAGCAGCGCCAGATGGAGCGGGAGAACCTGTCCGCTATACCCTTGATAATTCCAAGAAAAATGTTACAATACCCGTAGAGAGAACGAGCGGGGTGTTGGGTGTGAAAAAGATATGCGATTTGGATAGGCAGATATACAGCTGTGTCACGCCGGATATCCGAACCAGCGAGGTCATTATTACCGCCGAGCGGGTCAAGCACATCCAGGAGCGGCACCCCGGTGATTATGAGCGCTTTTGTTCATACCTCCCAGTGATAATAGCAGACCCGGATTATATACTGGAGGATACTCGCCCCAACACCGCGATGGTTTTGAAAGAAATTTCGGAGAACGGGGAGTGTTTTAGATTAGCGCTGCGCTTGGTAACTCCCACAGACGACCCCAACTACAAAAATTCGGTGATCACTTTTCTCAAAATACGGGAAAAAGAGTGGCGGCGCCTGACCAAAAACAAAAAGGTCCTTTACAAATCTGAATAACGCGGCTATAATTAACGTAGGATAAGTTGGTGCTTTGAGGTGGTAGATTTCGTACCGACCACACGCCGATGGTAACGACAGGGGAAACCCGAGAGATGCAGGAGCCTGGTACGCCTGCCAAAGCGCCAACCTACGAGGGGCCGCATTTTGCGGCCCCTCTCCTGCTTTTCGGGAGGACATATGATAAAGATCATCAACGGGCGTTCCTGGTATTGCTGCCCTCACTGTAGAAAAGCGCTGTTTCCCATTCGAATTGATACGAAAATATCGCACATGCCGTTCCGCTGCAAAGCGTGCAAGCATGATCTTGAAGTTAATATCGCATAGAGCCAAGAGCCAATGAGCCAAGAGCCATCAACCTTTCGGATATCCGACAGGTTGATGGCTCCTTTTATTTTACCGCCCGGCATAGCCGGGAGAAGGGAGACAAACATGGAATTTCTGAAGGAGCTGTTCGGCGGCGGTCCGCTGACCTATGAGCAGCTGGCCCAGGCGGCCAAGGACAAGGGCATCCAGGCGGTGAACGCCGCGGGCGGGGCCTATGTGCCAAAGGGGGACCTGGACCACGCACAGGGGCAGGTGTCCACCCTCACCGCCCAGCTGGGGGAGGCCAATAAGAAGCTGGAGGGCTACGACCCCACCTGGAAGGACAAGGCGGAGGCGGCCCAAAGGGAGCTGGAGGCCAAGCAGTTTGATTTCGCCCTGGAACGGGCGCTGGCGGCGGCCAAGCCCAAAAATGCCAAGGCCGTCCTGCCCTTCCTGGACCGGGACAAGCTGACCATGGCGGGCGGGGAGGTCATCGGCCTGGACAAGCAGCTGGAGGCGCTGAAAAAGGACGCGGGCACCGCGTTTCTCTTCGAGGCGGAGCCGCCCCGGAGCACCAGCATGACCCATCAGTACGGCGGGGAGGGCGCCCCCGATAAAAAGGACATGGCGAACGCGGCCCTGCGTTCCCTCTTTGGAAAGGAAGGTTAAGACATGCCTGTACACATCACATCCCGGGCGGACGCGGAGGCCCTGATTCAGGAGCAGCTTATCTCCACCATCCAGCAGGACGCCCCGAAACAGTCCATCTTCATGCAGCTGGCCCGGAAGCTGCCCAACATGACCAGCCGCCAGACCCGTATGCCCGTGCTGGACATGCTGCCCATGGCCTACTGGGTCAACGGAGATACCGGCATGAAGAGCACCACAAGCCAGGCGTGGGACAACGTTTTCATCACGGCGGAGGAGCTGGCCGTCATTGTGCCCATCCCCGAGGCGGTGGTGGACGACACCGGCTTCGACATCATGGGCGAGATTCAGCCCCGGGTGATGGAGGCCATCGGCCTGCGGGTAGACGGCGCCACCATTTTCGGGGTGAACAAGCCCGCCTCCTGGAGGGCAGACATCCTCACCACAGCCCGGCAGGCGGGGAACAACGTGGCCCCCGGCGGGGCCCCCGACTACTACGACCTTCTGCTGGGCGAGAGCGGCGTCATCGGCAAGGTGGAGCAGTCCGGGCGGATGGTCACCGGGGCTGTGGCCTCCATGGCCATGCGGGCCAAGCTGCGGGGCATCAAGGACAAGGACGGGCGGCCCATCTTCAAAAGCGATATGCAGGGGGCTACCCAGTACGCCCTGGACGGCGCGCCCATGTACTTCCCCCAGAACGGCAGCTTCGACCAGAAGCGGGCCCAGCTCATCGTGGGGGACTTCTCCCAGGCGGTGTACGCCATCCGGCAGGACGTGACGGTGAAGATCCTGGACCAGGGCGTCATTCAGGACCCGGATACCAAGCAGATCGTGTACAACCTGGCTCAGCAGGACATGATCGCCCTGCGGGTGGTGTTCCGCATGGGCTGGGCCCTGCCCAACCCCGCCACCCGGATGGACGAGGACAGAACCCTGTGCTCCTTCGCCTACCTGGAGCCCCCTACCGCCCTCACCGCGCAGACCGTCACCTTCACCGTCGAGAGCGGCAGCGGGGACAGCGCGGCGGCGGTGCCCGGCGCCCGGGTGGAGATCAACGGAGTGCGCCGGGTTACCGACGACGGCGGCAAGGCGGTGTTCTCCCTGGAGGCCGGGACCTATCAGGCCAAGGTGTCCGCCAAGGGCTATGCCGCGGTCACTGAGAGCGTGGCGGTGGCCGGGGCTGCGGTGTCCAAGAGCGTCGCCCTTACCGAGGCGTGAGCCATGCCGGACTACGGCTTTTACCGGGCCATAGGCGGGACGCTCAGCGAGGCGGATTTCCTCCGCCTTTGCGGAACAGCCTGGGCTTATTTGGACGGCCTGACCCTGGGGCGGGTCGGCCGGCCGCTCCCCGCCCGGAGCGCCGAGCGGGTCAAGCGGGCCTGCTGCGCCGTGGCGGACGAGTATGCCGCCCAGGAGAAGGGCGGCGAGGTGGTCAGCGCCTCCAACGACGGCTACAGCGAGACCTACGCCGGGTCAGGGCGGACGGCGGGACAGCGGCTCTATGACGCCGCCGCCCTCTACCTGGTCCCCACGGGGCTGCTGTACGCCGGGATGGGGGGATGACGCTGTGCTGGCCTGTACTGAGGCGGTGACGCTGGTCCGCCCAATTCGGGGAGAGGACAGCGACGCCTACACCTGCACCGTCATCCACGGGGCCAGCTGGTACCGCAAGGGCGTGATTGCTCTGGATGGAGACGGGGCCAAGCCCGTCCCCGTCTGCAAGGTCCGTATCCCGGCGGAGAACATGCCCCAGGGCGTGCCTCCCGGCGAGGGAGACTATCTGGTGCGGGGGGCGCTGGGGGCGGTCCGACGGGCCCCGGCAGACTTCGCTCATCTGGAGTATGTCCTGCTCACCACGGTGGGAGACAACCGCCGGGGGCGGTTTCCCCACTGGTTTCTATCGGGAGGCGTATAGAATGAGTGTAGCGCTATGCCTATTGCCTGCATGGCCATGTCGGCTCTGGCCAACGCCGATTTTTGTAAAAAGGAGGATGACGCAGCATGAACGAACTTATGATTTTCAGCAACCCCGAGTTTGGGGAAATCCGCACCGTGGAGGTTGACGGGGAGCCGTGGCTGGTGGGCAAGGATGTAGTTCAGGCGCTGGGGTATACTAACCCCCAAAAAGCTCTCGCTGACCACGTAGACCCGGAAGATAAGCGTCAAGGAGATGGGGTAACGATTCGTGACCCCATGGGTAGGGAGCAGCATCCCACAGTTATCAACGAAAGCGGCCTGTACTCGCTGGTGCTATCCAGCAAGCTCCCCGGCGCGAAGAAGTTCAAGCGGTGGGTGACAAGTGAAGTTCTCCCCTCCATTCGCAAGCACGGGGCCTACATGACCCCGGAAACACTGGAAGCGGCCATTCTCAACCCCGACACCATGATTAAGCTGTGTACTGCCCTCAAGGATGAGCAGGACAAGCGCAAAGCCCTGGAGGTGGCAAATTCTGCCCTGACGGTGGAAACGCAGATCATGAAGCCCAAAGCGGACTACTTCGACGAGCTGGTGTGCAGGAACCTGCTGACCAACTTTCGGGAGACCGCCAAGCAACTGGAGGTGAAGGAGCGGGACTTCATCCAGTTCCTCATCAACAAGAAGTACATCTACCGGGACAAGAGGGGCAAGCTGTTGCCCTATGCTCAGCACGCTGACAACGGTTTGTTCGAGATCAAAGAGTGCTTCAATGAGAGGACCCAGTGGAGCGGCACGCAAACGTTGGTGACGCCCAAGGGTCGGGAAACGTTTCGGCTGCTGTTCATCGGGGTAGCTTAATTGAGCTGGAGGACGCCTGATGGGTCAGGCGTCCTCCAGCTCAATTTTGTCCACAGCCTGCTCGAATTGCTTGACATATTCTTTGCACGCGTTTTCAATCTCTTTGATTCGGGAACGGCCATTGTATTTCCCGATGTAGCTCATTTTGCGAGCCAGCTTTTCGTCCATGACCATTGTAAATTTCAGGTCCACACCCATCACCTCACGAGAATTGTATCAGGATAACGCCGCTGCAGGACCCGTTCGGTATTGATATAGTATTGACATGGATTTAAAAACGTGGTAGAGTAAAAAATACCTGGCGGGAGTTGCCGCTCCCGCCAGGTGGAATGTGCAAAATGGCCTTGCTTCACAGAATGATTTGAGTGCAAAATCCGGTCAGGATTGCCAGAAACTGAGCGTTGGTGGGCTTTTGCTTTAAAGGAAATCCCGCCAGCTCAGATAACCCCACAGGGGCGTTCTCCCAGGCCGCTGACACCAAGGTGCGCATATTGCGCTCCACCGCCCTCCAATTGGTGTTGTAACGTTTGGCCACATCCGGATAAATCCGCTTGGTCACAAGGCGCAGCCGGTCAGGGCTGTCAATGGAAAGCTGAACGGCGTACACGGTAGGGAAAAAGGCTGTGTAGTGTTCAGTGGTGCCCAAGCTGCGCAGCAGCCATTGAATCAGCTTGGAGTAATCAGAGGAAGTCATTTGTCCAGCACCTCCAAGATCCCTCGGAAGTGAGCGGACACCTTCTCCTGGTCATCGGGGGAAAGGGCCCGAAACCACTCCACAGACTGGAGCAGGTGCTGGATGATGTCAATTTTCTCCGCCAGACCGCTGTCGCCGACCAGACTGTCCAAAGGAATGCCCAGCCCGTCGGAAATGCGGATGGCGGTGTCCAGCGTAGTATTGCCGTTGGTGCGGACCGATTGGAACGTAGATTTGGGAAGACCCGCCGTCTGGGCGAACTCTGAGATGGACTGGCCCTTGTAAATCCGAATTGCCTCCAGGTTCTTTGCGAACGTATTATGGTTTTCCAATAGAATCCCTCCATTCTCTTTCATAAGAATAGCGGAATTCTGTCGAATTGTGGTAGACGGGTTTTCGGATTCTCGTTCGGCTTTTCGCACGGTTCCGTCCCGCAAAATAATATCATTGGCATAACGCTTTTCCTTTCAATATTTCTATAGGTCAGCATTATGCGTTTGGGAGGTCCACGGCACGCCGGTGGGCCTCTTTTTTGTGCCCCGAAATTTGCCCCGAACTGCCCCGAAAGTGCCCCGAAAAGCTGCTTGTGAATGCGGCGAAAAGCAACCAAACGGCGCAACAAAAAACCCCTTGAACCGTTGCAGTTCAAGGGGTTTTGGTTGGTGGAGACTACAGAACTCGAATCTGTGACCTCTTGCGTGTGAAGCAAGCGCTCTACCGGCTGAGCTAAGCCTCCA
>ERZ808028.1769-NODE-1769-length-12012-cov-5.118475_pt1 | contig 12012 bp, 1 predicted proteins | sample MGYA00380184_ERZ808028 | MGnify/ENA primary metagenome ERZ808028 (study PRJEB31490, sample SAMN06133397) | mouse gut metagenome | isolation source: J8_1 | host: mice | place: China: Chengdu | collected 2015-05 ...
AGTCAGCAAAGAATTATTACTGGAACGGCTCTAAGTCCGTAAACAGCAATAACGATACATTTGACCTTTCATGGTTCAAGCATACAAATGTGACTACCGCAATTTTTGGTAAGACGCAGAATAAGAATGGCACTAGGATTACGAGAAGCGAAGACGGTTCGATTGTTATGAACGGATTCCTTGAGTATACGGAAGAAGGACTTAAGGCATTAGATCTTCAAAGCGCTGTAATTGGAACGACTCCGGCAGGAGACGTGCTTGATCCGGTTATTGACCTTTATGTATTTGCGGAGGAATATAAGGGAAAAGCAACACTTAATCAGATTAACCTGAAAGACTTCGAAAGTACAAAAGCACTTGCAGAGGCAGGCTACTCTTGGAAGAAAGAGAAAGATGCCAATGGAGAAGACATTGAAGTCGAGCTTGCAGCATTTGCAGGCACAACGGCTGAATTTACGGCTGTCGCAGCAGGAAAGCAGGACAGAACCATTGCAATCAGCTTTATCCAGCTTGACGGTGCAGAGCTTTTGGTTACGGATGGTGATACAAATAATAACGATATCTTAAATGACGGAGAAACATGGACAGTTGAAGCAGTACCCGTAATTTCACCGGCAGTTGAACCGCAGGATGTAAAACTTAGCGGATTTGCGGCAGAAGTAAAAGAAACAACAAGAGGACTGCTGACGGCAGAAGGCAGTGCGGCTGTAGGAGCTGTAAATGCAGGATTGAATGTAACAGGCGGTCAGGTAAAATATAAAGGCTCCGGTTCAAACGGCGACGCGAAGTTAACTGCAACCGTAACACTGACAGTAAACGGCAAGGCAGTAAAGAAAAATGCAACACTTGATGTTAAAGTAAAGAATGCACGCAATATCAAATTTGACAGTATTGAAATATCCGATCCGAAGAAACTGAACTGGACTCCGGATAACGATTACATTGAAATCGACCGTACAGCAGAAAGCTTTACAATGAAAAATCTGCGTGCGCTTGATGACAAGGGTGCAGAAATCGGAACAAAGGGTGTAAAAATTAAGGTAAATGATACAAATATCATAAAACTGAGTCAGGCGCCGAAGGGTGACAGTAAGGACGCAGTCTTCCAGATTGTTGACAAGAACAATGACGGCGGTACTGCAACCGTTACAGTAACTTCTGCAGACGACAAGACACTTGTAAGAAATTACATTGTAACATTAAAGGGCAGCGAATTTGCATGGAATGCCGCGAATGTTGAAATTGACAAGGCGAAGCTTGCGGGCGTACAGGTTTCACTGCTTGAGCCGTTTGGCAAGAAGCTTGCAAAGGACAGCGAGATTAAAGTCAAAGAGGTATACAAGGGCGCGAAGGTTGTAGAAGGCAGGGCGGACTCAGACCTTACCGGAATGTTTACGGTGAAATCGCTGGCAGCCGGAACAAACGTATACGAGTTAAATACCTCAGTAGCTGCAGCAGGTAAAGCAGGTATTGCAAAAGGTACTTACACACTGGTATGCGAGGCAAAGACGACCACTACAGTGGAAGGCGCTGATCCAACCGTAGAAACAACGGCATTTACTCCGATAACCATTAAGGTAACGGAAAGCAAGCCTGCGGTAACATTTAAGCAGACCAAGAAAGTAAACTTCTTCTATAAGAAGGGTACGGCAGGAAGTACAGGTAAGCTGCTCCTTTCTTCAAAGCAGGGCAAAGTAACGCTTGTAGCCGATGTAGACAAGGACGGAAAGGCAAAGGCAATCAAAACAGCCAATGGTTACTTCCGTTTTGCAGGTACAGGTACGGAATATGACATCATTGCGGACAACAAGAATTCTGTCACGGTTGATCCAACAAACGGGCGGGCGGATTTCAGAGAAGCAAAGGCTGACGGAAAAATTAGTTTAACTGCACATGTTGAAGGATATTATCCGGAATATGATGTAGTAAAGAATATTTCAGTGGCTATGGAATACAAACAGCCGAAGCTTAAGCTGACTGCAATTGACAAGACAATTTATACGGCAATCGGTATGAAGAGTGCAGACGTATTGATTTATGATCCGGTTGCAGATATGTATCTTGGTACAGATATTGCAACAATTGAGCTGAAAGGAAGCGACGCTGTAAACAAGAAAGCATACTCAAAGATTAATGATAACTTTACGGTAGGCGAAGTTACCGGATTGAGAGACGGAAAGAATGGTGTTCGTCTGACATTGAAGGAAGGCGCAGAAAAGGGCGGCGCATTAAGACTCAGTATTTCATATGATGACTGGATTTCAAGCGATGCAGTTATTGTAAATCAGTCTATCCAGGTAACAAACAGCATTCCGAAATTAACAGTAAAGCCTGCAAAGCTTAACATGAACCCTGAGAAATTTGTGGGTAAGGAGCAGGTGGACGTACCAGTTGTTATGAGCAATGCGTCAGGATTTTCAGTCAGTGAGTATACAGTAACAGGCTCTAATGACAAGGCAGATGCGTTCTTAAAGGATTATGTGGACGCTAAGTTAGTTAAGAATTTGGACGGAAATTATGTTTTAAGAATGAGTCTCAAAAAGAAAGACGGCAAATTCCCTTCCGAGGAAAACAAAGGCGTTTATAAGATGAGTTCCGGTTATGCAAGCAGCTACAGTTTTGACCTGAATTATAAGCTTGGAACAATGACGGATTTCTTAAAAGCACCTGTTAAGCTTTCTTTGGTAAGTAAGGAAACTGTTACGGTAGGCGTATCAGGCAGCATTAATATGGCAAACAGATTGGGCAGCACGGTAACGCTGAAACCGAAGATGACAAACTTCACCGCAGCGCAGGTATCTGCTGTTAAGCTTACGGGTGATGCAGCAAACCTGTTCGAAATCGTAAGCCATGACAGAACAACCGGCGCAACGATTGTGAAAGCAAAGGAAACGGCAGTATTAAAGAAGGGCAGCTACAAAGTAACTCCTGAATTTACCATTGATCTTGGTAAAGAAGGTTCTACAACCATTAGACCGTTGAAACCGATCTTAATCAAGACGGCACAGCCGACACTTAAGATTTCAGGTCTAAAGGATGCTTTGGAGGTGAAACTTTCGACTCATACAACATCCGCAAAGAGAACTATCACAGTAGGAAACGAGGGCGCATTTATTACAGGCATGACACAGACAAGCGGTTTGAATAATTTCAAGCTTAGCTATGATGCAGGCGGTAACAATGTGATTGTAACAATCAAAGACAGAGCAGGTCTGAAGGAAGGCACTGTCTATAAGATTACGGCACTCGTCACTGTTGAAGGCGGCGGAACAAATGTAAAACAACAAGTTATCACAATTCCTGTAAGGGTAATCAGATAATTTAATATTACAGACAGAAGAAGGAGCGGCAAAACCGCTCCTTCTTCTATTAAGTGTTATTTCCTTTTATTTAATAATACGCTCTATAACACAACAATGCGTTTTGTTTTCCTTATTATAGTTTATCCCAACAAGCAAAATTTCCCCGCTGTAGCCTTCAAATGCCTGCGTATATTGCCTGTTCTTGATCTGCGCAATCGCCGCATCGGCAGTTTTGTCATATTTAAGCTCAACGATAACCGCCGGTTTTCCCCTATGCGGAAGCGGTAAAAACGCAACGTCCGCGAATCCTTTTCCCGTCGGCAGCTCCCGAATTAGCTTATAATCCTTTCGTGCACTGTAATACGCCAGTCCTATCGCACAGCTGAGAGAATTTTCGTCGTTATAGGTCAGTACGGAGGAAACTTCCGTATGCGCTTTATCCAGCGCTTCTGCCACGCTTTGTTCATCACCGTTCAGCGTATCTTCAAGCAGCCTTTCCGAAGCCTTTAAGACACGCATCACCTCCGACCATCCGCCGTTGCTCATTGCGTTCTCGAATTCCCTGATAATTTCCTTGTTGGGAATAAACGCCTCCTCTTTCTCGGCGTCGTATGCCAAATATCCCAAATGAATCAGCAGCGTCAGCACGTCATCCTTTGTGTTGAAATTCCGCATATCGTTTTGGAAACTGAACGTATTGACCCTGACGCGTTCTCCGCCAAGCATCTGTATAATGTCTGAGCGCAGTCCGTCAAAATCCATGTCAATATAAGTCTTTAACGCGTCGTATGTTTCGGTGGTGGTCCAATAGCTTGAAAATTTATGCCGGCGCATTGCTTCGACAACCGATTTTGGATTGTATATATGGCGGAATTCCGTAAACAAATATCCGTCATACCAGCTTTCTGTTTCCCTGCAATCCATGCGGAACTGTTCGCATAACGCAGCAACCTCTATTTCGGTAAAACCGGTATATTCCTCAAAAATATACTGGTCTGTCATGGAATATTCGGAAAACATATTTAAAGCCGAATGCACTCCGTATTTTTTTACGGGTAAAATTCCCGTCATATAGGCAAGCGCGACATACGACTGATCCTTCAAAAGGTTACGCAGGAAGTCAAGATACTGCTTCTGCATCTCCTCTGACTCCTGCCGCTCACGCATCACACAGTCCCATTCGTCTATCAGGAATATGAATTTTTTCTTTGTTTTCGCATAAATTTTTCGAAGCATGGCAGCAAGTCCAAGAACAGGCTTTGTCAAAAGATCTCCATAGATCTCCAATAATTCTTCCGATACTTCCTGCTCCAAATATTCAATTACATCCCGTCCCCTTGTCTCAATCAAAAACTGCTGCATATTTAGGAAAATAACATCGTACATGTTCAAATGTTCATGGAAGCTTTCTGTCTTTTCGATTTTATATCCCGTAAACAGTTCCCGTGAATCACAGCCCCGGCTATAATATGCCACAAGCATTTTTAGCGCCATTGATTTCCCGAATCGCCGCGGTCTGCTGACGCAGATATATTGCTGTTCCGTGTTTAAACATTTATTGGTATACTCAATCAGTCCTGTTTTGTCCACATATATTTCGGAATGTGTTGCTCGCCAAAAACCGTCATTGTCTGGATTCAAATAAATTCCCATGAAATAGTCCTTTCTTAATAGAAGTATTGCCGCACTTGCTTTGAATTAACTGCTTTAAGATAAATTCAGTATATCATAATCAAAAACTAACGTCTATATATTACCATAACTGCTATTTTCCATCACTGTATACCACGGAAGTCCTATAATAAAGTATTATAAAAAGAAGGAGCGGATAAAACCGCTCCTTCTTTAGGTATAATGCTTTATTAAAATACTTTGCTTAATTGTAATGCTACGTTGTCCCAACTAAAGAATTTACATCCAATACTGTATTTTACAACTTTTGTACCTGTATATTTGCCAATTCCGATAATTGTAACGCTCGCTGAGCCTTTCTTGATATTATTCTTATAAGTATCAATATATTCAGGAGATGTCATAATTTCAAAATCTTTTCCATATACAAGTGTTTCTCCGTTTACAATAACCTCGATGTCATCTGTCACACCGTTTTGGTTGAGCTTGACTGGCTGTCCGGTGTAATCAAAATACTTATATTGTCTTCCGTCTTTTTCATTCTTATAGTTGACAGTTACACGTGCACTCTTAATTGACTGCTTTGCATAACCTACACGGAATGTTGTACTAATTTCGCTGTCGTAGCTACACTTAGTGTATTTTGCATTGTCGCTTGTAAATGCCTTAACAGTAGCTTTTATTGTAAGGACATCGTTCTCACTCTTGATGCTGACGGTAGTCTTTTTGCCATCTGTCTTCAGCTCGCCTTCTCCAGAAATCTTTTCATACTTAATTGTGTCCTTATCGTAATCCGATCCTGCCGAAAGCTTCTTGCCGTTTGCATCCTGAATGGTAATTTTCGGCGAAAGTGCAAACTCTTTTTCTGCTTTTGAAACTGCAACATCCTCAGCGGTAATTACAACATCAGGATCAGAAAGGTTCTTCTTTACAATTGTAAACGTCTTATCAGGAAGCTTACCCTTAAGTCCGCCTTTACCTGTAAGTGTTATCGTACCTTCACCATAAACAGTATTCTTTTTATAAGCTATACTGTAATCTTTACCCTGAATCATTCTGTTGCCGTTAATCAGAAGTTCTACGCTTGGTTTGCTGCCGCCCTTTTCATAATTTGCCGTCAGCTTATAATCTTCTGCAAAAGTACCGCCGATTTTAACATCACTTGGAAGATTACCTAAATCAAGTGGATTAATCTTAAAGCTCTTAGTAATGTTTCCGCTATAGTTACCAATTCCCTTAATTACAATTGACGCATTACCTGCTTTGTTATTGCCTTTATATGTAAGTGTGTAATCTTTGTCAATCTCAAGAGGCATATCACCATCTTTAAGGGTAATGTTCTTCTTTCTGATTGCAGCTCCCATATATTGCTCGTCAGCAAGTTTCTTCACGTCTGTAATGTCGGTTGTGCCTTCAAAAATCTTGAGACTGCCGCCTTTAATCAAAAGACTAAAGTTCGGTGCAACAATCTTGAATTTTACTTCCTTAGTTCCTGCATAATCGCCCTGCCCTACAAAGATTGCCGTTGCAGTGCCTACTTCGACATTATTCTCGTAAACAACTGTGTAGTCCGTTCCAAACACAAGTTCCTTATCTGCCGTTACAGTAACTTCTTTATTTGTAAGTACACTGTCAAGTGTTACAGGAATCGGATCCTTTACATTATAATTGTTGTAACCTTTTCGCTGCTGCTCTGGAATCTTGCTAATCTTAAAGTTCTTAGCCAGTTTCTCCTTTGCGACAACTTTGTACATAAAGGTGGTCTCACCCGTATAATTACCACCCTTAACAGCCTTAACTGTAATTTGTTTTGTTTCTGTTGGAGCTTCCGTTATTTCTTCAAAATCTTTTCCTTTTGAAAGCTTCTTTCCATTATATGTAACTACTGGTGTTACTTTTCCTGTCTTGCCTGTTTCAACCGCAATATCTCTTGCAACAACATAAGGTTTTGAAGCATTTGCAGGACTGTTTGCAAAATCTACCGGATGAATGTCAAAGTATTGTTCTGCCGCCATTCCAGTATAATTTCCTTTGCCTTTTACAATAATGGTAGGTATTTTCTTTGCATCAACGCTGCTGTATGCATCTTTAAGCTCTGCATTATCCGAACCATCGCAGGTTTTTGCACCTACATACGCATTTACGTTGTTCTTAAATGTGACTGTATAATCCTTCTTTGTAAGAAGTGTCGTATCGTCATATACATGAATCACGGGCTTAATAGCTTTGCCTGTGTAGTAAACATCCTGTGAATCCACAATATTAAACCACAATCCAAGCGTAGCGCCTTCTACCTTCTTCAGGTTTTCCGTATACTGATCCATATCTTCCGGAAGAACACCACTCGTTGTTTCATCAGTCGCATCGCCGCTTGATACGTCACCTTCTGTCGGCGGAACATTATCAGGAATCGGTTTCAGTTTATCCTTTTCATCAGAAGACGCACCGCCAAGTCCTGTATTGCCTTCGCCTGCTGCCGTGCCTACTTTATCTGTCAGTGCAAGGAATCCGTGCAAATTAATCTTGCCATCAACTCTTGCATAATTCATATCTGCCTTCATTGCATTATCGAATTCAATAAAGGAAGCATTATCTGCTTTCACAAACCAATCGGCGCTTACTTCTACGCCCTTTGTGTTTGTAGATTTCTTAGTCTCCTTATCCCAAAAATAAGAAGTCTCATTTTTAAACGCACTTGGATCTTTATCCTGTGTTCCTGACGGCTTCAGGTTTTCCACAATGTCAGCAAAGCTTGCTGTACCAACTATTGCCTGTGTTCCGTCATCCTCCTTATCCCATACATTGTACTGTTCATCTGTTCTGTATGAGATCAATCCTGCAGATGCAAAATTAGAGTTTGTTATTGTACCATAAAATGCAACGTTTGAACCTTCGTTGTTAAATGATATTGAGTTATATGCCTTAATATCAGGGCAGCTATTTGAGTCAATACCCTTTGCCGCATTATAAAATGCAATTGAGTTGTGAAGCTCATGACCACCCGGCAGATTACTCCCGCCTAACTTAAATCCGTTTCCGTTTCCGGCAGGATACTCAATACCGTCAAATGTAATTACTCTATTAGCATCTCTTGCTTCGGCATTTGTTATTTTGCCGTCACCATTAGGATCTTTAATAAGTACATAACCGTTCTTATATGCGATAGAGTTCTTTATCACTACTTTTCCGATGTTACCGCTTTCTACTTTTGCAAATAAATCCCAACCATCATCTGCATTGTATGCTGCAATACATCCGTCAAATACATTACCCTGACCAATCGTAAGCTTTGCTGCAAAACCGTCTGCATCCTCAAAGCCCTGATCTGCGTTAAAATAAGATGTACAATTCAGTACCAGGTTGTATGACGGCCAGTAATCTTTTGTGTCAGAACCAAATCTGCTAATCTGCAATCCGGTATTTCCGTTGTTGTATGTGTTTACTTCTTCCACTACATTGAAGCTGCCGCATACTCTCATACCGTCCTTGCTAAGCTGTGATTTCGTAATATCAATGCCCTTGATATACCATGCATCGCCTGCTACCACAAGACCTTCGCATACTCTGCCAAAGTCAAGAACAGGGCGTGTCTTTGCACCGGGTTCAGGAAGCATATAGATATATTCTTTCACTTCGTAGCTCTTTACTTTTTTGAAATCATAATTATCGTAAACGATATTGCCGTCTGCGTCTTTCTCATACTCTACATCAACCGTACCGCTGATTCCTCTGCCTACCGTAACGGTCTTTGACAAATTATAAGTACCTTCCATTAGGTAAATAGTCTGCCCTGACTGTACATATTTTACTGCAGTGTAAATATCAAGTGGATTTGCTTTTGTACCTGTACCCAAAGCAGAACCCTTCGGTGATACATAAAGCGATTCGCCTTCGTTACCATACGTCTTGTACGTAACTGTAAATGTGCCTGTCTGTGTCGCAAAATCCGTAAGTTCTACAAACGACCTCGGCTCATTCGGTGTGCTTCCGTCATCCTTATAATTCGGGTTCGGATCGTATACGTAGCTTTCATCTGGTGTAAAGGTCCACTGGAATGTATTTACGCCAATGTTTAAGGGAATCGGTTCAGGTGTTTTAAACGTATCAATATTACCATATTCATCAACGATAATGTTGTTTGTTTCCTTACCTTCCGCGTCCTTTACAGGTATTACAATGGTTTCTCCCTTGCTGTCTTTTACGGTAAGCTTACCCGGCCAGTTTGCACTGAACATCAGGCTGTAATCTGCACTGTTTGCCGTACTTCCTGAAGAGATAGAATATGCGGGAACGATTTTTTCAATCGGTCTTGTCTCGGGTACCTCTGTCGGATCATAATCTCTTGTTTCAAGCTTTATATCCTTAAAGGTTACATCCGCATTTCTTGCTGCAAAGAAGCCGATGTACGCAGCATCCTCTTCAATATAGCTGAGTGTTTTTCTGCTGTAATACTTGTTTGTAATGGTTGTACCTTCTTTTCCGTCTGCATAAATCGGTGTGTAGCTAAGGAAATAGCCTGTTGCGTTCAATTCAATCGAAAGTTTAAGGTCTGTAACCAAAAGTGCGCTCTGTGTTCCTTCAGGCGTACCGCCTGTGTAGTTTCCGATGATGTTGTATGAACCACCCGGAAGATTAATTGTCGATGTATCAAGTGTTTTTACATCACTCTTAAAGTATTTCTTTGTTGCTTCTACTGCTGTGTCTGTGTTTTCAAGCTCAGAAAGGTTATCTTTTGTTACACCCAATTTTTCTGTAGAACCAACACCGAGTTTCATTGAATATCTTGGATATTCCGTATTTCCACTGTAGTCGGGTATAGCTTTATCAGGATTCCAACGGTATTCCACTTTTGACGCAAGCGCCTGATATGAGTTGTTCCACCATTTTCCGCCATCGCCATGCGTACCTACCCGGTCTGCTGCCATAATTCCAAATCCATCCTGTCCGTTAGAAAGCGTCCAGTCATTTACATGTGCTGTAGCTGTCAGTTTGAAATTCGTTGTATTTGGATTAATCTTTGTATAATAGAATGCGAGTCCGTCTACTGACGCAGGAACAATTTTTCCTGAGCCGCTCATAGACCATACACGGACAAATGCGTTCTCATTTTCCTTGAACTCTGCCTTGCCGTCAATCTGATTCACTTCGCCTAAAGGCATATCCTTGCCGTTGTTTTGACCAACGTGCGTTTTATCCGTAAATCCGTTTGTCTTTGTGCTTGTTGAATCACCATATGCAGAGAACGCCCATGTTATTTGGCTTTCTTCCGTAATCTCAACAGGACTCTCATCTGATGGTTCTGTTACTTCGTCCGCACCGTTTTCACCTGTTCCTGCTCTCTTTGCAGTTAATGTGAAAACGTATGTTTTGCCAATTTCAAGTCCTGTATTTACAAGATACTCAAGCTTGTCAGCGTCTAACTCTATCGTGACTGCCGCATCGTCCGTGGCATCCTTTTCTTTGTACTTAATTGTATAGCCTGTTGCTTCTTTTACTTCGTCCCATGCAAGCTCAACGGAACCGCTGTCTGTGCCTGTTACCCTACCCTTGCTGGTTGCGCTCTTAAGGTGGGGCTTGGTGAGCGGAAGAGTGAACGTAAGTTCCTTTGTTTCTACTGCATTTATTTTTGCTTCTTCACCTTGACGCAGCAATTCCGCCCTAAATACATAAGTACCTGATGCTTCCGGTGTGAAAGAAATAACGTGCTCTGATTTTTCTGCTACGGAAGATGCTTTTACACCTTCGTCGCCTTCTGCGGCATCTTTTTTATCCATATAAACAACAACTTCGTCGCCGCCTTCATAATAGTCAATTAATGCATTGACTGTTACGTTGATTTTGCCCTTGTCAGCTTCGTCTAATGCAACTGTGGTGATTGCCGGAGGCGCAATTGTTCCAGGCCATTCGGCACGTACCTTTTCTTCCTCATCACCTGTTCTTGTTTCCGTTACCTTGATGGTGTAGAGGAACATGGAACGGCCCATCTTGTCTTCACTGCCTTTTTCGGCTGTGGCAGCCGCAATATCTTCTGCTGTTGGCTTTGGAGAAACAACTTTATATGTTCCTGCCTTTAATCCTTTGTAAGTAAATTTTGTCTTATTCAGCGTGCTTACAAATCTTTTTCCTTCATTATTTGTAATAATTACGTCAGGTGTATCTTTTTCAACAATTCCTGCCATTGAATAGTTGGTAGCGCCGGTACTGCTGACTTCGATTTCAACATCCGCAGTTCCAAGTACCGTGAAAAGAAATGCACCGGTACTGCTCTTGGCAACTTCTGCCCGCTTCTCTAATCCTGTATCAGGATTCGCAATTCTTGATTTCACAGTGCCTTCTGTCCGGAAATACCCATCAGCATAAGTTGTGCCTGCAGCAATCACTTCGGAATCCGTTGTGGAATCCGGAAGGTCTGTTGTGGCATTAAAGGTATAATCTGTTACTGTGATTTGGCTTTCAGCAGTATAAGATACCTCTACTCTGTAAATTCTGTTTGCACCATTTAAAGAACCAAGATAATAGGTGCCTGCGCTTGTAAGTGTAAATTCGCTATACTGCGGATCGCCTGATTTTGCAGTAGTTTCGCTTGTAGCAGAGCAGTCAGGAACATTGTTGTTTTCCTTATCTTTAATTCCGACTGTACGTGCTCCGTCACTTCCGCCACGCCAATATAATTTTACCTTGGTGTTCTTTGCGTTTTCCGGTATTTCAAATTTAATGGCTGAACTTGGTATTAATGAATTGACAGCAGCCCCAGTATTGATACAGTGTGTTGCTGTTGTACCGTCAGAGAATGTTTTAGCAGCCCCGTCAACGTCTATTCTTGACAGACCGTCTCCTTCATTTCTGTAATAAATTGTAAAGAAATTATCTTCTGTCCGCTTTACGGCGCCTTTTGCCATTGTTCTATCTGCCTGAGGTGTCGTTGATGTAAACTCAGGATACAATTCGCCGACATCCATGACATATTTTTTCTCTACAACATCTCCCGCTGGAGCTTTCGGTATTGAAAATTCAACTTCGGATGCGCCTGTCAACTGTTCCTCGCTGCCTTCTGTAGCATTGATTTTACTTTGCACAC
>ERZ808028.1770-NODE-1770-length-12000-cov-21.262769_pt1 | contig 12000 bp, 11 predicted proteins | sample MGYA00380184_ERZ808028 | MGnify/ENA primary metagenome ERZ808028 (study PRJEB31490, sample SAMN06133397) | mouse gut metagenome | isolation source: J8_1 | host: mice | place: China: Chengdu | collected 2015-05 ...
ATCCACGGGCTGAAGGACACGCTGAAAGGTTTGGGCGTCACCCAGGTGGTGGAGGCCATGGACATGGATCAGATGACAAATCCGAATGTCCGCAGCGCCGTGCTGGCGATGCGGCGGGAAGTGCAGGCCATCAAGGACCTAAAATACACGAAATACACATGGAACCCAGCGTACAAGGGGATCGATGATTACCTTCTCAGCCGGGTGGCCACTACGTAGAAAGGTGTGAAGTATGAACAACTGTAAATGCAAGATCTGTGCAATCAGACATACACCCTGACGTAATGGCTGTGAGCACAATTTCCCTGGCCTTGAACAGTTTGACTTTTATCAAGCACAAAAGAAAAGTGAGGAAAAAGGTAATGGATAATACACCTTACTTCCCATCAGTGTACCCAAAACCGGAATGTTTCAAGTGCGAGAAGACGGATTGTATGAACCGCAATAAATACCAGCGGGATCGTCGGGACTTCATGTGTACGTCTGGCCGATGTCCTCGGCTCCCTGACCGCCGGGGATTTGTGGGAAAAAGCGAACAGGAATTGTATGCAGCTACATATCCTCTTGTTCATGCAGAGCTCGGAGAGGAAGATACTTTGAGCTTGACCCTCACAATGCCTAGTACAAAGCGGAAACGCAAGGTATATTCTACTAAAAGTGGATATTGGTATTTTAGAACGACAGATCTTTACGGCTATAAAATCAAAAGAATCATAACAATCTATGGCGGTCATTCAAAACAGGAAATTCTTGATCGCATGGAACGAAATGATACTGATTATTGCCTGTTCCGATGCACAATTGAAGATAACTTTATTTGACTGAAAGAGAGGATTTCTTATGAATAACGCATTTGATATGCACGATTTCATTGGCACGTCCCAGGGCGACAAGGCCCATATGCTGGGCAAGTTTCTCTATTTCTCCCTGGCGAACCTGCTGGTGGACAAAGAGGATCTGTCCAAGCTTTGTGAGGACGTGGGCATTCCCTACTCCGGTGGCACCCGACTGTCCGTGGGCGATGCGTTCCGCTCCGCCACCGGTGATATCCGGGAGCGCGTCCCGGTGACGGCCATGGGGGAGACCAATATCTACTTGGCCTACTGCCGGGACAACAAGCGCACCAGTGCCGAAATCTTGTCCCGAGAGCTGGTGAAGGAAACGCTAAACCAAAAGACCAACAACTACGAGAAGCTGGCCAATATCAGCTACGATAAGAGGGACGGGGTGTTCCGGGCGGAGAACCTGATGCCGGATGGCGCCATCGACGTGCCGGCCTGCTGCCGCAGGGCGGAGGAGCTGTTTGAACTCTACCAGCGGTGTGCCAACCGCAAGCAGATTGAGACCATCTGTGTCAACTACCTGCGGGGGCTGGAGGCCACCAAGCTGAGCATCTCGGGGCATATGTATTTTGTGCCCCGTACCCACATGGACAAGGTGGACGTATTTGAGGACTTCATCACCCTGCTTGGCGGGCTCAACCGTCGGGAGACACCGCTGATGGTGAACAGCTTTTTCATCATCGACGATGAGAAGCAGCGGTCCAAGATGACCGAGGAGTTCTACGCGGCGGTAAAGAAGGAAATCGCTACCTACCAGGAGCGGGCGGACTACCTCATCAAGTCCGGGAGCCAGAGCCCGGCAGTGATGGAACGCTGGGTGCTGAAGATCCAGGCGCTGGAGGAGAAAAAGAAGCATTATGAGGGTGTCCTCCGTCGGGAGCTGGACGGGCTGGACGATGAATTCGCCACGCTGAGGTTCCTGGGGCAGGAACTTCAGACACGGGCGCAGAGCATTCGGTTTCAAAAGGCGGCGTAAAAACATTATTAAATAGTAAGAACTTAATAATCGTTCAGAATAAAACGAAAGAAACCTAATTTGAACCCAAGTGGGTTTGCTATTGTTTGATGAAATACGGGTAGATTGGACCGCAGGCAGAAATAGCATCGGAGTTAGGGAAAGAAAGCACCTAGTACTTCGCCAAGTTTGTTTTTTCATTTGATTTTTCTTGCTCTGTTAATATATCCTCCCCTCTTCGGGGGAGAATACTGCAATTTCAAACTTGGTGGACTACTAGTTGGTAGCTTTCAATTTCTGTTCTTTGATATATGACCTAGTTGCCCTACGCATAAAAAACGTGGTCCTAAAAGGGCGCTGCCTATGTGCACAGGCGGCGTCCTTTTTTCTAGATGCTATCTGGATTAACTTATTACTATAGCTATAGAATGAAATTGACTTTTGCGCTCAACCTAAATATAAAAATTTTTCTGATATGTGTCCAGAATCAATGCCCCCTTACGTTATATATAAGTAGAAGGAGAGAAGCTACTGCTTGTTTACCTTGATAAAGGGACACATCTATAGAGTTCCGCTGTGTAAGAAAATGTATTTTTGTAAAAATCCATATTATTATAGAACCAAGATATTGTCTTTAATACCAAGCTGTCATGTAGTTTGGAATATTAGATAGTGTCATCAATAAACAAGGAGCCAAATAGCAATACAACGGATCTGGACAGCGGCGGCGAACGAAGCGGCGTTTTTGCGTAGTGCGTAGCAATACCGCGCCATTTCTTGAGAAGCAGGAGCGCATTCTCAACGAGATGGCGGAGCTTGTAGAGATATTCGTCGTATTCTCGCAGGCGTTTTCGGTTTTTCCTTGGCGGAATGATCGGTATCATGCCCTCGTTAACAGCCTTGAGTATGATTGCGTCTGTATCATATCCCCGGTCTGCCAGAAGATATTCCGCCTGGAATCCCTCAATCAGTTGCGCTGCAACTGTGCGATCCGCTGTGGTACCAGAAGTGATAAAGAATCGCACCGGCATACCATGCGCATCCACGGCCAAATGTATCTTGATGTTGAGCCCCTTTTGTGTGGTCCATCGCCTGATTTCCACCACGTGCACCAGCGGCGTCGGGATGCACTTTAACATGGCTGGCGTCGATCATCAGCCACTCAAAATCTGTGTCATCTACCAGGGCTTCCAGAATCTTTTCCCATATCCCTTTGTCACGCCACCGGCAGAATCGGCGGCGCACATTCTTCCAGTTTCCATACGTTTCCGGCAAGTCTCGCCAAGGCGCTCCTGTGCGTAGAATCCAGAATACACCGTTGATAAATTGCTGGGTATCACGGGCATTCCCGCCTCGCGTCCCCCTTTCCCCGATGCTGTACGGCTTGATTTTCTCCCACGCTCTGTTGCTGATATCGTGTCGATGCTGTTCTCCTGCCATTTTTCTGCCCGTCTCTACCTTTGAGGACTATTATATCACATTTTTATTGACGACACTATCTAGCAATATTATGAAATAAATATCAATTTGCTGGATTTTTAAAGATCTTTATGTTTGAGTTTAAGTGAATTGTAGAATTACCTGATGCGTATTTTAAAACACAATTTGTATGATAGTTCTATTCTAAATCAAGGAGATGCAATTTTTATGGACGATATCATATTGAGATTGGAGAATATATCCAAATCATATCGCAACAATGTAGCGCTAAGAAGCATGAGTGTATCTATACAACGTGGAGAAATCTACGGTGTGGTAGGAGAGAACGGGGCAGGAAAAAGTACGCTAATACGAATTATTATGGGGCTGTGTAAACCGACAACTGGAACAATCGAACTGTTTGGCAATACTAATCCCAAAGCTGTGAATCAGCAACGTGCACGCATCGGGTATATTCCAGATGTATGTGCTCTTTATCCCAATATGACTGCAGAAGAAAATCTTGAAATTCGATGCGTGGAGTGGGGAATATTAAAGAAAAATATACAAGAAATTTTGAATTTAGTATGTCTAAGTGATGTAGGTAAAAAAGTGTCACAGTATTCCCTTGGGATGAAACAGCGCCTCTCGTTTGCTATTGCTTTATTAGGTAACCCAGAATTTTTGGTGTTGGACGAACCTACAAATGGGCTTGATCCGACGGGGATTATCGAACTGCGTGAAATTTTAGTAAATCTAAACCGCAGAAAGCATACTACAATTCTGATATCTAGTCACATTCTAAACGAATTACACCAAATGGCGACACAATATATGTTTATTAGTCATGGCAAGCTGATCGAATGTATATCTTCAGAGGAACTCAGCAAGAAATGTAGCAGACATTTACTTCTTCAAGTAACGGATATAGAAAAAACGATTGTCTTATTGGAACAAGTGCTTCACACTGAAAACTATGAATTATGCCCGAATAATTCAATCAGATTATATGCCTATATTGACCAACCTGATAAGGTGTCTTTATTACTAAATCAAAATGGAGTGGGCATAAAGCAACTTTCAAGTGAAGGCGATGATCTTGAAACTTATTATATGAGATTGATACGGTCTGAGGTATAAGTATGAGGTTACTAATTTGTGAAGTAAGAAAACTCCGTCATTCACTTGTAATGGCACTAATGATAATAGTGACAATCGGTCTCACACTTTTACTGATACTATCTGGCACAAGTGTCCAGTTATATATGGTGGCAGGACCAGGTTTGGATAGTGCTTTACCCGAAAAAGTAGGAGGTACGATAGGTTTTATTTCAAATGCTATTGATTCAGCGCGTGTTGGCGATTCTGTACTTAGAACAGTTTTTTCTTACACCGTTTTTTGGATACCCATAAGCATCTTCTTTTCTGCTTCATTTTACTCCATGGACTTTCGTACACATAGTATTCAGGTGTCCAAAGCACATGGAATTTCAATTGTTAAAATAATATTAGCAAAATCAATATCTCTTATTTCTATACAGAGCCTTTTATATTGTCTTTATTGCATATGCACGGTATATGTAAAAGCAATCCAATTTGGAGTTGACTGGCAAGCACTTAATTTCAATTTGTTCTTCTCTGTTGTTGTTACAAACCTGCTGCTGATGGGAGTGCTTTCATCGGAAGCAATCTTACTATTCACGCTATTTCAAAATTCATTTTTTTGCGTCATAGCTCTGTTTGTTTATCACGCCTGTGTACTTTGTCTCTATCCTAATAGCTTCGCTAGGTTTCCTGAAACACTTGGTGTAGGACGATTGTTTTATCAATCCAGTCCAGTTTATTACTTGATGAATAGCTGTTCGCTGTCTTTTGAATATGTTTCATTGACCACGAGCCTTTGCTATGGAAGTATTATGATGGTTATTCTTATTACAAGTGCCATTTTGATTGCTAAATATTTTAAGGAGTAAATAGAAATGGGAAACCTTATTCGAGCAGATTTTTTAAAAGCAAGGTACACTCATATATATCACTCAATTGCTGTTTACTTTGTCCTTATTTCTGTCTTATATATAGTCTTTACGGACACTTGGATTTTTGCCCCAACCGAAAGTGGTGCCGTTGGATTTTTTCACAATATTATGGGACAAGAACAAGACTACTATCGAATTGGATATACCGGGGCAGACATTTCAGCGTGTGCTTCCGTCGCACATACCATTTTTTTCTCCGTTTATTGCATTATAGTAGTGTACATATTATTTGGAAAAGAAATGGAAGGTCACTTTATAGATGTAAGCTTTGCACATGGAGTAGAAAAGAGAAATCTTTTTTTCTCAAAACTATTACTGAGCACAGTAGTTCTGCAAGGAAGTTATATTGCCATTAGTTTTTTTGAGGGGCTGATCCATGTCCTTCGCAATAGACCTGAAAATTTATGGGTGTGGTTTATACTGTCAGCAGGAAAAATATTATTGAGTTGTTTAGTCCTTGAGAGCTTTATATGTTTTTGCATGATGCTTTCCACATGGATTGGCAATCAAACTATTGTAGCAGCCGTTGAATTCCTATTTATTTTCGTTGGCCTTGTTGTAGAATTGGCAAATGTGCATTCTCAAAGTCCCATTTTAATGCTTCATTGCATATATTTTTGGATCAGAGTTTGTGGACTTTGTAATATGACAGATCTTGTTTTTCCAACCATAATATATTCTGTGCTTTCCTGCTTTATGTTTAGCATTGTTGCATATCGAGGTGTTCTGCGAGAAAACCAAAAATGATATACATACCTTACAAAAAGGTTTTGTATATAGACCAAATTAGAATGGAGGTGAAACTATATGGAGTGGATTAACAATCCTAATGAGGGCATTTCCACCCTGTGCAACAATTGTTTCTTCTATGCACACGGTCTTTGCCCGGAGAAGTGCCCCTCGCAGGCCTGCACTATTCGTTTCTAAGTAGGATCTAAGGGAGTCCCCACAGGAGGATTATCCTCTTAGTGGGGACTTTCTTAACAATGTGTTAAAATTCCATAGTAACTACTCTCATTCAACTAAGAATAACTATACTGGAGGATAGTGAGAAAGATACCCGGATAAGAGGTGCACCCGAAAAGGGCGCAAAAAGCCAGCCCCCGAAAAGTAGGGAATTTTCGGGGAGGATAGCAAGAGGTCAAAAGCGGCTAACTCACTTTAAGCCCTTGAGCTTCAAGGAAAAGAACAGCCTGCTTCACAGCTTTTTGAAGTTGTTGCTCTTTGAGATGTTCGGGCATATCAACCTTGAACAGGTCAACAGGATTCCAGATTTCCCCGGTGGAAAGCATAGAGAAAATAGCAGTCAAAATCATTCTGGCAATGGCGATAATGGCCCGTTTCTTGCCCCGGCGTTTGTCAATACGCTCATATTTCAGAGCATAGTACGGATTCAGCTTGTCTTTCACGGCAGCGTGGGCAACCTGCACCAAGGCAGGTTTGAGATAAACACCAGCGCGTGAAATGCGGACAGACTTCTTCTTGCCAGCGGACTCGTTATTGCCAGGGGTTATGCCGGCCCAGCAGCACAGACGTTTGGGGGAACCAAACTGAGCTATATCCACACCGATTTCGGAGATAACAGTGATTGCGGAGCTGCGGTCAATGCCAGGGATGGTGCAAAGGAGCGAAATAGCCCCGTCATATTTCTCGATCATGGCGTTGATGCAGATGTCCACCCGCTCAATCAGTTTCTCAATGTAGTTGAGATGGTCGCGAACAATCCCAATACGGAATTTCTGCTCCGGCGCAATCTCATAACCCTCAATAGAAGCGAGAACATCGACCGCCTTTTTCTTGAGGGAACGCTGTAACAGAGACACGCAGTGCTGTGGATCAAAATTCTCATCGGACGTCAGGTAGTCCGTGATTGCAATCGCGGATTTGCCAAACATATCAGACACGACGGAATCAAGAGCCACATTGCAGACGGTAAAAGCGTTTTGAAAACGATTCTTCTCGCTGCTCTTCATAGAAGTGAGTTTATAGCGGTAGCGGGTCAATTCCCGTAGGATACGGATATCCTTGGCCGGAATAAAGCTGCTTTTCACCAAGCCGATACGGAACAAATCCCCAATCCACTTGGAATCCTTTGTGTCATCCTTGTTTCCTTTTACAGCCTTCACCCACTTGGGGTTAGCGATGACGGCACGGATGCTACGTTTTCCCAGAATGTTGAAGACTGGAACCCAATATTTCCCGGTAGATTCCATGCACACATCCAGACAGTTGTTTTCATGGAGCCAATCGGCAAAATGGTTCAGGTGCGAGTTGAATGTGGAGAACCGCTTCTTTTGATAACTCGGCGATAAGCTATCCTTCGGCGTTTTGATAATAGTCGCAACCAGAAAGGACTTGTGAACATCCACCCCGCAACAAGTTGGAAATACAACTTTCAAAACACACCCTCCTCCATAAAAATGGTGAGAGGAAGCAGTGACTGAACCACCAAGTAATTAACAGGTGTTAATACAATCCTTAGTGTCCGGGCTCAAAGCGTCACTTATTTGTGCTTGAAAAGGTGATTCCAACACTGATTAACATACTGGCTTGAACTCTGGAAGTAATCTACGACTCATCCTACCGTGCGTTGTAGTGTACTTCCTCCCAACTCAATTTTATTAGAAAGGCGACCGTTTGTCTGCACTCTTTCATCCCTATTTGTGCAGACCGCAAAGCGGTCGGCATGGTGATTAACATGAAACTCTCAAAATATAATGTTCTTAAAAGGACAGATTCAGGAATCCTGATCATGAATACACGCTCTGGAGGAATTTTGTCTTTGAATTCTTTTTACAGTGCCGAATTTGAAAAGATGCAAGCAGAGGATTGTTATAAAACAGGTGAATTGGTTGAAGAACTCAAAAAGGGAGGAATGCTGGTTGACGATGATCGTAATGAATATCAAGAAATAATGACCCAAAGCATCCTTGAAAGATTTTCGAATACTTCTCTCAGTTTAACAATCGCTCCCACAATGGCGTGCAATTTTTGCTGCCCCTATTGCTATGAAAAAGGTCAAAAATTTACGACGATGACAAAAGAAACAATTAACAGCTTAGTAAAGTTCGTAGAAAATAATTTCCCGCACATTTCAGATCTATTTATTGGATGGTATGGAGGAGAGCCCCTTTTAGCAATTGAACAGATTCAAGAAATCACTGATAGATTGAAAAAAGCAATCCCTTCTAATTGTTCATATCATGCTTCTATTGTAACAAACGGTTACTTTTTAACGCCTCAGATTTCTAATATATTAAAAAAATGTGATGTTTCATCAGCACAGATTACATTAGATGGGTCAAAAAAAGATCACGATTCGAGAAGAGTTCCCCAGGATGGAAGCCCAACATACGAAAGAATTCTGCAAAACGTAAAAGAATCTTCAGACATTATTGATATTTCCATTCGAATTAATGTTGACAAGTCTAATATATTAGCAGCCAATGAATTGCTTTTATATCTTGAAAAAAACGGCCTAAAAAATAAAGTTCATTTTTATCTTGCTCCAGTAGATGATATCAACAATGTATGCGCAAATAGTAACATGTGCTTTACAATTCAAGAATTTTCCGAAGAAGAAATTGCTTTTTATGAAAGTGCAATTTCATTTGGCTTTAAGCCAGCAATTCATGGTGGTATAAGTTTGGGAATCTGTGGAGCAGTCGAAGCAAACTCATATGTAATTGATCCTTTAGGTGATTTGTATAAATGTTGGGATGACATAGGACGTGTTGAGCGGAAAGTAGGAACAATTTTCAATCCACCGATGCTTACGCATAATATGATGCACTGGCTCAACTATTTTCCAAATAGCATTGAGTGTAAAGAATGTTTCGCTTTTCCAATGTGTATGGGAGGGTGTCCAAATGTTGCACTTCATAGTTCCCAGAAAAAATGCGCATCAATGAGGTATAATGCTGAAAAGAAGCTTGTTTTAGCACAAAGGATGAAGAATATGGGGAACTAATTATGAGTATATATAAATTTTGTTTAAAATGTATAACATCAACGTCCCAATTTTATTGGTATATTGGAATAAGAATTATTAGTGGTATTTCATCAGTTGCCGTACCCTTTGTGATGGGGCGCATAATCAATCTTTTTACAGATAACAAGCTCAATATTGAATCATTAATGACTTTGTGTGGTGTAATGATATTTATGGGCGCGATAAAAACAATTGCAGAGTATTTTGGAACTTTGCAGTATGCAAAATTGCAAGCAAACATAGCATATAAACTAAATGCAGAAACTCTTTTCCGCGTTCAAAAAATGCCTCTAAGCTTTTTCCGTCAATTCGACTCGGCATACTATAATCAGCAGATTAACCATGATTCAAACGACTTGGTTATTTTTATAATTGATTCAACAACTAACGTGATAGCAAATGGGTTAACAGTACTGCTGATATTCGTCATTATCCTAAAAATAAACTTTCATTTATTTATCCTTTGTGTAACATTAACCGTCCTATATGCAATTCTTTATTGGGGATTTAGAAAACATTTATATAACAAAGGGTTTTCTTATCAGGAAAAAAGCGCATATTTCTTTTCTGCCTTATTCGATCAGCTTGATAAGGTGGAATTGATAAAGAAACATACTCTTTTCTCAAAATTTGCGCAAAAACTTGAACAGGCCTTTGAAAGTGTCTTTTGCGCGCTTTACGAAAACCAAAAAATAATTGCTAATTTTACGTTAAGCACTAGCATTATATCACTTTTATCGCAAGGTATTCTCTTTATAGTTGGAGCCTATGAAATTGCTCGTGGATACCTTATTCCAGGTTATCTGATCTCTATTGTGACCTATTATTCTACGTTAACTACTACAGCAAAATACTTTTTGGATTGGGGAAAATCGTACCAAGATGCGCGTGTATGTCAAGATAGATTGGATGCTATTTGGAGTAAGCCTCCAGAAAATAACGGATTGGAAAGAGTTCGTTCTATAAATTCTCTTTGTTGTAGCAATATAACTTTTGGATATGATAATGAAAAAAATGAGGTGCTGAATGATTTCTCTGCATTGTTTGCTACTGGAAATATTTATGCAATAACAGGACAAAATGGTTGCGGTAAAAGTACTGTTGTTAAACTATTGCTGGGGTTGTATCCTACTGACTATAGTGGTACAATTCAGTATAATAGAATAAACCTGCAAGATATTGATCTATACGATTTAAGGGCACATAGTGTTGGTATCACTGAACAAGAACCAACTATTATTGAAGATAGCATTATCAATAATTTGACATTGCTATGTGACAATCCTGATATATCTCTGCTTGATTTTTACATTGATGCGCTAGGCCTTCGTGATTTTATAAAGCAACTACCAGATGGATTAGAAACTAAACTTACAGAGCAAAACCAAAATCTTTCGGGTGGCGAAAAGCAGAAAATAGCAATAATAAGGCTATTGTTAAAAAACCCTGATGTTTTGATCTTTGATGAACCAACTTCGGCTCTTGATTCAGCCAGTAAAACTCAGTTTATTGACATTTTGATGGGAATTAAGCATAACCACATCGTTATTCTTATTACGCACGATCAGTCTATTGCAGATGTCTGCGATTACGTGATTCCATTGTGAAGTGATAAGAAGCCTGGTACAACCTTTTCTTTGTGATATATAAAGGTTCGATACATAGGGCAAATGGGGGAAAAATGGAGAAAAATTTGATGCTAGTTTCCGAGATGTCAACACATATTACGGGAGTATATAACATCCTACGTGGCTCCAACATAGATGTGGTGCACACAGAAAATGAATACGATGCAAAGGCGGGGCTGGCAGTGCACAGTCCCGCCTTTGTTCTGCTTGATTTTTACATTAAAGGAGTAAAATCCCTATTACAGGAAATTGCTTTTGGGAAATGGCTTCCCCAACCATATGTTATGGTGGCAGCTGAATATACCGATGGAAATGATCGCGCAGATATGCTCCGGCTTGGTGCGGATATCTGCATAGATTGGCCTATCAATGTGGATGAGGTACTGGCTGTAATCCATGCCGTGAGACGTCGGAATAGACGTTTGCCCGATATAGAATATAAAGAATTGTCCATCAACACTACCAGCCGTACAGTGACTATGCGTGGAGAGCCGATTGCGCTCACCCGCAAAGAATATGAGGTGCTCATCCTTCTGGTAAACCATGCTGGTGTTGTTTTGACAAAGGAAGAAATTTACCGCGCTGTGTGGAAAAGCAGCTATGACCCCAATTCCACAAACGTAGCCGAGCAGGTATCCTCACTTCGTTTTAAACTTGGTCTTGATCGTAAAGATAACACATATATCCAGACAGTGATTGGGATTGGATATCGTTTTGGCAAATCAACATGGGCCGTTTGATGAACTTATTTTTTCGACATTCTTGTCGAAAATTGTCGGACGAACCCAAACCAATCCCAAACGGCGTTCAAGATTTGTTCTCAATTAAATGGTAACATTTTACTGTGAACTTCTTCCTGTGGAAGTTATGTCATGTCATTGGGGGGATGGTTATGAGTATGGATGTTTGCCTTCTTCTGAGTAAAGGACGTCCACCGCCACAAATACAGACTAATTGCTTATGCGCGCAAATTAAATATTGGCCATGTGTGGCTGTAACGGAGTGAGTTTAGCAACTGCCTACAGCCTATCGAAACTGTCAAGAGAAGGGTTTGTAAAAATGACTGTCGATACCAAAACATATGTCGTTGGCCTATTGGAGTCGTATCAAAAGCGTTCAAAGCAAATTG
>ERZ808028.1774-NODE-1774-length-11994-cov-7.703952_pt1 | contig 11994 bp, 11 predicted proteins | sample MGYA00380184_ERZ808028 | MGnify/ENA primary metagenome ERZ808028 (study PRJEB31490, sample SAMN06133397) | mouse gut metagenome | isolation source: J8_1 | host: mice | place: China: Chengdu | collected 2015-05 ...
GAGCGCACCAGCTGGGACACGATGACACGCTCCGCGCCGTTGATGACGAAGGTGCCCGCGTCGGTCATGATGGGGAAATCGCCCATGAAGATGGACTGCTCCTTGATCTCGTTGGTGGCCTTGTTGCGCAGGTGGACCTGGACCTTCATGGGGGCGGCATAGGTCATGTCCTGGGCCTTGCACTCCTCAATGGTGTACTTGGGGGGATCGTCCATGGAGAAGCTGATGAAGGACAGCTCCAGGTTGCCCGCGTAGTCGGTGATGGAGTCCACATCGTTGAACACCTCCTGGAGCCCCGTCTCCAGGAACCACTTGTAGGACTTCTTCTGGATCTCCAGGAGGTAGGGCATCTCCAGGATCTCGTCGGTGCGGGCGAAGCTCTTGCGGTGGGTCTTGCCGTACCAGACGTCTTTGACCGCTCTGGCCATATGCTGTTCACGCTCCACTTCGTCAAAATTTCCGCGCCCTGGGCGGCGGCACAGTTTGATACGCCCGGGGCAGTTGTCTGGTTCTTAAAATTTCCTCTTGCGTTCTTTGTGCAAATCTGCTATACTCACTGTACCAGGTGGGGAGGGCTTTCTACAACCATCTGTGCATAAAAGCAGTTTATGATACCACATCCGCCGTCCCGCGTCAAGAGAAATTTTGACAGCAGGGCGTTTTTTACTGATTTTCTTTTTGCGGCGGAGGTAGAACGCTTGGAAAAATACGAAATTTTTAAATACAGCGCCGGTTTAGCTATGGTCGTGGCGGTGGGTGTGGCGCTCAAGGTCCCTGCGTTTCGGACCGTTTTTCCCTTCGCCTTATTGCCCGCTACGGCGTGCGCAGGTGCGGCCGCCTATTTCCATCACAAGCTGTCCGAAGGTAAAAAGTGCTCGCTTTTCAGCAGACGCCACCCAACACCGTTCTTCATTGCCCTGCTGCTTGGAAATGTCACTCTGCTCCTGCTGCCCCTCATAGAGCTCTTGCGGCGGTGAGCTTACACTATAAATAGAGAGGGACCGCCCCATGAGAGAGACTGTCTATCTTCTGCTGATCTGGCTGGGCGTCGTCAGCGCCCTGGCGCTTTTTCTCTTCGGCTGGGACAAGCTGATGGCCAAGCTCCACCGCCGCCGCATCCCCGAAGCGGCCCTGCTGGCCTGCGCCTTTGCGGGCGGCTCTGCTGGAGCGGCCCTGGGTATGGCGGTGTTCCACCACAAGACCCGCAAACCCCTGTTCCGCCGCTCTGTCCCTTTGTGTCTCTGCATCCACGCGTTCCTTCTGGCCTGGACCGCGCTGTATTCCAAGCTTTCCGGCATATCATAAGTAAAATCAGTTTAAACCTGCCTGCCCTGCCGTTTTCCGGCGAGTCCGGCAGGTTTTTGTTTTTCCAGAAAATTTTATTCAATATCCTGTTGACATGGAGCGGTTCTGGGGTTACAATAGCAATAGTTACAATTCAGTTACAAACAGTTACAAAATTTTGAGGAGGCACTCATGGCTGAAAAATCCGGCGTTCTGACCTACAAGGGCCACCCGCTGCGGCGGAAGGACAACTTGATCTATTACGGCTCCATGGCCGACAAGTACATCGTCATGATCCAAGTGATGAACAGTGTCAAGGATGGTTCTCTAGAGCTGGCAAGCAAGGTCCATCTTCAGCTCCAGCTCACAGACCCCGACCTGAAAAGCCGGGACCGGGTCGTAAAAAAGAGCGACCTGCCCGACCTGTTTTCCGCCATTGACATGGGTTCCATTTGGCTGATGCGCGCTTTGGCCGGCAAGTGACAGGCTTTTACAAAAGAAAATTAAATGGGGGTAATTCCAATGAATTTCAAGAGCAAGGCGGTCAGGACTCTGGCCGCAGCGGGGCTGATCCTCACCATGAGCACCGGTGTGGCGTTCGCCTCCATCGGCAGCGCCACCGTCACCGCCGACAGCCTGCGCCTGCGCAGTGAGGCCAACACCAATTCCTCCACCATCACCCAGGCCCCCAAGGGCAGCGCAGTCACCGTGGAAGAGGATGCGGGAAACGGCTGGTACAAAGTGACTTACGGCGGCAAGACGGGGTACATGTCCAGCGAATGGCTCACCGTCTCTCTGTCCGACGGCACCGTCCTTCCTGCCGCTCAGGGTACCGAGCCCGAGCAAAAACGGGGCTTGGTCACCGCCAGTGTGCTGAATGTCCGCTCCGGCCCCGCTACTACATATGATAAGGTATCCACTCTGAAAGGCGGCGCGGTAGTGGACATCGTGTCCGACCCCGGCAACGGCTGGTATCAGGTGGAGTCCGGTTACGTATCCTCCGAATATGTCACCTTGGTGGATGCCAATTACGAGGGTTCCAGCGCTCTGGGCGCTTCTGCCGCCGCCATGGCCAAGCAGTTGCTTGGCAAGCGCTACGTCTCCGGCGGCGCAGGCCCCAACGGCTTTGATTGTTCCGGCTTGATGTACTATATCTACAGGCAGCTGGGACACCCCATTGCCCGGGGTTCCTCCAGCCAGTACTATAACAGCGGCTATTTCGTTTCCACCAACGCCATGCAGCCCGGCGACCTGATTTTCTTCTTTGACCGCCGCTTCGACAGCTCCGGCGGTACTTTGCCCACCACCCATGTGGGTATGTATGTGGGTGACGGTCAGTTTATCCACGCCTCCACCACTTCTTACCGGGTGCAGTACGACAGCATTTACGGCTACTATGCCCCCTACATTGTGGGCGCCAAACGCATTGGCTGATTTATGCGCCAATCATTTCCAGCCGTCCGGCCAAAATGCCGGGCGGCTGGTGTTCTTAATGGAAAATTATCATTTTCCCTCTTTACAATTGGCTTCATCTGGGATAAAATAGCCATAATAAGAGAAGGGGGTGCGCCCATTGAACGACATGGATTATACGCGTAAATTTAGTGTAAATTTGAATAAGGATGATGAAATCAGAGCCATCCTGTCCTCGGTCTATAACTCCCTTCGGGAGAAGGGCTACAACCCCATTAACCAAATCGTGGGGTATATTCTCAGCGAGGACCCTACCTATATCACCAACCACAACAACGCCCGCACCCTCATCCGTCAGCTGGACCGGGATGAACTGCTCCAGGTGCTGTTGAAGAGCTATCTCCATGAGAAATAAGCGAGTGCCGCCGGTCCTGTGACCGGCGGTTTTTTTAAGATTTGCGAAAGGAACCCGCCGTCATGAAAAGAATTATATCACTGCTGCTATCCGCGGCCTTGCTGCTGTCCCTGCTGCCTGCCTGTAATTCTCAGGGGACGGCCAAACCCTCCCAGCCTGCAGAGTCAGATGCCGCCGGTACGGCCCCCACCGGCTCAGAACCGGCGGAACCGGCGCTGAGCTGCATGGAGCTTGTGGTTCACATTAATTCCCTCCCAGGCAGCCTGGGGCCGGACACCAGCACCGGAGAGGTATACGGCCGCGCCGACGGCAGCGACGCAGAACAGCTGTCCGCCTATATACAAGGAGCCTACGGTTTGGAGGAGGACGAGTGGCGGGAAGGGTACATTTTTCGAGTCACCGGAGCCTCCGCCTTCGAGCTGGCAGTGCTGCGTTTTGCCGACGAGGCCGCCTCTAAGCACGGGGAGGACTGCTTGAAAGATTATCTCCACAGCCGGGAAGGAGACTTTACCGGTTATGCCCCTGAGCAGGCTAAAATGGTGTCCGAGGCAGCGGTATGCCGCCGGGGGACCTATGTGGGCTTGTTCATCTGCCGGGACAGTGCCCAGGCCTCCGTCTTTTTTGAAGAAGCACTCCGGACAGGAGAGTTTCCAGAATCACCGGAACCCACCGCAGAAGAGATACTGAACCGTTTTCTAGAGGACTGCGGGCAGTATAGCGGAGATGATACATCTCACCTCGAACGGGTGGGACGCAGCGATCCGGACCGGCTGAAATCCATTCTGGATGAGGAGTATGGCCTGGGGAACTATCCCTGGACAGATGCCGCCATCGCCCGGGGCGCCGATGGAAACGTGTTTGAGATTGCCGCCGTACGAATTGACATCGACCAGCGTTCAGCCATGGACGCCGTCGAAATACTGAACGCTTATCTGGATACCAAGGAGGAGGCATATGCTCAATTCCCGGCCCAGGCAGAGCTGCTGAACAAAGCCATAGCCGCCTGGAACAATGGCTACATCGCCCTGCTCGTCTGCAATAACCCCGAAATGCTTGGGCTCCAACTCGGCAGTTATCTTGGCCATACCGGAAGGGACAGTGGTTATTCCACCATGCAGCGGCATTGGAATGCGGCGCCCGTCCCCTCCGCCGAACCCGACCCAGACCACTTGGACCGGGTCAAGTTCACCCCGCCCAACAAGGACGATATGTCCCTCTACGACACCTCCGCCATCCGCGCCGCGTGGGAACAGGACGACCCCGCCAAGCTGTCCGAGTATGAACGGGATATCTATGACGCGGCCAAAAAGGTTTTGAACAAGCTACTGAATGACGGCATGAGCGATTATGAGAAGGAATTCGCCGTCTACGAGTGGGTGGTTAACAACGTGAACTATGACTGGACCCACCAGGATTATATGCGGGAGACGCCCCGGGAATCCTTTACTCCCTACGGCGGACTTGTGAACCATACTGCGGTGTGCCTGGGCTACGCCACCACATTCCAATTACTCATGGACCTGGCCGGAGTGGAGTGTATCACGGTGACGGGAGCGGCTTTCAACAGCGAGGAGGACCACGCCTGGAACATGGTGAGGTTGAATGGAAACTGGTACTGCTTGGATGTAACCTGGGACGCCAACGGCCGGGAACAACTGGGCGACCTCCATACGGAATGGCGTTATTTCAATGTCACCAGTGACCACATGGCGAACAGCAATCATCAATGGGACTACGCCGGCACCCCTGAAGCCACAGCGGAGGACCAGGGGCGGTGAGCCCTTTGAACGTCAGCTGAACAGCGTTCCGTTTTCCTCAAACAGCTCCCGCACCTTTTTCTTCAGCAGCCGGTGGGCCGGCTTTCTCAGCTCCGGGTCGGCGGCGATCAGCGCTTCCGCCGCCGACCGAGCCTCTTTCAGCAGCTCCATATCAGCAGCAAAATCCGCCACCTTCAACTGGGGCAGACCATGCTGGCGCTTTCCAAAAAAGTCGCCGGGCCCTCGAAGTCGCAGATCCTCCTCGGCGATCTGAAAGCCGTCGTTGGTAGAACACAGTGCCCGGAGCCGCTCCCGGGCTGTCTCATTGCGGCTGGCGGTGATCAAAACGCAAAAGCTCTGATGCTTTCCCCGCCCCACCCGGCCCCGGAGCTGATGGAGCTGGCTGAGTCCAAACCGCTCCGCATTTTCCACCACCATAAGGGAGGCGTTCGGCACGTCCACCCCCACCTCAATGACAGTGGTGGACACCAGCACATCCAGCGCTCCCCCGGCAAAGGCCGCCATCACAGCCTCTTTTTCCTTCGATTTCAGCTTTCCATGGACAAAGCCTACCCGCAGGTCCGGGAACACCTTCTCCTGGAGTTCTCCGGCATAGGCGGTAACCGCTTTCAAGTCCATGCCCGGACCATCCTCCCAACGGTCCATGTTCTCCTCTACCGTGGGACACACAACGTAGACCTGCCGCCCTTCCCGCACCTGCTTTCGGACAAAACCATACATCCTCCGCCGCTTATCCTCTCCCACAAGAAATGTGGACACGGGGGTCCGCCCCGGAGGCAGTTCATCCATAACGGACACATCCAGGTCGCCATAGATGATAAGGGCCAGGGTCCGAGGAATGGGCGTGGCGGACATGACCATCACATGGGGCGGGACGCTCCCGCCCTTCTCCGCCAGCGCCGAGCGCTGGGCCACGCCGAAGCGGTGCTGTTCGTCGGCAATCACCAGCCCCAGCTCCCGGTACTCCACTCCCTGGGAAAACAGGGCGTGGGTACCCACCAAAAGGTCAATTTCCCCTGCTGCCAACGCGGACAGCAGGGTCTTTTTTTCTTTCCCCTTCACTGCGCCCGTAAGCAGGGCCACCTGCACTCCGGCAGGAGACAGCAACGCCTCCATCGTTCGGGCGTGCTGCTCAGCCAACAGCTCGGTGGGAGCCATGAGGGCGCACTGCACCCCGTTTTTTGCCGCCGCCCAAGCTCCAAAGGCAGCTACCGCTGTCTTTCCGGAACCCACATCCCCCTGCACCAGACGGTTCATAGCCTTGCCGGAGCGCAGGTCGGCGGCAATATCTTCCATGGCCCGCCGCTGGGCGCCCGTGGGCGCAAAGGGAAGCAAGGCGGAAAATTCCTCCGGCGAGCCCACCATCGCCCGCCCCTCCCCCGCCGACCTGCGCTCCTTGAGCTGGGCCAACCCGCAGGTGAGAACGAACAGTTCCTCAAATATCAGCCGACGCCGTGCGATGGCCAGCTGCTCAAAGTCGGCGGGATAATGGATGTTCTTTCGGGCAAACTGGGTTTGGCACAACGTGTGCTCCTTCCGTACCTGGGCGGGAAGCACCTCGGGCAGGCCGTCCAGGCAGTCGTCCACCGCCCGCCGGGCGAGTCCCGCCAGCAAGTTGTTGGAAATACCCGCCGTCAAGGGATACACCGGCATGATAAGCCCGGTCGTCCGAGCGGCGCCCTCACGTTCAAACACTGGATTTGTCATGGACAGCAGAGTTCCCTGACGCTCCACAATGCCATAAAAGATAAAGCTGTCCCCTCTGCCCATCACTTCCCGGATGTAATCCTGATTGAAAAAGGTGATGTACACTGTGGCAGTACCGTCCACCGCTTTCACCTTCACCAGGGATAGTCCCCGCCGGATGTAGCTCACCCGGGGTGTTTCCGCCACCATGGCGGAAACACAGCAGGCCCGGTCCTGGGGCGCATCCTTCAAGGCATAGCACTCTCGCCGGTCCTCATACCGCTGGGGAAGGTGATTCAATACATCTCCTAGGGTGCGCAAGCCCAGTTTTTCCAGCTTTTTCGCGCGCTGGGTCCCCACCCCCGGCAGTTCCGTCAGGGGTGTCTCTCGAGTCAGCGGCATAATCCACCTTCTTTCTGCGCCATGCTTTTTGTATAGTTTACCACATCTCTCCCGTCGAAAACAACCCATAGGAAGTTTTTTGAAAATCAACTGGTATAAATTGTAACACCCCCGTCCACAATAGTGCCGGAGGTGTCATTATGAACAACAAACGAACATGGATCGAAAAGCTCAGCGATTTCATTTCAGGAAAGGGTTTTTATCTTGTGGTCCTCATCTGTGTCGCCGCCATCGCGCTGTCAGGCTATTACCTGATTCAGGGAGTGCGCGGCGGCTTGGACCAGGTGCTGGACCAGCCGGTCTCCGGCTCCGCCGCCATCGTGGACCAGCCCTCCGCCGTTCCCACCCTTCGGCCCGCCGTCAAACCCACCGACCCGCCCGCTGTCAGTTCCGCCCGAATCACCGCGCCGCCTGTGGCTTCCGCCACTCCGTCTCCCTCCGCGCAGCCCGCCCCCTCTTCCACCCCCGCGCCTTCCCTGGCTCCTGCTCCCCTGGTCTTTACATGGCCGGTAAAAGGGGCTGTCATCGCCGGTTTCTCCGTGGAGGCACTGGCCTATAACGAGACCATGGGGGACTGGCGCACCCATAACGGCCTGGACCTTGCCGCGCAACTGGGCACCCAGGTTCTCGCCGCCGCCAACGGCACTGTGTCCGCCTTGTATCAGGACGACCTGATGGGAACGGTGGTGGAAATCGACCACGGTCAGGGCTTGGTGAGCCAGTATGCCAACTTGGCCGATGTACCCACTGTAAAGGTAGGAGACGCGGTGACCACCGGTGCGGTGATCGGCTCCGTGGGTGAGACCGCCGCCGCCGAGAGCGGTCGTCAGGCTCATCTTCACTATTCCTTGCTGAAGGAAGGCTATCCCGTAGACCCCGCCGACTACCTGCCTGAGCGGTGAGCACACAAAAAATCCGGCCCCTCTTCTCCTTGCCAAACCCGCTTTGTCGGACTTTGGCTGGATTTAAAGGTGCAAGAAGCCCGGTCCCTGGAGGGACCGGGCTTCTTGCATCCAAACAATAATTGAATTACAGCCGAAGAGAGGGCGCGGAATATGTCCGGGCAGCCAGCTCACTGTTGAGCATGTACAAGGCCTTAGCATCGCCGCCAAACAGCTCCATCTTGGTAATCATGCCGGAGGAGTTCATCTCTTCCTCGCCCTGTTCCTTGATGAACCAGTCTAGGAACTGCACCGTGCGGTGGTCCTTCCCCTCCTGAGCGGCGTCATAGATGGCGTTGATGAGACTGGTGACATATTGCTCATGGGCATGGGCTGCTTTCAGGGGATCCATCAGCTCTTTGAACTCCTTGTCCGGCTTTGCAATGGCGCCCAAGGTGACGGTCTGGCCGTTGTTGTGAAGGTACTTGTAGATGAGCATGGCATGGTCCTGCTCCTCCTTGGCCTGGATCTCATACCAATTGGCAAAGCCGTCCAATCCCTTGGCTGAGTAAAAATTGGCCATATCCAGGTATAGATAAGCGGAATATAACTCTTTGTTGATCTGGTCGTTCAGCAGCTCGGCAACTTTTTTGTCCATAGCAAAAACACTCCTTTTGTCAGTTCGCGTCGTGCGGCGCTTTCAATGGAGAGTATATCACGTTTTTTCCAGCTGTCAACCATTTCCCACCGCTTTTTCCCACGCATGTTTGAGCCTGAATACGATGTCCCGCATAACCTCCGGCCTGATCTTGCGCACCTGACGGTCGTAGGTGTACAAACCGTTGGTCTCCCCCTCCACGTCGCTGAGCTGAGTGTAAACGCACCCACACAGCCCCTTGGGGATAGAGGGCATTACCATGTCCCGATACAGGTTTGAGACACAGCGCTCCAGGTCCAGCTCAGTCCGGCACTGCTCCCCATAACCATAGTTTTTCCGCTCCTGGGACACATGGCCCTCAATCCGACGGGAGAAGCCGCCGCACTCGCTGAGCAGCAGGAACTTTCCCGGCTGGTTTCCTTCCAGAATCCGGCTGTTAAAATAGACGTGCTCGCTCTGAACATCGCTCTCCCTCTGGGCAAACCAGCCGGAGGTGCTCATGAAAAAGCGGGTGGAGTCGGCCGCCTTCAGCATACGATAGATGCGGTCGGAGTCGTACTGCCCCCACCCCTCGTTGAAAATGGTCCAGCCCGCGATACAAGGATGGTTTCCCAGGTGAACGATGGTATCCAGGCAATGGCGCTCAAAGAACAGCTTGCGCCGCTCGTCTCCGCCCACCTCCAGGTCGCTTCGTCTTTTGCTCAAAAAAGTGGGAATCACTGTGTCCTGAAAATAACGATACTCCCCAGAGTTCACCATATCCTGAATGACCAGCATTCCCAGACGGTCACAGGCGTAATAAAACGCCTCCGGCTCCACTTTGACATGCTTGCGCAGCGTATTGAAGCCCAGCTCCTTCATCCGCATCACATCTGCGTCATACTCCTCCGGACCCCAGGGCAGGAACAGGCCGTCTGCAAAATAGCCCTGGTCCAGCACGCCGTGGAGAAAGACCGGCTTTCCATTGAGGCACAGGCGGGTATGACCATTGATTTCTTTCACCGTCACAGTGCGCAAGGCGAAATAACTCTCCACCTGATCGGTGGCGGTGGCAATGGTCATGGTATATAAGTAGGGGTCCTCCGGTGTCCACAGCCAAGGGTCGGGCACCTCCAGCCGGAGGGGCCTTCCGCTCTTGCCGGCGGCGGTGAGAATCTTCCCGTCCCCCAGCGGCACGGCCAGGTTATAGTCCGCGCCTCCGGCGTCCACCTCCACCGTCACACCGGTCAGGTCCGGGGCGAGCCGAACCGACCGCACCACACCTTTGGCCGGGACGGCCTCCAGCCATACCGGCTGCCAGATGCCGGACACCGGGGTGTACCACATCCCATGGGGACGCTTATGCTGCTTGCCATAGGGGTAGGCGTGAGACAAGGTGTCCACCGCCTTCACTTCCAGGCGGTTCTCCCCCGCGCACAAGACATCCGTGACATCGGCGGAAAAGGGCAGATACCCCCCTTCGTGGCGCACCACGCTTTCCCCGTTGACGAAAACCTCCGCCACTTGGTCCACCGCACCAAACTGGAGCAGGACCCGGTGGCCCTCAGGAGCAAACCCCTCCGGAAGGGTAAATGCCGTCTCATACCACAGCACGTCCCCCACTGCCCCACCATAGCCGGACAGCGGGGCCTGGGGCGGCCAGGGCGCCCGGATGGGCCGTCCATTCAGGGTCCATCCCTGATTCAAGGCGAAAAAGCTGTCCCGCCGCAGCTGGGGGCGGGGATAGTACCGGTCCCATCCACTGTGTTTCATAGGCTCATTCCCCTTACATTGTCAAAACCTGCATCTAAGGCGAGAAACAGATGCTTCAACAACATACTCCGCCATACCGCGCCGCAGTCCCCGTTTCATGTACCTTTCCTGGGGTCCGGGTCCGCCCAGAGGGTGGAAAAATAATCGTAATAGGGCATGAGGAAGCTGAACCCCTCCACCAGCCGGTCCGCCAATCCCGGACCGTAGATGAACTCGCTCAGCTCCTCCTCATGGCCCACAGACAGGGACTTTTTATTATACCACGATGACAATCTGCCCTCGGCACAGGGCTTTTCCCGGCTGTACTCCGGGCCGTCCAAGGTAAACTCCTCCTGCTTCGCAAGCTCATTGTGGAGCCTCAGCAGGGGCTTGGGGTCCCGGTCGATGCGAGCCCGGTGCTTTTCCATCACCGCCGCCCGGGCACACCAGAAACCCATGCCGTAGCTCCAGTTGTCCGGGGCCAGCTCAAACCAGAAAACTGGGTGGTCACCGCCGGACTCGCTGCCAAAGCGAAACAGGGACAGCCACAGATGGTCTTTATAGGGCCCCCGCCCGAACAGCCGCCGGGCATCCCGGTAAATGCGGGACACCTTCAAATTCAGCCCGCACTTGGGAAAGCGGTCCATCAGGGCGTTCTGCACCTGTCCGCCCAGCTCCTTCATAGGGGTGAGAAACCAGGTCTGATAGTCGGCTTTGTGGGCCTCAAACCAGCTCTTTTCATTGTTGAACCGGATCCCCCACATAAAATCCACCGTCTCCTGAGAAAAACCTTGGAACATACCCTCATTCCCCCGCGCCGTTGCCCACAGGGCGGAGCCAGTCCGGCATGGTCTCCAGCGGAGGCGGATCAATATACTGGGTGGAGGTAGGCTCAGGGGTGGGGTCCACAGGCCCGGGTTCAGGGGTCGGTTCCTGCGTAGGCGGAATCCAGGGGTCCTGACTGGGTTCCATCCAGGGGTCGGTCGGCTGCACCGGGGGATCGGTAACCGCCGGAACCTCGGTCCCCTCGCCCCAGGGTCCGGAATCCAGAGGATTGTAAAGGATCTTCTTGTCCCGCTTGGCATAGGTGCTGTGATTTTCAAAGGTGCGGGAAATCAGTTTTCCGCTGCCGTCGTACACACAGCGGTACACGTCCACCACATAGCCGGTGTATGGGGTGACATCCACCTTTGTGGTGCCCCGGGGGATGGTTTCGTCAGGCTGGTACACCGTGGTCCACGGGGTGCTGGACAGGGCGTAGCGCTCCGTTTTGACCGAAATATTGTCTGGGTTGCTGCCGTAGAATTGGACGGTGAGCTTGCCCCAGGCCCCGCCCTCGGTGTAGGCCACAATCTTGATGGGGAAGCCGGTGTTGTTGCGGAACTTGAAGTCCAGGCTGGGGTAGTAGATGGTGGCGTCCAGCCCGTTGGGGATATAGCCGGTGGAAAAGGCGTGGCAGGCCCGGCGCACGATCTCCAAATTGGAGTACACCGCGCAGTAGTACAAGGAGGAGGACACCTGACATACGCCGCCGCCGTCCATGGCCACCGTCTCGCCGTTCTGATAGCCGGTGCTGGTTTTATAGCCGTTGCGGGCGCTGGGGTCGCCGATGGTGCCGATATAGGAAAACACCTCGCCGGGCTGAATCACCTTTCCATTGCAGAACTCAGCGGCCCGGTTCACGTTGAAGGAGCGGTTGGCCACCCCGTCCATGTTGGTGGTGACGGAGGCCAGCAGGTCCTTGTA